>JACCDX010888227.1_pt1 | contig 10829 bp, 28 predicted proteins | sample 7449681 | NCBI WGS metagenome assembly JACCDX01 (sample SAMN15323450, study PRJNA562643) | freshwater metagenome | isolation source: river surface water | place: USA:Blue River Watershed | collected 2017-08-18
TGCACGAATCAAAAGAGCAATGGAATTAAACATTGCAAGTCAGAAACCTTTTGATAGAGTAAGAGTTGATAATGGGTTTTATCAATTGTTAACAAAAGAATATGAAATGAGTGAGGAACATGGCAAAGTAGATGAATTAATCTTTGCGTTTACACCTAAAACATTAGATAAAATCTTTGAATATCATTTAGATAAACAAGGAAAAATAAATGAAATTTATTTGGTAATGTAAAATCTTTTTATTATCTTTGAATCGTTAAACAATTAAAACAAAACAATATGCAAGTATTAATAATACACGACACAGAAACAGAAGAAATTGTTGGAATGGTAACGCCAGTAAAATTGGTGGATTTTGACAAATTTAGTAATGAAGTTTGGAAAACGTGGAAAGCGTTTAATGATGATGGATTGGCAGAAGATTACTCAATCGATGATTTTGTTGATTATCATAATGATAATAGCGAAATGGAGATTGATTGGGTTGTAAGTGATTATATCCAATTATAAAAAAACTTTAAAAAAGATTTGGATAATTAAAATATTATCCTTATCTTTGTTCAGTAATCAAAAAAATAAGAGATATGACAAAATTATCAAAAACCAGAAAAAATGCTTTAAGTAAATTTAGTGTGGGTAATTTAGTAATATACAACTCTTTACCTTATGTTGTAGCTGAAATTGATTATGAAGATACAACTTTATTTTTATCCGACAATACATTGGATAATGGGTTTTGGGTTGAAGATATTTTAAAGATAACTAAAAAATAATCTAATTTATATTTGGTAGATTGGATTGTTATCCTTATCTTTGTTCAAACAAAAAACAAATAATATGAAAGCAGAAATCAAAATTAGCAGCAATTACGGATTTGACCACAATTGGACATTGGTATTATCAACACCTAAAAAAACAAAGAGTTTTTACTTAGGACAGGATGTTAAGTTTTGTCAACGAGTATTGGGCATGGAAACTAGTTATGTTGTACAACAAATTGGTACACGTATTATTAATGAAGGTACAGTTGGTAATAGAAATCTAGCCAAGTTTATTTGTAAACAATTAGGATTAAATGGTAAAAATATAGATAAAATAGAAGCCTGGGGATTATGTGCTGAATAGCACATAATTCATAGTCGATAATTTATTAACAATTAAAATAACAAAAATATGACATTAGAAGAGATTTATGTTAAACATATAGAATGTGGGATACGTGCAATTAAATTAGGAACAAAGAAACCCGAAGACGCAAACGTTGGAAAATTTTTAAATAAACTAAGAGATGTTAACGATGGATTATATGACGACTTGTTGGAGCGATATAGAAATGTTATAGAAAATTATAAAAAAAACGAAGAAAAACTTGCATATAATAAAAAAAATCCGTACCTTTACAAAAGAAACAATTAAAACAAGAAACAATGAAAGTAAAAGATTTAATTAAGCAATTGCAATCAGTTAAGAATCAGGAAGCTGAAATAACATTGTTAGGGAATGTAGGACATCCCGAAGATGAAGAAACTGATTTGTATTTTGATATAGTTGAGGTGTGGAATGACGGAGAAGAAACAATAACATTGTTTGTTGGTTTGTCAGATGAAACATTAAATAAAATTGCAGAGCAAGAAAAAGATATTTAAGAAACTATGTGGTTAGTAGTGTTTGTTTTAATGATTGATTGGATGGAGGGAGCGTAAGTTCCCTCTTTCTTTTTGTATAATGTTTATATATCCATCCAACAAGTCTATATATAAACATTATAAAAAAAACGAAGAAAAACTTGCATATAATAAAAAAAATCCGTACCTTTACAAAAACAAATACTAAACAAGATGGAAGCACATTGGATACATTACGACAGAAACCATTTGATGAACACTGAGAATGGAATGATAGTTATAAAAGGAACAGATTTAAACAATATTAAACCCGAAGACATTAAAGGATTTGATAGACTATGAGGTGACAAAAAAGGGGGACGTAAAGTCCCCTTTTTCGTTTGTGATATATAGACGTAGTTGCACAACGGAGTCTACCCTATGCACTTTTTCAGTGAACCCGTCTCGATATCAATCATTGACGAAACAAAGATAGAAAAAATAAATGATATAACCAAATGAAAAAGATTTTTTTTATTAAAAAGTTTTCACTATATTTGTCAAATAAATTTTAATACTATGAAAAATAAAAAAAACGTTTATATTTTGATTCTAACATTGTTTATAGGTTTTTTGATGTATGGTACTGCAAAATATTATAACCTATCAGAAACGGAAGAAAAAGGGGCAAATATTGAGTTTGACAGTATTACTGCTACTATGTATTACCCAGTTATTGGACAATGTGATAAAGACCCTTTATTAACAGCGAGTATGAGGAGGATTAATCCAAGAAAGGCGAGTGAGCATAAGTGGGTTGCTTTGAGTAGGGATTTATTAAAACGTTGGGGTGGTGTGTTTGATTATGGGGATAAAATAATGATAGTTGGTACAAAAGATAAAGATGGGGTTTATACGATTGTAGATTGTATGAATAAAAGATTTAAAAATAAGATTGACATATTGGAAACAAAAGGAACTAAACCATATAAATTTAAAAATGTAAAAATAATTGGATTAAATTTGGTAGAATAAAATAAATTACTTATATTTGTATCGTTAAACAATTAAAACATAAAATTATGGCTAGATTAAAAGTAGGTGACAAAGTAATTTGGAGAGGTGCATGGGGCACTGAATCATCAAAAGAAGCAATTGTTGAGGGAATCGAAGTTTGCAAAAGTGGTAGCAAATATGGACGACAAGTCAAAAGTGCTGATTGGGACGTTGTTAGAAGTGGACGTAAAGTTGTTGTTGATTTGAACAATGGACATTGGGCTTATGGTGACCAATTACGACCAATAAAATAATTAAAAATAACCACCATTTTATTTGGTGGTTTCATTTCTTTTTATTATCTTTGTTTAATTAAAAATTAAAACAATGGCAAACTTTAAACCACAAGCAAGTTATGTAACCAACGATAGCATTAGAGATTATCGGAATGGTCAATCAAGAAGTGAAGTATTGTACAAGCGTTTTAAAACATACGCTGAACTTAAAAGAAATCTTAAAGCAATGCTTGAAGAAAGTTTTAATGATGTTGTAAGCGTATCGAGAAGTCGTAGAGGTGAATGGGGAGAATGGTTTGAGAAGTGGGAACTGATTAACGGTAAACCACAAATTACAAAAAAAGGTTGGCAATAATTTGGTAGTTTAAAATAAAAGTATTATATTTGTATCAGAAATCAATTAAAACAATAAAACAATGGGAAAGTTTACAAGAGTTAACATCAACAAAGAATTAGCAAATAGTTTTACAGAAGTTTTTAATGATAGGCTTGAAACACCTACACCTAAAAAACCCAGTGAAAACTTTAAATTGGTTGAACCAAATGAGAAATTAACTTTAATTGAGTGGAAAAATTATATTAGAAATGAACTAAAAAAGTTTGTATAATTAAAAAATAATCCTTATCTTTACGGAAACAAAAACAAACATTATGAGTTTAGAACTATTTTTAGAACAAGTTGAGTTGGCAGACAACACTATCAACGAAAATACTTTTGATGTGTTTTACGATATAAACACAAATTTAATCCACGCTTTTGAAAATGATGTGGACGAACCGAGAAAGTTTGTTTATAAGTTGAAAGGTGAGCAAGATACTATTGCGAGAGAGCATAGACAAGAAATCCTTGAATATTGTTTAGCAGTTGTATTACCAACCGATGAAGTTGGTTTGGGAGATATTTTTATGCACCGAAAATATATTGAAAAAATATCATAAAAGATTTGGATAAGTGAAAACTTATCCTTATCTTTGTTTCATAATCAAAAACAATAAAACAATGGCAAAAAGTAAATTACAAAGAGGATTTTACCCTATATCAATTACTGATGTAAAAAGATACATTAGAAATTGTGAACAATGGGGTTATGGTAATAAAGATACTTGCAAGTATGTTGCAGAATGTGTTATTGATAGATTATCCATTGAACACGAAGAATTACCAATTAAAGATACATTGTATCAAGAATTGATTAGTATTGCACACGATTTGAATAGTGGTAGTTTAATGAAAAAAATCGAAATAAATTTGGTAGATTAAAATAAATTACTTATCTTTGTATCATAATCAATTAAAACAATAAAAACATGGCACAAATAGATTTTAAAGTAACAGTTTGGGAACGAGTAACTATTGATGATGACAAATTAGATGATGTTATTGCTCGAATTAAAGACGGTACAATTACCTCATCAAATGATTTGTTTGATTGTTTAGATGATGATTGTACTTATGAGGGTACTATTGATGACACTATCGAACAAATGTTACCGATAGAAAATGACAACCAATCTACTATTGAAGTGTTGAATGGCGAGGGAGAAACTATTTTTACAAATGGTTTATTTGATAAATAAATTTGGAAATTAGAAAAAAAGTTATTATCTTTGTATCATAATCAATTAAAACAATAAAACAATGGGACAGTATTATAAAGCAGTTTTTTTAGCTGAAAACAAAAAACCAATCGCAAATGTATCATCTTACGACTTTGGTAGTGGTGCAAAACTTATGGAACACTCTTGGGCGAAGAACCCTTTTGTGAGATTTGTTGAAAAACAATTAATGGTTGCACCTCAAAAAATTGTTTGGGCTGGTGATTATGCAGATGAAGAAAACCCAAACACACTTACACCAGCAGAAATTAAAGAATTGGCAGATGAAAAAAGTGAGTATTGGAATAGCAAAGTATTAAAGGAAAAAGGAGTAAACTTATATAGTTTATCCGATACAGTTGGTAAATTAATCTACCATGAAAGCGTTGAAAATAAATACGACCACGAATATAAATCAATTGCACCATTAACGGCAAAGTATTTGGTGAACCACGATAAAAAAGAATTTGTTGATAAAACAAAAACACCAAAAGATAATGACGGTTGGGCAGTACACCCATTACCATTATTGACTTGTGAGGGGAACGGCAGAGGTGGTGGAGATTTTTATATCAATCCCGAAAAGAAACAAGGGAATGTAAAATTGATTGGAACTTGGGCAAGGGATAGAATAGGAGTTGTAAGTAAAAAAAGTGATATACCAAAAGGATATAAAGAAATTATATTTGATTTGGTTGAAAGATAAATTTGTTTGTTTGTTGTTTGTTTGATTGCAAAGTGGGGATTAGAAATAATCCTCATTTTTTTTAAAAATTATTTGGTAGAATCAAAAAAAATTATTATCTTTACAGTATGGAAGAATTAATTAAAGATATAACACATACAGTTGGTGGTTACCCAATTAAAGATTTGAGGTATAATAAACGAGATAATTTATTTGTAGGCAGAGTGCTAGACCCAGTATGCGGAAACACAAAATTACATAATGGATTTGTCACAGTTTGTTGGCGAAAAAATGGTAAAGTAGATAATAGATATGGTGGTAGTAAAAGAAGTGATTTAGAAATTAAATTTATTTAATATGAAACTAATACAATTTATATACAATGATAATGTGATTGCACAACAAAACTCTGATATGTTTTTAAATAAAATAGATGAACTGAAATGGATATTAGCTGATGTTTATAAATGTTATCCTGATGAAATTGAAGCAAGATATGTAACGTTAGAAACAAATAGAGAGATGTCAGAATATGATTTAACAGATAAAGGAATCGTTTGTTGTAGTAGTGGGTATCAAAAAACAGTTAATGGTATTTTATGTGATATATCAGAAAATAGTAATGAATTTATAGATGCAATGTTAGGAAAAAATGTTGATGAATTTATTGAAAAACATTTGCATTTTAAATTTTAAATATTTATATTTGTATCAGAAATCAATTAAAACAAACATTATGCAAAATAGAACAATTATCAAAAGAATCAAAAACATTATTTTGAACTATGGAACTTTTAACATTGGCGAAGTAGACGGTGCTGACGGTATCTGTGTAAACGAAATGGGAAACCTTGTTGCGTTGGCAGAGTATTTTAACTTAGATTTTGTAGAAATACAAGTTTATGAGCCAAGTAGTTTTAGTAGTGACCCAATTAGCGACTATGAATTAACTTACGAAGAGTTATCAAAGGAAACACTTGAACAGATTTTGTTTGTTGCAGAACTATACGAAACAGACCAAGAAAAAACTATAAAAAGATGTGCAAATTAATTTGCACAATTCAAAAATAATACTTATATTTGTATCATATTAATCAATTAAAACAATAAAACTATGAAAAATCAAAAAAGCGTATTTGAATTTGGTGATGAGTTTGTTTGCACTCAATTTTTTGATGTAGACTTAAATGTTGGTGGTGTTGATGTTAGTCGTGATGATGAACATTTAGGTAGTATTTTAGGTTTATCAATACCCGATATTGATGATGAAGAAGAAAATATCAAATTTGATAATCAAGTTATTGAATGGATTGTTGATAATGAACATTAAAATATGTGCAAATTAATTTGCACAATTCAAAAATAATCCTTACATTTGTATTTATAAAGATGGAATTAATATTTGTAAAAAAAGAAACTCAAGAATGGGAATATATTTGGAACTATTTAGCCAATCATCCAATCAATGAGGGGTTAACAGAACCTAAGACAGCTTACAATGAGGGTGAAGCTTGGCAGTATATGGGTAGTTATAAAAATGGTAATAAAATTATACATGATTTTAGACATAGGTATCATCCAAGAACATTAGATGTATATAAAATAACATTTAATGCCAGTGAAGAATTTACTAACGAACAAATAGATAAAACAATAAAAATAAAATGATTAAAAAAGAAGAACTTAATATTGTAAAAAAAGATAATAAGTATAGAATAGCTATGAGGCAATCATTCTTAAAATTCTTTTATAGATGGGTTGAAGTCACATGGATAGGTGAGGGACAAATTGATGAAGAACCAATAGAGTTTAATTCATTCAACGAAGCCAAAGAGTTTATTGAACTTGTGTCTGAATGAACACAATTGTGTACATGGGACGTGCCACCGAGCGTGTGGTGGCTAAATAAAAAAGTTTTAAAAAGATTTGGAAATTAAAAATAAAATTAATACATTTGTTAAAGTTATTTTAAAATATAGTCGGGTCGTCTAATGGTAGGACAGCTAGATGACGCAGATACTGATTCTGCAAATGTTGCATATACAGGTTCGATTCCTGTCCTGACTACCGAAGGTTGGTAACTCCTATAGGAATAAAAGTTACAAGGTCAGGTGGCGTAATTGGTAAACGCAACAGAACGAGGAGTTACAGGTTCGAATCCTGTCCTGACTACCATTGTTTGTTTGTTTGTTTGATTGATTACAGCAATAGGCTACCTTATATGGGTAGCCTTTTGTCATTTACATAAACAAAGAAAGGGCTATTTTAGCCCTACCATTTGTTTTAATTCTTTTTTAATTTCTTTTGCCTTGTCACCACGCCATTGTCCAGCATTTGATAAAAAGTACAGTACAATTGATTTGCCATTATCCATACCATATTTATCGGTGACATTTTCTAAACATGACATAGCTTCTAAATAAGGCTTTGCACCAAAGTTAATTTTAGCACCCCAATCTTTTTTAATTTCTCTTGCAATTACATTTAAGTTTCTCATAGTATATTGTTTTAATGTTTGTGAGTGCAAATATAATAAAAAGATTTTACACTACCAAATAAAAAAATAAAATAATTTACATATTTTTTTTTTGTAGATTAAAAAATAATTTCTATATTTGTGCTCACAAACAAACAAATAAAACAAACTATGGAAACTTTAAACAAAACAACAAAAGCTACAATCAGTGAACGTACAAATAGTATTTTAAATAGATTAGATAAGCTGGAAAATGCTATCGAGAAGTCAAAAAACACATACTCAAACGAAAATGGTATTGAGAAACAAGGTTGTCGTTTTAAAATTGAGCATAAAATTACAACAAGTAATGTATATGGTACAATTTTAACATTGCCACACATAGCTTGTCTTATTGAGAAAATGATATTAGCTAAAAGTAAAAGTTTTAATTTTATTGGTGTTGAACGTGATGATAAGACTTTTACTGAAATGAAGAAGACTATTAAAAAAGATAAATTAGCAATTTTACCATACAAAGGAAACATATCAGATAAGATTTATGGTATGGAACGAGAAAGCTATGCTCATTTAATTTTAGATTATTGTGGGTTATTAACTACAATTAGTAAAGAAATCCAATATACATTACATAATAAATTAGTGCCGATTGGTGGCACAATACATATAACTTTTGCGAAAATATTTAGAGGTCAACGACATATACACGACAAAGTTAGAACAAACACTATCGTAACGAATGGAAACAAAGATGAACGTTGCGAAAGTGAAGTAGCTATACGAACTTTTTTTGATAAAGTTTGTGGGTTTGATTATGACTTGGAAGAAATCTATTACTACAAAGATAAAGGTAGAACCCCAATGGTATTAGTGCAAATAAAACGAATTGCATAAACAGAAAGCCCGAAAGGGCTTTTTTTATTTATTGTGGTATATAGACATAATTGCATAACGGAGTCTACTCTCTCAAGTTGTTAGCTCGACCCGTATTGCTACAAGACAAATGTAGTGATTATTTTTTAATCCACAAAATTTTTGAGCAAAATAAATTTAAATTTATTTTAATATTTTTTTTGTAGATTAGAAAATTATGTTTATATTTGCACACACAAACATAAACACTATGAAAAAGAAACAAGTTTTAGCAAAGTATGACAATATCATCAATGATATATCAAATAAAGTTAATCGTATAAATTGTGGTGGTTGTGGGTTATACGCAAAAATGCTGGGTGATATTTTAAAAGAAAACAATATCAAGTTTGATTATGTAATGTTATTTAGACAAAGCGTTACAAATGACAAACAATTAAAAGCATATATTGATAACAATGATGTAGATGAAGTTAATAACTACCATTGGTCGCACGTAATGGTTAAAATAGGTAAAAGATATGTAGACGCAGAGGGTGTGTTTGATAGTCCTATGTTTAGCGGAATTAGATTAGAAAGTAAAAAAATTAGTGAGGTGTTTTTGGAAACTATGTTAGAACAAAAAAGTATGTGGAATCCAACTTTTAATAGAAAAACAGAAAAACCAAAAATAAAAAGAATTTTAAAAAAACATTTGGTAGAATAAAAAAGATTTATTATATTTGTACTCACAAACAAAAACACTAAAACACTATGGAAACTTATCAATTATCAAAAGCAGATTGGAATAAATTAAATAAATTAGGATTAGTAAATGGAGCTGGAAACGGTTTTGCAAATACTACTGACAAATTTGATAACAATATATGGTGCAATAGCCATACACCCACACATTTACATATCAAAGGTAATCAATATACTTTTATTGTACAATATGTTAGTGGTTGTTTTTATCCTATTTGGAGAAAATCATTTGTTAGTAAAGTTGATTTTTTTGTTGATAAAAATGGTGAAATAAGTAGAAGTTAATTTGGTAGAATAAAATAAATTACTTAACTTTACACAAATAAACAATTAAACATATAAAACAATGGCAAAAATTAATTTAGACAAACACGTTTGGGAGGGTTGGACTGTTGCAGATTTTATTGACGAACTTGAACCAAGCTTTAATCAAATAATGCGTAGTGGCTCTTGGGAGAAACCATTTAAAACAAAAGATGAAGTTAAAAAGTGGTGCATGGATAATCAACCATACTACAAAAAATATATCCCCGATGTTGTTAATTATTTTGCACAAAAAATTTAAAAATAATTACAAAAAGATTTGGATAATTAAAATATTATCCTTATCTTTGTTTCATAATCAATCAAAATAAAACAATATGAAAAAATTAATGTTACCTTTACAAATTATTGCAATCATTGGAATGTTTACATCTATGATTATAGTATTTACAGCGAATACAAATGAAGGAATTATTTACTCACTTGTATCTTTTATTTGGTTTGGTTATTTAGGTGCTGCTTTAATATTTGTAGAAGAAAAATTAAAAAAACTTACCAATTAAATTTGGTAATTCAAAAAAAAAGTATTATCTTTGTTTCAGAAATCAATTAAAAACAAACAATATGAAAACAACTAACAAAATTGAAATTACAATCGGATTAAGTTTAATCGGATTAATGATTGGAGTAGTAATTTATAACTCGATAGTACACGGTGTTTACTCGTCACCTTGGTAAAAATAACCACCAATTTATTTGGTGGTTTCAAAAAAAAGTATTATATTTGTACTGTAATTAAAAACAAATAAAATGAAAGCAATAGAAAAATTTGAAAAGATAATGGATAAAATAACAATGCCAATAATTTATTTAAGTGGTAGTTATTTAATCACAAGAATATTAGTGTCGTTTGTGTTTAATGTTTAGTGTGTTTGTTTGTTTGATTGGAAAAAGTGGGGGTAGTGTCCCACTTTTTTTGTTGGTAGTTGTTAGTAACTTATGGGTGTGTCGGAGTCTACTCTTCTATACCTTTGGCACAGCACGTCTTTGATGACAATACAAAGATAGTAAAATTTTTGGAACTACCAAAATTATTTCAACTTTTTTTAATTTTTTTTTTTGAATGTAGACAATTGTCCGTTGTGGGAACAAAATTGAATACTTATCTTTGTTGTATAAATTTAAAATAAAACAATATGAAAAAATTAGATTACTACGAGATTTACGATGAATCAACAAATAAGATTTTGTTTATTAAAGCGTATAGTGATGAACAAGCAATAGATATATCTGAA
>JACCDX010819676.1_pt1 | contig 10826 bp, 7 predicted proteins | sample 7449681 | NCBI WGS metagenome assembly JACCDX01 (sample SAMN15323450, study PRJNA562643) | freshwater metagenome | isolation source: river surface water | place: USA:Blue River Watershed | collected 2017-08-18
ACGCCCGGTGCTTCGGGTACGGAAAACTTGGAAATAACCGGTTGTGTTTTTATGTGGGTTGCATATATGCGATCGGAAATTTCCTTGAAAATTGGAGCGGAAATCTGAGAACCGGAATACTTAACTCCCTTGGGAGAGTTTACCACAACTATGATGGTATATTGAGGGTTATCGGCAGGGAAAAATCCGGCAAATGCTGCTTGAAATTCTTTTTTCTCACCGTACCCTTTGTTTCCAGATGATAGCCATGCGGTACCCGTCTTTCCAGCAATTTTGTAGTTTTCATTTTTGATATTCGAAGCAGTGCCTTTATCCACAACATTGGTGAGCATTTGGGTAAGCACTTGCGTTGTTTGTACCGAAATAGCTTCCTTGTTGATGATTTTTGGTTCGATAATTTGAGGTTTTTTGCCTTGAGCCCTGATTTCTGAAACCATGTACGGCTGCATCATCACCCCTTTATTTGCTATCGTATTATATAGCATTAACAATTGCAGCGGCGATATTCTGGCATAATAACCAATGCTCATGGAGGGCAGAGAAATGGCCGACCAGTCGCTGCTTTCGGGCGTCTTAATTGTAGGGAAATTAGAGGATGGAATATCGAAGTTAGGTTTTATATGTAGTCCCAACTTTATTGCATGATCGGTGAAGTCTTCGGGATCGGATTTATAATGCTGTAGTACAAATTTTACTGTTCCTACGTTGGAGGAGTTTTGCAGGCATTCGGATAAGGTATAGAATTTCTTTCTGGGAGTAACCGCATCTACCAAATCTAATTCGTAGTATTTCCATTTGCCCCATTCGTTGTTGATGCTATCGGTTAATGTTACTTTTTTGTCTTCTAAGAGAGAAATTGCAGCCAGTACCTTGAAGGTGGAACCGGGTTCGGTAAATTCATCAACGGCGTAGTTCTGAGATTCGTAATACTGACCATCGGTACCGCGTTTGAGATTTGCCATCGCCTTTATGGCACCCGTTTTGGTTTCCATAACAACCGCGCAGCCATGATGTGCTTGAACTTCTTGCAAGCCTTTTAGTAAACTATATTGGGTAATGTCTTGAATTCTAACATCCAAGGTTGTTACAATATCAGCACCATTAACAGGGGTGGATTGATTTCCAGTAGGTAAGGGCCTCCATATTCCACCTGGCATACGTTGCTGTAGTTGTTTGCCGTTTTTTCCGCGAAGCAATGTGTCGAACGCCCCTTCCAAACCAACTTGTGTTCCGTTTTCTGATCTTCCAATGGTTCTTTTGGCTAGGTCTCCCATGAAGTACATGCGTTTCCCTTTTTCCTCGAACCATATTCCTCCTACAAATTTTCCTTCTCTAGCAATTGGCCAGTTTTTTACTTTTTTTACTTGTTCAAATCCAACATCTTTAGCAATGCTAATGAATCGCGATTTCTTTTTGCGTTGCTGACTGATAAAAGTGCGCCATTCAGAGGCAGTTTTGTATTTACTATTGAATTGTAAGGCTAAAAGTGCCGAAAAACTATCAATCTTTTCATCAAAAAGCTTCTTGGTTAGACCATCTGCATTGGGGTCCATGTTGATGTCGTATCTAGGAACCGAAGTAGCAAGTAGAGATCCATCGGCTGCATAAATATTACCGCGCAGTGCGATTATTTCCTTTACTCGAGTGCTTTGATTTTTTCTTGCTTGAGCGAATTCACCGGTTTTGCCGAATTGAAGTTTTGCTATCCCGAAAACGAGGTATAAGGCAAATGCCAATATGAACGCAACGGCAACGTATGCGCGAACTAAAATGGATTTACGTGTATTTACCTTTGGACTGCTCATTCGTCTTTTTTCTTTTTAACCAACTTAATGGGTGGCGTGGTAATCTCTTTTAATCCGGTTCCTTCTAGTCGTTGTGTTAAGGCCGATTGGGTGGATGCATTGGTGATTTGACTCTCCAATGAGATGCTTTCAGAATTAAGTTCTTTGAGTTCTTTGGATAGTTTTTCTTTGGTTCGCAAACCTTTATTTGCATGCCCAGAGTTGTATATATAAATAAGCATCAGTAAAAAGCAGGTGATGCCAAATAGCAGCCAACTGCGACGGGAGGGGCTGTTGTAGATTTCTCCTTGGACAGGTCCAGAGGTGCTATTTTGCGTAGACGATGGTTGCGTTTTTTGATTATCCGCCATGGCACTCTGGGTAGATGGCTTAGCTGTTGGATGATCCCCAATATTCGCTGCTGCATCGCGCAACCCTGGAGCAACTGGATTTGCTGCATTGGTGGATGTTTTGTCCACTAAAGGTTGGTTGAAGGGATTTATTGGTTGTTTGTTTTCCATGGATTGCGTACTCCGATTCTCATTTTTGCGCTGCGCGCACGTTTGTTTCTTTCAATTTCTTCCTCAGAAGGTGTTATGGCCTTATTAGGTTGAGGATCAAAGGGTTTGTCAACACCTCCATACAGGTTGGTATGTCTTTTCCCTTCCGTATTTCCGGTTTGAAATAAGTGTTTAACTATTCTGTCTTCCAGGGAATGGTAAGAAATCACTACCAGTTTGCCGTCTGTAGCAATGCAGTGTTCGGCGTCACTTAAAAATATTTCAAGTACTTCCATTTCCTTATTCACGGCAATGCGTAGGGCTTGAAATACTTGCGACAAGTATTTGGCAGGGGTTGCCTTTGGGGTGCAGTTGCTAATTTGTTGTTTGAATTGCTCTATCGTGCTGAAGGAATCGCCTTTTCTTGCGTTTACAATGGTTTGAGCCAATTTTCCGGCATTGGGAATCTCGCCGTAGTTACGGAAGATTTTAATTAACTCTTCTAATGGACTTTGGTTCAACAGAGTAGCAGCAGTAACAGAACTTTGTTGCGACATTCGCATGTCCAATGGACCATTAAAACGATGGGCGAAGCCCCGATTATCGACATCAATTTGGTGCGAAGAAATTCCCAAATCGGCCAATATCCCTTGTACTGGGATTGCACCTAGGTATTGTAAGTAAGCTTTTAAATGGGAGAAATTGTGATTAACCAGCGTGAATCGGGGGTCGTCTATGCGATTAGCAAGGGCATCTTCGTCTTGATCGAAGGAAATTAGCTTACCTTTTTCGGATAAACGAGAAAGGATTTCTCTGCTGTGACCGCCACCACCGAAAGTAACGTCTACGTAGGTGCCATCCGGGTTGGTTACCAGGGCATCAACGCTGGGTTGTAGTAAAACGGGTTCGTGATAGTGGTACATAGGCAAACAGAGGTTGCCAGCGCATGCGATTCTTTACCCTTGGTTTTTTTGTTGATGGAACAGTTTTGCTAACTCCGATAATTCGGCAGAATCCACATTGAGTTCAGAGTTGTACAATGCCTGATCCCAGATTTCGATTTTGTTTCCGTTGGCTACTAAAACTACTTCGTCTTGCAACGAGGCGTACTCCAATAACTTTTTAGGAATCAAAATCCGTTGGGCATTGTCGATCTGAACCAAATTAGCTCCATTGGTGAAAATACGTTTGAATCTCCGGATTTCGGGGCTCATAAAATCATCAACGGCTGTTAGCTTGGCAGTTTCCATCAACCAGTCTTCCTTGGTGTAAAGAACCAAACATTGCTCAAAGCCGCGGTTAACAACGAGCATATTGCCTGCAGCCTCAGGGAACTGTGCCCTAAGCTTGGATGGAATGGAAAGCCTTCCTTTCTCGTCCAATTTGCAGTTAAACTCGCCAATAAACGCTGACATAGAGTGCTGGTTTTTTCTGTCTGCTAAATAAAATCAGAAATTCCCATAATTTCCCACATTTCTCCCTTTTTAACCACCACTTTTCCACAAAATACCACACTGGCCGTGATTTGTGGGTTTTTCATGAGGATTCTGATTTGGTTGCAGGCTTCAAATATAAATAAAACTTCAATAAAATCAAGGGTTTTTGCTGCTGTGGGAGAAAGTGGAGCAATTTATTTGGTTATCCACAATAAAAATCAAGTTGTGGGAGAAACGTAACTTTGTTATAATTGTTACTCTCTTAAATCAAAATTCTACGGCATTAGCCTTCTGTATATATTGAGATGAATCCGATATCACTCTGTAAACAATTACCTTGGAGTAAATCAAATAGGAGGAATGCTTCTACAGGATGTTATTCAACGGATTTAATACATTCGATTTTGGATTGGAGTGAGGTGATGGATTTGAGTTTATTGCCTACATCGAAGACCATATTAAAATCAATCAAAAAAGATGGGGACACTAGAATTGGTGGATTTTTGGGTCTTATTCGATTTTTCACTACATTTAATTGTGGGTTACGTGAGCGATTTAGCAAACTTGCTCAATGGTTGTTTTTAGTTCTTTGTATTCAAGTAACTATATCAATCCAAGCGCAAGGAACACACAGTGTAGGATTGAATATCCAAGCCAGGCAATTTGGTTTTGATATGGGTATATGGGCATATGGCCATCTGAAGAAACCCGAATTACAGCCAAGATTTTTCAATAATAAAGCTAAGTGGGGCGGCTTGTCGTTGGGTGTTTTACGAGATCCAGGAGAGATTTTAGTAATCAACGATAGATTGCCGGGTAGTAAGCCGTTTAAATTGAATAAAGTTTCACACACGTGGATGTTGCAGCCACAAATTGGGTATTTGATTGTGGTAAGTGAGCGAAAGTCTCGATCGGAATTGGGGTTCCGACTGAAATCGGGTATTTCCTTGCCAGTTGCATACAGCTGGCCTGTTCATGTTTTATACTATCAACCCAATTTTTTATCCGATGGTTATATAGATGTTGAGTACAATCCCCATGCTCATCTTCCCAATCAGATTGGAGGGACATCTTCTTGGTCCAACGGATTTAAAGATGGTCAATTGATTCCTGGTATTGGCGGACAAATAGCGATGGAATTTGAATGGGGTAATTATCGGTTTTTAACGAATTCTTTATCTATTGGATTTAACACATCAACCTTTATAAAAAAAATCCCTAACTGGCATGATGTTTCGATGAATAGGCAGGTCTTCCCGTCTGTATTTGCTACTTTTGCATTAGGTTTCGTCAGTGAAAGAAATCGAAAGCCATAAAAATTATATTACACCGTGATTGATTTACCAATAGTTTCTAAAGAAAGAAAAGGCATTTCTAAGCCATCTTGGTTAAAAATTGAACTCCCAACTGGTGAGAATTACACCCAAGTAAAACGAATTGTAAAAGAACATAAACTTCATACAATTTGTGAGGACGGCCGATGTCCTAATATGGGCGAATGCTGGGGTGCAGGTACGGCCACGTTTATGATTTTGGGTAACATTTGTACTAGGAGTTGCTCGTTTTGTGCTGTAGCCACGGGCAGACCAACGGAATACGACCGCGATGAGCCATTTCGAGTTGCCGAAGCAGTTCGATTAATGGGTGTTAAACATTGTGTAATTACTTCTGTAAATAGGGATGAATTGAAAGATAAAGGTGCCGGTGTTTGGGCCGATACCATTAGGGAGGTTAAAAAACAAAATCCCGATACTACCATCGAGACTCTAATCCCTGATTTCAAAGCGCAATGGGATCTATTATATATGGTTTTGGACGCAGAACCGGATGTAGTAAGTCATAATATGGAAACGGTAGAACGGTTATACCGTTTGGTTAGACCTCAAGCAAAATACCATCGTAGTTTGGAACAAATTCAGCGAACAAAAGAGTACGGTAGACGCACGAAGTCTGGCGCCATGTTGGGTTTAGGGGAATCACCCGAGGAAGTTGAACAGCTTATGACTGATTTGCATAATCACGGCTGTGATGTTTTAACTTTGGGTCAATACCTTCAACCAACCAAGTTGCATTTAGATGTAAAGGAGTTTGTGCACCCAGATCAATTCAAGTATTATGAGGAAAAAGGACTGCAAATGGGCTTCCGTTTTGTAGAAAGTGGCCCCATGGTCCGAAGCTCATATCACGCTGAAAAGCACGTGCTTTAACCCTTGATTCATTGTCATATTATTGTCATCGGTTTGATTTTCTCTTGTAAAAAATCCAACACAATTGGATAAACAATAAAATATCTATTAATTTGTAGTTACCGCATTTAAGCAAATTTATGAAGTTAAAAAATACTATTCCAGTAACATTATCGGTGGTCTTAGCGGCCAGTTTAGGTTACCTGGTAAATCAGGAGCCTGTACTTACGGTGAAATCTTCAACCGAACAGACTAAGGACAAGGAATCTGAGTCTATAGAAGGCGCGCTTCGTTCTATTTATAGTATGCGTTTGAATGAAGTAACTGGGACTATTGAACCGGAGTGGGTTCAGTTGGCAACCAGCCAAGCAGATGCATTGCGTTTGCAACGTCGTTTAAATAAAGCCATCGTTTGGGAAGGTATGGGACCTGACAACGTAGGAGGAAGGATTCGTGCGTTTATGATACATCGCGATTCAGGGAATATTTGGTTTGCAGGGGGTGTTAGTGGTGGATTATTCCGTTCAACAACGGGAGGACAAAGTTGGAGACCTATTAATGATAACCAAGAGAACTTAAATGTTAACTGTATTGCTCAATCTGTAGAAGGAACTATCTACTATGGTACTGGGGAGGGTGGTTTTACCAACCTAGCTGGAACTCGAAATGGATCACCTGCATTCTTGGGGAACGGTGTTTATAAAAGTTCCGATAATAGAGGTACCAATTTCTCTTTAGTAAATGTTGCAAAAGACAGTCGTTTCTTTGAATGCAACAGCATGGTAGCCCATCCAACCGAAGATAAAATTTTGATTGCAACTAGCACGGGTTTATTTGCTCTTACTGAAAAGGGAACTAAAATAGCTTCTTTAAGAAATGGTAATTGGAAAGAAGTTAAGATGGACAAAAATGGAATTGCCTGGGCAACTATTGGTTCTGGCGCAATGTTTAAAATTGATGGTTCTACTGTTACCGCAGTATCTGGATTTACTAGCCCAGGTGGCCGCGTTGCAATTGGTATATCACCTCAAGATCCCAATTATATATATGCATGTGGTGCTGCTGGTAATGGATCCTTTGCAGGTCTTTGGAGAACTACGGATGGCGGAGCTACATGGACTAAATTAGTAAATCAGAATAGTCAAACAAACCTATTTGGATCAAACAACCAAGGTTGGTACGATAACGTTGTAGGCGTAGACCCTAACAATAAAAATCGTGTTATCATGGGTGGAGTTCAATTGGCTAGTTGGGACGAAGTGAATGGTTACCGCGAAGTTGCATCTACCTTTGGAGCCCCTTGGAACGTAAGTTATGTGCATGCGGATAAACACATCATTGAATGGAATACCCGTACAAACCCTCCAACATTAATTGTAGGTTGCGATGGCGGTTTATTTTCAACACAAAACGAATCCGTTTGGACAAGCATCAATCGTGGATTTACAACCTTGCAGTTGTACAATGTTGCAGCCAATGAAAAAGGTCATGTTGTAGGTGGTTCTCAGGATAATGGTACGCAATTAATAAATTTCTCAGGAAACTCGTTCAATGGAAAACCTTCTCAAACCGCAATATCTATTTACGGTGGTGATGGTTTCGACGTTGAATTTTCAAAATTTGATCCCAATATTGTTTTTATGAGCACTTACTATGGTGCTGTAGTGCGAAGCGGTAATTCTGGTCAAGCATCTTCTTCTTTCTGGGATGCTCGTCAGGATGGTAAGGTTCAAACCGATTTTAATACTACTTACTGTTTGTGGGAATCGGCTCCAAAAGTTTCTCGTTTATTTTTAGCAAAGAACAGTGAAGTTTGGATGGCCAAGAACCCTACGAACTTTACAGAGGATGTAGAATGGTATATAGTTGCTAAAAATTTGGGTAACGATAGAATCGTTGAAATGGATTATACACCAGATGGTAATCATTTGTTTATCTGTAAGTTTGGTAAGTTATTGCGTTTGGACAGCATTAATTCGGCTACTTTTACATTGGATGCAAATCCAAGTGTAACAACGGTTCCAACACCTATTACACTAAATAACATTACACCATCAGGCGTAAGTGGAAGAACAATTACTTCCGTTAATGTTAATCCTACCAACCCAGAACACGTAGTTATCACTTTGGGTGGTTATGGTAACAATAATTATGTGTACGAAACTAAAAATGCATTGGATGCGGTTCCAACTTGGGACCCCATTACTGGTAATTTGCCTTCAATGCCTGTATACGATGCAGTTATTGATGTGGATGATGATAAGAGAATCATACTTGGAACAGATTTTGGAATTTGGGCCACAGAAGATGGCGGTAAAACATGGGTAGAAGCTAATAACGGTATGGCTCGTGTTCCTGTATTTGAAATTCGTGCTTATGAGTGGAGACCTTGGGAAGGAATGGTAATGTACGTTGGTACTCACGGACGTGGATATTTCAAATCAAATTCATTGATGACCAATACCAAAAAAGTGACCAAATCTGAAGTTACGGCTTTAAGAGCATACCCAAATCCTACTGCTAATCAAGTAAATTTAGAGTATAACAATACTGGAAAAGCAGGTTTAGCCAGCATTATTGTACGCGACATGCAGGGTAGGGTAATTGAACAACGTAATGTGAATATTTCAGTAGGTTCTAATACAATTGAAGTATCCTTACAAGGAAAATCTGCAGGTTATTATTTTGCAGAAATTAATGTTGCAGGCAAGAAGTCGATAGCAAAAATTATTAAGAATTAAGATCCAGTATATTCCTCAGTGCAGGTATAGTGTAATATTAAAAAAGCACAATTAAAAAGAAAGGCTACCTAATCAGGTAGCCTTTCTTTTTAGATAGAGTCTTATTGGTTATTACTAGCTGATTTTGCCTGTTTTATTGAAGTTAATTCTCAATAAATTTAATCAAAATACTATTGCTCCCCTGTAAATACTGCGATTACGGGTCCTGATAAAACAATACTATCAAATCCTTCCTCAGAACGATTAAATTGTACTGTTAGGTTTCCACCTCTACTTTTTACTCGAATTAATGTGGGTTGTGTTTCCGCAATTGTATTAAGTATCTTTAAATTATTTTCTTGTTGGTAAGCAATCGCCGCTGCCGTTATTCCAGTTCCGCAACTTAGTGTTTCGTTTTCTACCCCTCTTTCGTAAGTGCGGATTGAAATATGCTGAGGTTCTAGTTCAGAAACCAAATTGACATTGATGCCGCTTTTTGAAAATTCCTCGTTGTACCGAACATTTCTTCCCCATTGTACAAATGCATTCACATCATTTTCAAGCCTCATTGCTGTTTCTGATGTAGAAAATTCAACAAAATGGGGTGATCCAGTATTTAATACCCATGCATTTGGGAAATTTGTACTGCGATGAATTTCAGATACTGGATTCATGGTAAGTTGAACCCAGTTTTTCTGGATATCAACCGTTGCGTGATGCAAACCATCTGGGGCAGTGAAAGTGAGTTCTGTTTTCCCATTTTTCTCTTTTCCTAGTCCCAGTTTTGCGGCAAAATGGGCAATACACCTTCCTCCATTACCGCACATACTACTTAAATGCCCATCGGAATTAAAATAAACCATCTCGAAATCAGCAACTTCGCTGGGTTGGAGTAACATGAGTCCGTCTGCTCCAATTCCAAAATTGCGGTGACACAATTCGTAAACGGTACTATTCTCTTTAGAATAGGTTTTATTATTATTAGGAAGGTGGTCGCTAATTATGGACTGATTTTGGTGTTGTGTTACAAAAGCAGACCAATGATTTTGACGGTTATCGATGAGTATGAAATCGTTACCACTTCCGTGATATTTTGTGAATTGCATGTTACGGATTTAATTGTTCCAAAATAGCTTTATTGGTGACTTTTTGTGGCGTCCAAACTTTTCCTGGGGTAAAATCTATTAGGTAATAATAGGTGTCTACCCCCAAATAATCAGTACTTCCCAATCTATACAATAAGGCATTCGCATCGCCGAAATTATTTAAAATAATTGTATAGTGATTTCCTATAGCCGTTGCGTCTTTTTGAGTAGTTCCGGAAGGTTTCCCATTGTCTGAACGAGTTAATACAACGGTGAAATTATCTTTTACGATGGCTGAGTTTTTTAATCGATTTAAATTATTGTTTTCGCGAGCGATTTTGTAGTTAACCGTATCCGATGCCGTATTCGAGGCTGGGGTATTTGAATTGCTCGCTTGCTGATTGGATAGGGCGGCTGGTAATTTAGATTTCGACTTTGCCACAGAAACTGAGTTAATGGCGTCTGCTCGTTTGTAATTGTCCGTTTTGGTTACTTCACGTACGGGATCGATTGGAACAACTTGAAAGCTAGCTATTTGTACTATCTCTTTATCCAAAATAGTGGCAGCTGCAGGAACATCTGTACCAGAATAATTACTTCTCTTACGATACGAGGCGATTGCGTCATTTTCTGCAGGTACACTACGTTTATATTCTATTTGATTATCGCCATTGTTCCACTTGTTAGTAGGGTTTTCAATATCTGTAGCAGCTGCCGGCTCTCCTGGACCTTCTTGTATTGAATAAACCCTATCATCGGTTGCTTCTGAATTTCCATCCATAGGAGTCTGCATTTCATCGGAGTTCATTGCGATGGTTGAATTGGTGGTATCTGCGTTTACAGTGTAGCCACTTCTATTCTGTTGTAAAGCTGCAGTAGACTCTTCGGATTTTGAGGCTTCTTTTCGATAGGATGAATCGGCTGCGTATTCGCTTAGCGAATTCTCGTTGGTTTTATTTAAGTAGGGCCAAGCAATTCCAAATCCAACCACTACGGTTATGGCGATAGCTGCTGCTGCGTACCAAAATTTACCGGTGGATTCTTCTCTTTCTTCGGCCAATCGGGTGCTGATAAATTCCTTTAATTCGATTTTCCCTTCGCCTTGAATTCCATCC
>JACCDX011286179.1_pt1 | contig 10826 bp, 6 predicted proteins | sample 7449681 | NCBI WGS metagenome assembly JACCDX01 (sample SAMN15323450, study PRJNA562643) | freshwater metagenome | isolation source: river surface water | place: USA:Blue River Watershed | collected 2017-08-18
TACCAGATCCGGATACGTTATCAGTGGCGGGCCTGATTAAACCTGGTGACAATCTGCGGATACAGTATGAGCAGGCATTGCTGATTTATTTGACCGCGCCTGAAACATCAGAAAGAAAGCGTGCAGCGCTAAATATTGCAGCCATAATCGGCGAAATTGCGCAGCAACAGCAGAGGGTTGTGCAGCGGGCTCACTGGTATCTGTTATGGGTTTATGCGCAGTGTGCAATATCAGAGCAGATTGCCGATTTGGTGGGTGCAAAAAAAATCTTTGCAGGTGTCGGTCGTCAGATACGCCATCTGGCAGATACCCACCCGCCATTTTTACCGAAGCAGCTATTACAAGTAGCGCTGTTTGAAATAGCAGGCATACAACTATCCTCAGCTTTTATCGACCAAATTGTGGCCATATTCAACCTGCATGCGCAGTTACCTGCGGATTATCTGGATGAGGACGCGCAGTTCAGGATTGATCATGCAGATGATACTGTCACAAAAAATTTTTCCGCCTTGCTCAGTGAGATACACGCAACCATTGATGCGCAAGCACAGACAGAGATACAGCAGTCAGTGCTATCGCCATTATTTGACAAGCTCGCATCGGCTGCAGTTGAAAAATTTTCTTTGTTTTCGATGAGCTTATCTGCGCTGCGCATACAACTGGCCGAGCAAAGTATTACGCAGCAATACATGCTGATGCTGGCTGCATGGTTGATATTGCTTGAACAGGGGCTGGCAAATGAAGTGACTGCACAGGCATGGCTGGAGAAAGAAAAGACCATGCTGGCCGATGTACTGGATCACATCGTCCGGCGCGCAGATTGCGCAGATTCGGAGCGTGCATGTTATCGGGCTGCGATGCAACTGAATCAGGAGGCAACTGCCCAGGCACTGATCATGGCGATATTGCAATCTCTGTCTAGTGCAGAGAGAAAGATTGAAGAGTTAGCGCAGTCTGATCAAGGTATTGAAGTGGCCGCCGCATTGACGCCGGTCTTGATGCAATTGATGGGCGTATCCGAATTCCTTGGTGAGTCATCACTGAGAAAAGATCTGCAGTCGATATCTGCTGTATTGCATGAATTGGCGTCATCATCTGTCAAGCCAGATGCCCAGCGCTATCAGGATCTGGCATTGCAGTTTGTGAAGCTGATGCAGCAAGCAGAAAAAATCAGGCTGCCGCAAGCAGACATCTGCGATCCGCTACAGGAAGACGTGTTGGAACAAGAGGCACTGAAACCGGAAGAGGCAGAGTTTTCGCCCAGCCCGGCATTACATGCAATTTACGACAATGAATCCAGAGGACTGATCGCGCAATTGGATCAGCTGGTGCGATTATGGCTGGCTGCGCCGGATCATGCATTGCCGCAGGCAGCAGTACATGCAGCACATTCGCTCGCAGGCAGTTCGGCAACGGTTGGGCTCACGGCAGTACAAGAGCTGGCCGCAATGCTGGAAAGCGTATTGTCTGCTATTGCCAATACAGGTACAACAAGGCCTGATCTGCAATATGACATCCTGCTTGAAACGATATTGACGATCTCGCGCATGCTGGAAAAATTGCGAGAGGACGGTATTCCTGATGCGCAGCCAGCTATGGTGCAAGCGCTAGGAGAATTGCGTCAGCAGTTAGAACATCCGCCAGTTGTAACGGCCGCGGTTGCAGAGGCCGGCGAAGTTTTTCAGCCTGACACAGCTGCAGCTAATCATATCGCCGTGAACAATATTGCGCCGCCAGTGCAGATGGATCCGGAATTGCGAGCGCTGTTCATGCTGGAAGCAGAAGATCTGCTACCCGGCCTTAGTTGTCAGATGCGCGCATTGCAGGATCAGCAGGACAAGTCCGTGCCAGCCGCGGAGCTATTGCGTATTTTGCATACGCTAAAAGGCAGCGCCCGCATGGCAGGCGCCGGTGAGCTTGGTGATGTGCTGCATGAAATGGAATATGCAGTGAACCAGTTCGCGCAGCATACGACGGATGAACCATTGGCAATAGAAAAATTATTTACACAGCTCGATCAGGCGATGCATCTTTTTTCTTTGCTGGGCGCAGAAAATTCACGCCCTGCGCTGGAAGAGACACAATTGCAAGCGCAAGCGCGGCCGGTACAAGACAATTCTGCCGCCTCGATCGTACAGTTACGCGTGCGGTCTGATTTATTGGAACGTATTTCGAGTTCTGCCGCTGAACTTGCCGTCGGTGGTGCGCGCGTTGCAAATGAATTCCAGTTACAGCGTCAGGCAATCACAGACCTGGGCGAGAACATCAATCGGCTGCGTAGTCAGTTGCGCGAGCTGGAGATACAGGCTGAAACACGCATCGCTTCCCAGCTGAAGATCAATAATATGCAGGATTTTGATCCATTGGAATTTGATCGATACACCAGTTTGCAGGAACTCACTCGCATGATGACGGAAAGTTTAGGTGATATTGTCAGCGTACAGCGCACGCTGGCGCGTTATGTGGACGATGCGGATCTGGCTATTTCAGTGCAGACACGTCATGCGCGCAATTTGCAAACAGATCTGCGCCGGGTGCGTATTGTGCAATTTTCCAGTATTGCAGAGCGCCTGCATCATCTCGTCAGGCAGACCGCACGTGAACTCGACAAGGAAGCCCGGCTTGAAATTCAGGGCGGAAGTATTGAACTTGATCGCAGTATGCTTGAAAAAATCAGCGCACCACTGGAACATTTATTGCGTAATGCTATCGTGCATGGTATTGAATCTGCAGCCGAACGCGAACAGGCAGGCAAGCCAGTAACAGGCAATATCATCATTGCGCTCGCGCAGCAGGGTAATGATATCGTTATTCAGGTCAGTGATGACGGACGCGGCCTTGATCTTGCGCGTATACGTAACAAGGCGATCTCGGCCGGATTATTACAAGCAGAATTTACCTATGCTGAGAGCGAGCTTGCCGGGCTGATTTTTGAGCCTGGCCTGTCGACTGCAGATCAGGTCACGGCAGTTGCCGGGCGTGGAATCGGCATGGATGTGGTGCGTGCAACTGTGCTGGCACAAGGCGGTGCATTAGATGTATCGACCCGCCCTGGCATGGGCGTCACTATCAAGATCAACCTGCCATTAATACAGGCGACCGCGCAGGTCGTGCTTGTCCATATCGGCGACAGGCTGGTTGCGCTACCTTCATCTATGGTCGAGCATGTGCTGCAACTGACCGCAGCGCAGGCAGTCATGGCGCGACAGGCTGGTACTTTGGCCTGGCGCGATAAAACAGTGCCATTGCATCATTTGAGCAGGCTGTTAGGCGAGATGCCGACGGCTGCTTATGTCAGTACGAGTGCGCCACCGGTACAGATTGTTATCCTGCGTGGTATTCATGATTTATTTGCGATCGAACTCGATGCAATTCATGGCAACCGCGAAGTCGTGGTCAAGAACATTGGTCCCCAGCTTGCACAGGTCGCGGGTATTTCAGGTGCAACCGTATTGGCTGATGGTCGAGTCGTGCTGATACTCAATCCGCTGGCGCTGATCGAATCTGCATTACGCCAACAACGCAACCTTACTCGCAACAACCTTGATATGGTTAGTGTCCAGCATGCGCCGGCACTGCCCGTAGTTTTGGTCGTTGATGATTCACTGACAGTGCGGCGTGTCAGTCAGCGCATGCTCGAGCGTTGTGGTTACGCAGTAGTACTTGCACGTGATGGCATGGAGGCGCTGGAAAAGTTGCAGACCATATCGCCGGACGTGGTCTTGCTCGATATCGAAATGCCACGCATGGATGGATTTGAACTATTGCGCAAGATCAGGCAAGAGCCACATACGCATAAGCTGCCGGTGGTAATGATCAGCTCGCGCAGTGCAGGGAAGCACCGGGAGCATGCATTCCGGCTGGGTGCGACGGATTATCTGGGCAAGCCATTCAATGAAACTGAATTATTGGCCTTGCTGAAACAGTTGTGCGACAAAGAAAAAAACCTGCAAGCCGACATCAGTGAGCAATAATCAGCGTGCATCATTCGTCAACTAAAAATAAGCTAAATAAAACAGTGCAGCTGAAACTCTGCGTTGCCTCACAGGCGACTCATACGCGCTCATGCACAATGCCAGACCAGTTGGCACAAACACTAACAGGCAGCGCGGAGCGTGGATGAAAATCGAATGGGTAACTGACAGAAAGAAAACCGGCCTCAATCGCAAGCATGATCATATTGCACTGGTTTTGCAGGGCGGCGGTGCGTTGGGTGCCTATCAGGCTGGCGCATTCGAGGAAATATCCAGTACACCGTTTCAGCCTGACTGGCTGGTTGGCGTATCAATAGGTGCGATCAATTCGGCACTGATTGCTGGTAATTTGCCGCATCGCCGTGTGGAGCGCTTGCTCGAATTCTGGCATCTGGTTTCATCAGGCATGTTATTGCTGGCTGATGCCATGATCATTGCCCCCTGGCTGAAATCCAGTCTTGATTTAACCGAGCCACGCAGCGCCTTTAATCAACTCAGTGCATGGCAAGCCGCATTACTGGGCATACCCGGTTTTTATCAGCCGCGCCTGCCATTGCCTTTATTTCAGCCTGACGGTACGCCCGCTGCCCTGAGCGTTTACGATACCGCGCCATTGCGCAAGACACTGGAACGACTGATTGATTTCGACCTGATCAACAGCAGAAAGATCAGGCTCTCGCTGGGTGCGGTCAACGTCAGAACAGGCAATTCCCATTATTTCGATAATTTTGATACCACGATAGGCCCCGAGCATGTGATGGCCAGCGGCGCATTGCCGCCCGCATTCGCGCCTATCGTCATTGATGGGGAAGCTTACTGGGATGGCGGCATACTCTCCAACACACCATTGCAGCATTTGCTGGAAGTGCGAAAAAAAACTTCCAGCATGCTGGTGTTTCAAGTGGATCTGTTTAACGCGCGAGGCGCAGTGCCTGTCAATTTTGAGGACGTATTAAAGCGGCAAAAAGATATTCTCTACTCTAGTCGTAGCCGTTATACCAGCAACATGGTTGCCGAAAATCTCAATACCCGTAAGGCCATCAGCGATTTACTGGCGAAGCTGCCCAAGGAATTGCTCGACGATCCGGAAGTCGAGCATCTGGCGAACTTAACGCGCGTAGCGCCCATCGATCTGGTGCACCTGATTTATCGTCAGGGCGAATATGAGCTCGAATCTAAGGACTATGAATTTTCACGTATCTCTGTGCTTGAACGCTGGGAGGCGGGTCGGCGTGATTTGCGCGATATGCTCACGCACCCTGAGTGGCTGAAGACGGCAGGTCGCAACAGTGGTGCAACCCAATATGACCTCACGCAGCACAGCCGTCCATTGCGAGGTGATGCAGTCGAAGCACCGAAAAGAAAAATCACCACACTAACGGCACCCAGCGAACATCAATGAGCACGCATGGATACGCATGCGTACGACTACACAATTAATACGATTGTTAGCCTGAGCTCTTGACCACTGCATAGCGGCGCAAGGTTTTTTCGCGTGCCTCGGCATGCGAGACGATAGGCGCCGGATAATTTTCACCTAGCGTAATGCCAGCCATCTGTAATTCCATCGTCGATAGCAGCCAGGGTGCATGTATGTGTTTGGCATGCAGTTTGGCGAGCTGTGGCAAGTAGCGCTTGATGAACTTGCCTTCTGTGTCGAATTTTTCAGATTGTGTGACCGGATTGAAAATACGGAAATACGGTTGTGCATCGCAGCCGGATGAAGAAGCCCATTGCCAGCCGCCGTTATTGGCCGATAAATCAAAGTCATTCAAATGCTGGGCGAAATAGGCTTCGCCGCGCCGCCAGTCTATGCCCAGATCCTTGATCAGGAAACAGGCGGTGACCATGCGCAGCCGGTTATGCATATAGCCGGTCTGGTTAAGCTGCAGCATCGCTGCATCAACTAGCGGATAGCCGGTTTTGCCTTCGCACCAGGCAGTAAAGGCGGCATCGGCCTTCGCACCGCTTTCCCATTTGATGCGATCATATTCAGGCTTGAACGCATTGCCTGCAACATGCGGATGATGATGCAGGATCATGAAATAAAAATCCCGCCACACCAGTTCAGAAAGCCACACTGGTGCGCCCTCGCCGCCAGTGCCGGATTGCATGGCCTCCATGGCATAGCGCGCCAGTGTACGTATGGATACCGTACCAAAGCGCAGATGCACGGACAAATAAGAGGGACCTTTAATGGCCGGGAAATCACGCGCTGCGCGATAATGCTGCATGCGCGGTAAGAAATCTTTCAACAGTGCCTGCCCGCCACGCATACCGGTCGGGATTTTTAATGCAGCCAGATCGCATGCCTCAAAGCCCATTTTTTTTAATGATGGCATGACCGGATTTTTTGCAGGCACACACAGCTGACCTTTTTTGGCGCGCGTCTCGTATGGCGCGAGCAAGGACGCATCCAGTCCGCCTGCAGCTTGCTGGAATTTTTTCAGCCACGCGTTCTTGTAAGGCGTGAATACTGAGAATGGCTTGCCTGCTAGTGACAGTACTTCCTCTTTTTCAAAGATCACCTGATCCTTGTAACTTTCGAGCACGCGCCCCTCTTTTTTCAAAGCTTTCTCTACTGTCGCATCGCGCTTGACTGCTGCCGGTTCATAGTCATGATTGATAAATACGGCCTCAGCGCCAAGTTCGGCTGCCAGCGCCGGTATTTCGGATGCCGCACGTGCATGGCGCACGATCAGTCCGCCCCCCTGTTTTTGCAGCTCTGCATCCAGCTCGACCAGACTGGCATGAATGAAGGCAACGCGTCGGTCTGCCGGATTCAGTAAAAGCAAGGGATCGAGAATATCCTTATCAAAAATGAATGCACAAAATACCTGGCGGCTGTTGGCCAGCGCATGATGCAAGGCCGCATGGTCGACCAGCCGCAGGTCGCGCCGGAACCAGACGAGTGATTTATCAAAACGGGGAGAGGAACCGGCCATAAGATTTTCTGCAGCGAGTCAGGGAAAGCCGGAAGTGTAGCGCTTTCATGGAATTTTGCAGTCGGGGCATCTGGCTTTAGGGTGCGGCGGTATTCCGGCAGACAAAGCTGATAAAATAGATAGCATGGCAAAGCAAGGCAAGTCTCGATTGGCCTCATCATCTTCCGAGCCAGATCTGGCAGCGGATGATGCCCTGTTCGCCCTTCCCGATGACGCTGATCATCAGTCCAGACTTGATCTGTCCGACCATTTCCTGATCGCGATGCCTTCCATGCTAGACCCGGTATTCGGTGGCACCGTGGTCTACATCTGCGAGCATCATATTGGCGGCGCACTGGGTGTCATCATCAACAAGCCGACTGACATGACGATGGATGTGCTGTTCTCCCGTCTGGATCTCAAGCTTGAAATCAACCTCAATGATCAGATTCTTCCGCACTCGCCAGTGATGTTCGGCGGGCCGGTGCAGATCGAGCGCGGCTTTGTGCTACATGCACCTGACGCACCTTACACGTCATCGCTGAAAATTACGGATGAACTTGCGCTGACGACTTCGCGCGATGTGCTCGATGCCGTGGCTCAAGGCCATGGTCCCAGCCGCTACATGGTCACGCTGGGATGCGCAGGCTGGAGCCCCGGTCAGCTCGAGGAAGAAATCCTCCACAATGGCTGGCTGACCGTGCGCGCTGATCCGTCTATCCTGTTTGATACGCCAGTCGAACAGCGCTTTGTCGCTGCGATGGGTTTACTGGGCATAGATCCCAACATGCTCACTTCGGAAGCCGGACATGCATGATGCGCCGGATGTTCATCATGCAGCGCATCAGCCCGTACCGTAGTGAGCACGATCCTGGCTTTTGATTTCGGTTTGAAGCGCATCGGTGTTGCAGTCGGCAACAGCCTGCTCAAGCAAGCCAGGCCGCTGACGATCATTGAGGCGGCAACCAATGATGATAAATTCGCCGCCATCGCAATGCTGATAGACGAATGGGAACCGGAGATGGCCGTCATCGGCCTGCCCTTGCATCCGGATGGTGCCGAACATCAGATGACGCACCGTTGCCGTCGCTTCGCCAATCAGCTGGTCGGGCGCTTTGGTCTGGCAACGGCGTTAGTCGATGAGCGTTACAGCTCAGCGGTGCTCAAGCAAGAGCGCGACAAACCCATAGACGATCAAGCCGCAGCCATCATACTTCAACAATATTTCGATGAACATGAGCCTACCTGAACTCAATGCTGAACAACTCTATGCGCAACTGCAGGCCGAGGTCGCATCGTCAGTTGCCGGCACGTCGCGCCTGGCAATCGTGGGCATTTATTCCGGCGGAGCCTGGCTGGCCGACCGTCTGGCAAAACATCTGGATGTGACCGACGTGGGCTATATCGATGTCTCGTTTTATCGTGATGATTATGCCGAAAAAGGCCTGCATGCCGAAGTAAGGCCCAGCCACATCCCGTTTGACGTAGAGGGCGCAACGATCTTGCTGGTCGATGATGTGCTCTATACCGGACGCACCACGCGCGCGGCAATCAACACACTGTTTGACTATGGCCGTCCGGCCAAGGTCATGCTGGCAGCGTTGCTGGACCGCGGTGGCAGGCAGCTGCCTATCGCTGCCGATTTTGTCGCCAAAACTATCACGCTGGAACACGACCAGCTTCTCATCTTGCAGAAGGCCGATGATGGCCATCTTTCACTGACAGTCGACCATGCATAATCCGCAACTCAATAAAAACGGCGAGCTGCAGCACCTGCTCACGATCGAAGGTCTGCCACGCGCAGTGTTGACCCGCATACTGGATACCGCTTCTTCGTTTGTCAGCGTCAGTGATCGCGAAGTCAAAAAAGTGCCGCTGATGCGCGGCAAGAGCGTATTCAATCTCTTTTTCGAAAATTCGACCCGCACCCGTACGACATTCGAGATCGCTTCCAAACGGCTCTCTGCCGACGTGATCAACCTCAATATCTCGGCCTCGAGCGCGAGCAAGGGCGAGTCCCTGCTTGATACCATCGACAATCTGGCTGCCATGCATGCCGATATGTTCGTGGTGCGCCATGCACAGTCAGGCGCGCCCTATCTGATCGCCAAGCACCTGATCGATACCGGACAATCTCATGTGCATGTAGTCAATGCCGGTGACGGCCGTCATGCACATCCGACGCAAGGCCTGCTCGATATGTACACGATCCGCCACTATAAAAAAGATTTCAGCAACCTCACGGTTGCGATCGTCGGCGATATTTTGCACAGCCGCGTGGCGCGTTCTGATATACACGGACTGACGACAATGGGCGTGCCGGAAGTGCGTGCAATCGCGCCGCGCACCCTGTTGCCAGTCGGGCTGGAACAAATGGGCGTGCGCGTCTTCACTGACATGAATGAAGGCCTCAAGGATGCAGATGTGATCATCATGCTGCGCCTGCAAAATGAACGCATGAGCGGCGCACTGCTGCCATCGGCACAGGAATACTTCAAGAGCTATGGCCTGACACCGGAGCGACTGGCGCTGGCCAAGCCTGATGCCATCGTCATGCATCCGGGCCCGATGAACCGCGGCGTGGAAATTGATTCCGCCGTTGCCGATGGTTCGCAAGCGGTGATCCTGCCGCAAGTGACCTTTGGCATAGCCGTACGTATGGCAGTGATGAGCATGATCGCAGGCAGTCAATAATAAAAACACTGAAGTCAGAATTACGAGAACAACCGATGAAACTGCACATAACAAAAGGGCGCCTGATCGATCCGGCAAATGGTGTCGATGCAATGCAAGACCTGTATATCGCCGATGGCAAAGTCGCTGCGATAGGTACAGCGCCTGCCGGTTTTGTCGCCGATAAAACAATCGATGCGACAGGCCTGGTGGTGGCGCCGGGACTGGTGGATCTTTCTGTGCGACTGCGCGAGCCTGGCTACGAGTATAAAGCGACACTGGAATCCGAATTGCAGGCGGCGTTAGCCGGTGGCGTGACTAGTCTGGTCTGTCCGCCTGATACCGATCCTGTCCTGGATGAACCTGGTCTGGTTGAAATGCTGGTACATCGCGCGCGCAGCCTGAACCAGTCGCATGTCTATCCGCTGGGTGCGCTGACCATAGGTTTGAAAGGCCGTGAGCTGACAGAAATGGCCGAACTCACAGATGCCGGTTGCGTCGGTTTTGCACAGGCCGAGAGCCCGATAGAAGATACGACGGTATTGCTGCGTTCTTTGCAGTATGCGCAAACATTCGGCTATACCGTCTGGCTGCGTCCTCAAGATCCGCATCTGGGCAAGGGTGGCTTTGCGCATAGCGGCCCGTTGGCCTCAAGGCTGGGCCTGGCCGGCGTGCCTGTGATGAGCGAGACCGTTGCCTTGCTCACTTTGTTTGAACTGGTGCGTGCAACCGGTGCGCGCGTGCACTTGTGCAGGCTCTCATCAGCGGCCGGCCTTGATCTGGTGCGCCAGGCCAAGTCCGAAGGCTTGCCCGTGACCTGTGATGTCGGCGCCCATCACTTGCACCTGACGGATGCAGACATCGGCTTCTTTGATCCGAATGCGCGCATGGTGCCGCCATTGCGCAGCCAGCGCGATCGTGATGCGATCAGGCAGGCAGTATTGGATGGCACGGTCGATGCGATCTGCTCCGACCATACGCCGGTCGATGATGATGAAAAACTGCTGCCGTTCGGCGAAGCATCAGCGGGTGCGACCGGACTGGAATTATTGTTGTCGCTGGCACTGAAATGGGCGAACGAAACGGTCACACAAGAAGAGCGAAAATTGTCTGCCGCAATTGGCAGCATCACCATCAATGCTGCACGCGTCGCAGGTTTGCCTGCCGGGCAATTGAGCGTGGGCAGCGCTGCGGATTGTTGCCTGTTTAATCCGGATGCACGCGGTCTGTTGCAGGCAACCGCACTGGCGAGCCA
>JACCDX010032200.1_pt1 | contig 10819 bp, 21 predicted proteins | sample 7449681 | NCBI WGS metagenome assembly JACCDX01 (sample SAMN15323450, study PRJNA562643) | freshwater metagenome | isolation source: river surface water | place: USA:Blue River Watershed | collected 2017-08-18
CTAATCCGACTGGAGAAAGTACAGCTGGATCATATATAGGAGGAAATGCAGGAGCTTCTGCTACGGCACATGGATTAACTGGTGGTGGTGGTGGTTCTGGATCTGGATCAAATGGACAAGGCTCTAGCCATAGTGACACTATGTACGGTAAGGGTGGAAATGGTTTAGATCCAACTGCTTTTCTTTTTGAAGGTGGAGCACCTGGGAACAACGGTGCTATAATATTTAAGTATTATGGACCATAAGGATTAATATGATTATACAAGAATTTACAAAAGAAATAATTAATGAATATTCAGGTTTTTTTGTCCTTCAACATGTCGGAAAAAATACTGATGAAATTACAATCTTTTTAAAAAAAATAACAGAAGATAAAATATACGATAAAGATATCGCAGCTTTTAGACTTCCAGATAATAATATATTAGTTTGTTTTAAATCAAACTTAACACTATTTCCTCTGAATAACTTAGTAGCTTATGATGGCACAACGGAAGAGATAATAAATTTACAATTATTTGAAAGAGTTAAAAGATATTATAATAAATCAATAGAAGAATCTTTTGGTGGATTTTTATTCCATGATTCTATCCCAGTATGGAATGAATGGAGATGTCATTATGACAAATACGGTCCAGAAACTTTTATGAAAGATGACGCAGAAGTAGTTCCATTAATAAATAATTTAGAAGATCTTTATGTTTATGAACCAATCTTATCAGTAAACTCAGTAGCTCATCTAATTTATATCTACGCAAATGTCGATGAGAACTATTATTTGAATGAAGATCCTTTTCCAAGAACATCAAAAACTTTACAGGAAAATTTAAAACAGATAACTGAATGGGCCGATGTAACAGAAGATCCATGGAGCAATGAGGAAAAGATAGCTACAAGAGCAGTAGATTTTATGAATGCTCTTAGGTTCTCTAATGAATTAAAAGAAGAAATTAAAAACACTCAACCACCAATGCAGATATTTAAATATTTATCTGGAGATAGTGAAGCTAGAACTGGAGCAACAAATCCTGGTGAGTTGACTAGTTTAATTGAAATAGAAATATTAAAGAGACTATCTCATTTCTCCCTGTCTAATCTTTTGCAGATTTTTGATGTTAATATATCTCAATTAGATAAAGAATACATTTTACAAGTAGAAAGAACAAGATTAGAGGAAAATCAAAATAGGATGATAGGCTATTCTGATCTTGATATTTCTAGTTTTGACAGCTCAAATGTAGACCTATTGAAAGATAACCTAAAGGAAAAGAATTCTGAAATCTTTAGTATGACGTCTGTTTTATTAGAGGTCTTCTCTTCTTATAAAGAAGTTTTAGATTCTATTACTATTTAATAATATAAACAAAACCTTGAGGGGTTTAATATTGAAAGGACTTGGTTGAGGCCATGCCTAATTTTTACGATTTAATTCGTGCTAGAAAGTTTACTACCGCAGCAGATACTGCAATAGAAATAGGACACTCAAACAGCGCAACACCAAACTTTACAGTAGATGCTGGTGGAAAAATTGTTTGGGACGTAACAGGTCCGACATTATATAAATCTGGTGGAGCTTTAAAAACTGATAATGATTTCACTATTGATGGCACTTTGACTAGACCTAATGCAGCGACTGCTACAGGACTTAGTGGTAGTAGTTTTATTCCCATCGTTGATACAGGTGGAGTTATTAAAAAGGCTACCATAACAAACGCCGGACTTGTGGGCCCAACTGGTCCTACCGGACCAACCGGCCCTGCTGGGGCTTCTATAACTGGTCCCACTGGTCCCACAGGTCCCACTGGAGCTACTGGCCCAACAGGGCCAGTAGGCCCCGCTTACTCATGGGCCTTCTCTTCGTATATAGAGATGGGACAAGGTGGATATAGGGGCGCTTTCCAGTCTAGTTCTGCGACTGCTGGAATTGTTTTGAGAAGCGATGGAGTATTGTGCCAAAACTCTTCTTCATCTGTTTCAAAAAGACAGTACAAGGAAAATATTGAGGATATGGAAGAAGTTCTTCCAACTGTTCTTAATTTACGTCCAAGAAACTTTACGTGGAAAGATGAACTTGTTGACAGGAATTACGAAGAAGACATATATGATCTTCAGACTCAGAAACAGTATGGTTTTATTGTTGAAGAAGTAGCGGAAACAAAACCAGATTTAGTACATCATGAGTTTCAAAACGGTGAACCACAACCACAAGTATGGAAGAGTAATGCAACGTTAGCTGTAGCAATAAAAGCTACTCAGGAACTATCAACAGAAATTGCCCATCTTAAGGAAAGAATAGCTATCTTAGAAGGATAGTTATTTAAACTTAGGGCCTTCAACCCACACTACAATAGACTTTCTCAATCCTTCTGTGATAGGTGTTACTTCATGTAGCATAAAGGATGGAAAGAATATCATTGTACCCTTTGGTGCTTCTATTCTTGTTGGCGATCCGCCTTCATAAATAAGAAAATCTCCACCAGTAAAATCTTTTCCTTGATCAGATAATAAAAGTGACATAGAAAGTTTTCTTGTGTCAAGCAGAGCTGCTGGCTTTGCGTCTGTCATGATAAGGTCCATATGTATTCCATATTTACCTTTTTCTTCTCCGCTATATTCAGTGTACTGGTAGTCTTTGTAGCCGTAAAGCTCAAAGCCATAAACAGAATTATTTACTGACTCAATGGCTGTATTAAGTTTCTCAAAGAACCAAGCATTTTCTTCAGTATATCCATGAAAAGAATTGCTAGAAATTCTAATTGGATTATCATATACAACCAAGCCGCTTTCTTGAGCAACTGTAGTAGCTTTGTTTAGGGCTTTGGTTTTTGACAAGAATTCAATGTGATCTAACTCTTCATTTGTAAAATAATCATATATACAAATGTATGGAAGAGTAATCTTAGATGATCTGTAAGGATTGTTTGATAGCTTCATGAGCTATATTATACACTATTTCTTAGTCAATAGTTCTTCTGGAATAATCCATAATTTACAAATAGCGTTTGCTTCGATCTTGCCAGCCACTATTTCGCAGCCTTGACCGCCCATAAAATAAACGCAATTAGAACAAACAAGACCTTCTTTTATAAAAGGGTTCTTGCTTGCAGGAGCATAGTGAGCTCCGTTTCCACCAGATGTTTGATCAAACTTACCATGCATTTCAACACATTGTTCGTATTGTTCATACATCATTTTTTGGCGATCATTTAATTTTTCTTCAGGATCGTCTGGATCTTCCTCGTCCTCTGGCTCTTCTTCCGGCATTTCCTCGTCGGGCATTTCTTCATCGTCAGGTGAAGAGTATTCTGATAACCAATAGTTAGGCATTATTTTCTATATCCTTTAACTACTCCGTCTGGAATGGCAGCTAAACGACAATATCCATTGTCCTCAACTTGACCAGCTGCAATCTTACAGACACCATTGCCTTCATAAAAAGCACAGTTGCCACACTTGACTCCAATTGGTAGATTGTCATTTTCTGTTCCCGGAACATAGCCAACCCAGATACCATTGCTGTCACCATTGGAAAGCTTTCCATATTTTGAAACAATAGCTAACATGGCGTTAACATATTCCTGTTCTGCTGGAGGAAGTTTTCTGTCCATTTCCTCTAAAAATTCAGCTAACCAATATTCTGTCATTTTTCTGATCCTTTAATATATCCGCAGTGCAAACGCCGTAAAAACGCTTACCCACCATATTACCATAGCTAGCACTATTGTACAACTTCTGCTTTTGGTATACATGTTCTTGTGCAATATGCAACAGAACCTTCTTCCCAAACCATACCTTTTTTAAGTTCCCTACTACATGTAGGACATTTAAATAACTTTAAACTTGAACCTATATAAAGAACAGCCTTTCCTGGGAGCTGTTTTACTGCTTCTTTAACAGGGGTTGAGACATTTCTTTTTGCGGGCTTTTTTCCAGCCATAACATACCTCCAAAACATGGTTACTATAGATATGTAATATAGTAAACGAAATATAATTTAATATGATTTTTAATAAACCCAAAACTCAAACAGTTGATAGTTTTGTTATTCAATTAGGCAAGTCTGCAAAGAAAAAAGTTCATCCAGAAAGACTGTCTAAAATAAACGACTTCTTAAATTTTTTAGACTTAGAAGATAGCAGCTTTATGTTTCTGTCCCGAAATGGTATTGAGCGGTTCTGGGGTGTTTTCTACAGAAGGCAGAAATTTAGCTTCATCTACAATATCAGCCGTAGTAGATAGAGAAGCCTATGCAAAAGCCGGTTTGGGAGAATTAGAATATGCTCATAATGTAAATATTTCGATAAAACACAGAGAATTTTTAGAAAAACAAGGAATTGTTGTTCCACGTACAACACGAGAAATATCTTACTTATCTCCAGATGTAATAAACTCTGGTGTGTTATCTGGCACTAAAACAGCTGTTCACGAAATTGGGCACAGTGCTACAAAAAGGTCTGGCGTATATTTTGAACAAGCATTTACTCCTCAGCAGCTTTTTCGTGATTCAGTAGCGTCTATAAGTGGCAGTGAAAGTATAGATTTACAAAAATTTTCTGAAATTCGTAATAACTATCTGAATGCCATGGCATCTCATGGCTTTGAAGAGGGAAGAGCTGAGTCTTTTTCGATAGAAAATATTCAAAAAGGCATGCTCAAGAGGGGGTCCACAGCAGAGAATATATCAAAATCTTTTCGTGAAGATTTAAGTGGATATGCAAATCCATCATATTTTAAAAATTATTCCTCTAGATATGAAAAAGGTTTAAGAACTACTTTAGAAAAACTTGGAAAAAATATTAGTGACATAGAGGGTCCAATATCTGGTAAATATAACTTAAGTGTTGAAGATCTGCTCAAAGAAATTACAATGCAGGGGAGAGTTAAAGGTTCTGGTATTTTTAGTGGTGTTTTAAAAAATGTTTCTGGCGCAGCAGGAAAAGGAATTTCCGAAGCAGTAGATTTTAACATCGCATCATTGAGATCTTTTGCTGAAGAAAGTATGGAGCCAATCGAATCTACTAGATTAATTGGATTACTAGATGAGTCTATGGAATTAGGAAGAGGGAAAAAAGTTCTAGTAGCTAAAGATAGCGCAGCCACGGCCAGAATAGCTTCTCAAGCTCCAGCATCTGAGAGGCTAATTGCTGCAACAGATCAGATTAGTTCATATGCCAGCAGATCTTCTAATAGGCTTTTCTCTTCGGCGCAACGAGCCTCTAAAGCTGTTACCATGGGCAAGAGGGGATCTGGAGCTTTGCGTGAAGCTGGTGCCCTTCTATCTATATTAAAGGCTAGACTCTAGTCTCTCCACAGCCATTCTGGATGCTTCTTAGTCCATTCTACAGTTGTCTGTAGAGACTTCTCTAAAGGCATGGGAGCCTTCCATCCTGCTTCTGCTAGCTTAGTACCATCAAGAGCGTATCTTAGATCGTGTCCTGGTCTTGTAGTGTGGAAGTCTTCAAACTCGAACTTAAGTTCTTTACCCCAAAACTCTGCTACCATTTGAGCCATTTCTAAGTTGTTAACTTCACGCTCGCCAACAATATGGTACTTGTCTGGTCTGTCTGAATTTGGATAAGAAACCGCTGATAAATTCTTTAAAATAAAAACCAATGCATCAGCTTGATTTCTTGCGTGAAGGTAGAAACGAGATCCAATGTTTTCTGGAGTTCCGTGAATTGTCATTGGAACATTCTTCTCTAAACAATACATAATCTTTGGAACAAACTTTTCAGGATCCTGACGCTCACCAATAATGTTCATTGTATTTGTGATGATTACTGGCACCCCAAATGTACGCCAGTAGGAGATGCAAGCAGCTTCTTGTGCAGCCTTTGATCCAGAGTATGGATTAGACGGAAGAATAGTATCCCATTCTTTGTGGGCATAACCAGCTGGTGCAGGGCCATAGACTTCGTCTGTAGACACATGCAAGAAAACTTCAGGTTGAATCTTACGTGCCAGCTCGAGCATATTAACAACCAAAGCTACGTTGTTCATAATAAAAGGAGCTGGATCAGTAATAGATCTGTCAACATGTGAGTCAGATGCCATAGAGATAATATAGTCAATGTGACCCATCTCTTTAATCATGACATCTGAAAAAGGAACTGTTAGATCGTGCGTAATTAGTTGAACACGATGACGCTCAGCTTCCCAGCATGAGATTGAAGTGATACGATCTGTAACACCTCTATGACGGAATGAATCACTAATGACAACATTCCAATCTGTTGTCTTTAGAATGTGCTCTAAAGTATGGTGACCAACAAAGCCACCAGCTCCTGTTAAAAATACTCTCTTTTTCATGGTGTGTTTAATATGCCCTTTTTCTACATCTATGATGTGTTGGATTAATTCTTCTTTGTTCATATTTATCTTTCGTTTGGAGCGGATAGAGGGAATCGAACCCTCACGAGCAGGTCGGAAGCATGCTAGTCTACCATTAACTTATATCCGCAAGAGTTATTGGTTAATTACCTTTGTCTATTATAGCACCGTAATTAAGGTTTGACACAACATCCTTAACAGCTTCCAAAATATTAGAGTCATTCTGGGATTTTAAGTTTAGGTAGTTTATTGCATCTGTGATTCTAAGTGCCACATGATGGGCATCTTTATGGTCGATCGATTCATTCTTAACAGAATCATAAATTTTTCTATAAGTCTCTGTGTATTTCATGTCGATTAGTATATCAGAAAATGTGTGATTTGAGGTCTAGATGTTTCAATAATTTGTAATCTGGGGTTCTAGTTTAAAAAAAGATGTTTTTCATTCTTTGTAAGAAGAAAAAAATACTATATCAATTCTAAAACAATAACTCTCATAGCTCTCTTAGGGCACTTATGAACTGGTGGATCAGAAAGTCCTACTTCTGTATTCATCTTTGTATTACAGTTAGGACACTTCCATTTAGAAGGTCCAGGATATTTGATAGAAGTATCAGAAGAAATTGGCTCAGATCTTTTTGGTTCTTTCTTGATAAGAACAGGAGAAGAACCTTCAGCACATGGTGGGCAAAGGACTGGCTTTCTTCCTCTAGCGGAAATTCTTTCCCAGTCAGCGTTGCACTTTTGGCAAGTGAGCTTTTCTTTTTTCACTTTCTGTTAACTCCTTCAACAAAGAACCAAAAAATTCTTCTAACGATTCACCTCTAAGAGAGGCAGCTGACATTATAGTATCAGATTCCTCTTTGGTAAACTTGATCTTACAAAATTTTTTTCCAGAGGTAGTTCTAAATACAATAGTCAAAGATTTGTTTTTGAAAATCCAAGATCTAAAGTTTTTCATAAAATCAAATAGGGCTCGAAAATTTTTTTCCATTTTTCACCCTTATAAGAATTTTAAAAACTATTTTTCTTCGTATCTTTCCAGATACTGGAAGAATATTTTTGATTGTAAGAACTTTCACGTACTCTCATAAAATTAGCAAGAGCCTTGTAAAGAACTGGCCACTTCTTAGAAAGTTCCTGCATGACATCATCGTGATGATGAGGATGACTTCCCTTTATGGTAAGTGCATCATAGATAGAGTCAATAGCTGCTTTTTCTTCTAGTGGTATAGATGTCTTCTTTAGGGGATCTTGATAACCAGCAGTGCTAGTTATTGCAACATTAGAAGTAGGGTTGCTAGTTTTTGGTGCGGTTTTAAGTTCTACTTTTTTAGAATTATTAATTGCAGTAGCAACTGAGTTAAGTGAGAGAGCTATGTTGTTTAATGCTCTAGCTATCGAATTCATCGAATTCTCCTTTGTCTATTCTTTGTTTAAACGATAAACCCCAATTATACCATTCACAGTCTTGACATGTGGGTTCACAAACATGATCTTGTGGAGGTGGTCCCATTTGAATGGCTTGGATAACTTCAGACTTTATATAAGGATACATTTCTTTTATCAATTTAATATATTTATCCACGTTTTGCATTATTGGATACCTATAAATAAATAGTTCATTCTTTAACCCAATTGGCTTCTACATACTCTCGTATGTACATTTCTTCTTTTTCTTGTGAGGTATGAGCATTTTCACTAATGTCGTTTCCTGCTTCAGCATATTCATAGAGCCAGGATTTGTAGTCATTGTAAGACATTTCCTCCCACTCTTGCTCAGCTTCTTCACGAAGTCTTTTTAGCTGTACAGGCTCTGTGCAGTCAAGATCATAAGTAAACAAAATGGCACCTTTTATAAATTTGGTTGATAAAAAAAATTAGTCCTCAAAATCATCTTCTGATAAATTAGAGAGTATTTCATTTAACTCTTTTTCAGTAAGAGTTTTGGACATTTCGCTAGCTGAATAAACCCACTCGCCATCTTCACGAATTCTTATATCAACCAGTCCAGCTTTTACCATTAAGTAAAGATCATTGACCACATCTTCTTTATCGTACTGATAATCGACATCATCTGAATGGTCCATATTATTTCCTTAATGTTTAATACTTAGCTATTTGACTAAGTCTTTGGTTTTCGGCAATTAGGTTTTCTGCGTTGACTGCCATTATTCTATTAGATTCAATAGTTGACTCAAGTTTTGTTTCTAAATAGGCTATATGAGTTAAAAGAAAATTTAACTGATTTACAGATCTTTGCATTAAAACTTTTGAAATAGAATTGTCTATAGAAATTTTGTGAACTTGGTTTTCAAGTTCATTAATTGTATTTTGAATTTTTGCAACAGTTAGTTGATCCATTTGTGCTCCTAAAAAATAAAGCAGTGGCCCTAAGGTGCGTCCACCCTAGGGATTATCCACTACCGAGACTAGATAACTCTGTTACAAAGCACATTACTGTACCTGGGCCGACAATCCTGATTTCGCGAGAACAAGGACTGCGCCACACAAAATAACTCCTCAGCTATTTACGGTATGCACTGTGGCTTCTCTAGTGAAAAACAGTATATCAGAAAGGTTCGTCGTTTGACAAGTATCTTTCTATTTCTACTCTGTAAACAACAGTACAATCTGTAAACAAAGGCATATCAGATGAAAATTGTGGTTCTATAGAAATATTAAAAGAATACAAATAATCAGAAGGAATACCAAACATAGCAGCAATTTCTACGTTAGACTTCTTTAATGATTCATGAAAAAATATTTCATCAGGAAGCTGCTTTTTGGAAACATAAACAGCACCTTTTACAGTGGGATTGCCAGCTTTAGGTGAAGCTAGTGTGTCTAACTTGTTGTATAAATCTAAAAAAGGAGTTGGGTCAAAAGATTGTTTTTTTACAACAATCCGAGATTGAAGATCAAGTTCTTTTTCAGGCATGGGCCAACTTGCAGAAATCATTATTTTTCTTCTTCTTGAGTATGGGTATAAAAAGGAGGTCCAGTATAAGGATCAAAACTAGAAGCTATTCTCATACATTTCATAGAAATAGTCTTAATCTGTGCAGGACTAAGATTCTTCTTATTAGCAAGCATAGCTGTAGCAGCTCCTAATACATAAGAAGATCCAGTACCTAAAGCATATATTCCACTATAGTCAGAAGTCCAAGAATAGTCTCCATCAATAACGTATATACATCCGTTTACGACAGTTAAGATTGTTGAACCATGCTGTGCTATGTGTGTAGCAGAATCATTTTCAGGAGAAGCATAACCTTGTTTCTCAAAACATTCGCGCAAAGCAGGAATAAACTTCAAAGTTATAAACTGATCAAGCTTTTTTCCAGTAAGACCAGGAGTCAAGGAAGGAGGTTGAAATACATGGTGTAGAATATTAATAGCTCTCATGTCTCCAGCTGCGCCTAAAAGGTATTTGCCAACTTTAGCAACCTTAGAAGAACCTTCTCCTAAAGTGGTTATTTGAGAAGCAAATCCACCGTCGTCAATTGTAGATATGCGAGAATCAACAGACACTGTAGCAAACCCTTGGCCTTGAATGGCAAGTATTGTAGTCATCTAAAATCCTCTGTTTGGTGTTTGTGAACAATTATACACCAGAGGATGTTAAATATCAAGATTCTTTTTGACAAGTATAATATAAAGAACCAAATACTTTAAAAGCTATATTCTGTATGTCAGCGGAATTTGAAGAAGAATAAGCTTTTGGCTTTGTGTAAGTATTATATTTATACTTATTTTTATTTTTTCTTCTTTTAGACATATTTAAATATTATACCTGAGAAGTATAATATACTCTTTCTCCAGAATAGATATTTCGGATATTTTCATTAAAGTATTTTCCATGAGATGGAGCTTTTGTAAAAGCTGAATATATCTCAAAAGGAACATCATAATAATGCCATACAGATCCAGTAGCAAAGGTCAACATTAAAATATTGCCCTCATTAAACCAAGAGGCTTTTTCTATAAATGAACTATTAGTAAAAGTATGATTGTATATATCGTTTCTATATGTCTTCATTTGGATCAAACACAATCAAGTTTTCATCATTTTTAACAAGGCCAGATTCAGTCATTTGATATATATCAGCTTCATCATCATCTTGAATATCTCGATATTTTGGTTGACCAGTTTTACGATCTATTAAAACAGCATCAGCAGATACTAAAGAAACTTTGCTATTTTGAATCTTTGTTAACGAAGAACTAACTGTCATAAGAAGTTCTGTCATGTGATAACAATCAGTAACTTCAAGAGTTAAAAGAACTGAAACATGCTCTTTTTGTTCAACGGGTATTATTACGTCTTCTGACATATTGTAAAACTTTCTGTGTGGTCTTTTGCGGAACGAGGAGGATTCGAACCTCCGAGGGTTTTAACGCCCTGACGGTTTAGCAAACCGTTGCTTTCGGCCACTCAGCCACCGTTCCGGGTGACCTCTCTAGCTATCTTTGCAGAAGAACCTAG
>JACCDX010097629.1_pt1 | contig 10819 bp, 9 predicted proteins | sample 7449681 | NCBI WGS metagenome assembly JACCDX01 (sample SAMN15323450, study PRJNA562643) | freshwater metagenome | isolation source: river surface water | place: USA:Blue River Watershed | collected 2017-08-18
ATCCCAGCCTTCTTGCGCAAGCAGGCAGATTGAGATTCATTAATCACCGCGATTAATTCAGTGAATCACCTCTTCGGAGGAGATTCACTAAAATCTCATTGTGCTTAAACAAAGAACCCTTCAATCCCTCACCAAGGCGGTGGGTGTTGGTCTTCACAGCGGTCAACGCGTGGAGCTGACACTGCGCCCCGCGCAACCCGATACGGGCATCGTGTTCCGTCGGGTGGATTTGCCGCAGCCTGTCGACATTCCGATCACCGCTACGGCGGTGACGGATACGCGCTTGGCGTCGACCATTTCCAATGGCGGTGCGAAGGTGTTCACGGTGGAGCATTTGATGTCGGCCTGTGCAGGCCTGGGTATCGACAACCTGTACATCGACATCACCGCAGAAGAAGTTCCCATTCTGGATGGTTCGGCTTCGTCGTTTGTGTTCTTGCTGCAAAGCGCGGGCATCGTGGAGCAAAACGCGCCCAAGCGTTTCATTCGCGTGTTGAAGACAGTCGAAGTGCGTGAAGGCGAGGGCGCTAATGTGAAGTGGGCGCGGCTCGACCCACATCATGGCTACAAGCTCAGTTTTGAAATTGATTTCCGTCACCCTGCGGTCGATTCGACCGGTCAAAGCGTGGTGTTTGACATGGATGTGAACGATTACACCCGTGACATTGCACGCGCCCGTACCTTTGGTTTCACGCGTGATGTGGAAATGTTACGTGCCAACGGCCTCGCTTTAGGTGGCGGTTTGGATAACGCCATCGTTATGGACGATTACAAGGTCTTGAACAGCGATGGTTTGCGCTATGACGACGAATTTGTGAAACACAAAATTCTCGATGCCATGGGCGACTTGTTTTTGATTGGCAAACCCTTGCTGGCCTCTTATGTAGCATTCCGTTCGGGACACGCCATGAATAATTTATTGTTGCGTGAGTTGCTCAGTCAGCCTGATGCCTATGAAGTCGTCACCTTTGACGATGCGCGCAAAGCACCTCCGGGTTTGGCGCAGCTGGCGCCGGCTTGGTAAATCTTTGAACACATCGCCTCTACGGCGAGGGAGAGGCTGAGATGACGGTGTATCACATCCCCACGGTCTATCTCATTCTTGGCATTCTGTATTTGATATTGCCTTTGACGGTATGGGCATTGCTGCTCAATCAACCGTCCCGCGCTTTGCATATGTGGTGCTCTGGAGGGCTGTTGTGTGGTTTGGCGTTGACCTTGATCGGCTTGCGTACGCATGTACCAGCTTGGGTGACTTACCCTTTGGCCAATGGCTTGCTATGGAGCGGTGTTTTGATCCAAGGATTTGCCTTACGTCGCGCCCTCAATCTTGACATCCCATTAAAGCGTGGCGTACTCCTGATGCTCGTGTGCGTGGCAGTGTTTGAGTTCTTCCGATTGGGTTTGCAAAACGCGGTGTTACGTTTTTCTTGTTCGACATTGATTGCTACGGTACTTTTCTCATACATCGCTTATTTGTCATGGCGCATTGCTGTAGTCAACCAACTGAAAAGTGCCAAGTGGTTGTCTGCGGTCTATGCGGTCACTGCCATCAGTATGTTGATTCGCACGCAGTTTGTGCTGTCTGGGTTGACTGAGCCCGATGTTGTGGTGAGTGGTGCCAACAGTGTATTGACCGTTTTCACAGGATTGTTGATTTCCATCTTAGGTAATTTTGCTTTTGTTGGGATGTTCTTGGAGCGATCCACACAAGGGCGGATGAAAGCGATTGCTGAGCGTGCGCGACAAGAAGAAAGTGCGCGTCTGGGAGATCAAATTGCCCAGCTGGAGCGTCAAAGAACGTTGGGGACGATGTCTGCGTCTTTTGCGCATGAACTCAGCCAGCCGTTGACGGCGATTTTGATGGATGCGCAAGCCATCAAAATCAGCGTGGCTTCTGGCGAGTCCAATTCAAAAGAAGTGTTGGAGTCGATTGAAGAAATCGAAAACAGCACACAACGTACCGTGCAATTGGTCGAGCGCATTCGTAATTTCATTCGACCTGCGCAAACTGACTATGAAGTGGTGGACTTCAAGACGCTGCTGGAAGATGTGGCGCAATTGCTTGCTTATGAAATACGGAAGCAAAAAATCAAGTTCGAATTTGATGTCGATGCCGTCCCATGCTGGGTGCATGGTGACCGTGTTCAGCTTTCACAAATTGTGCTGAATGTGTATCGCAATGCCATGCAAGCCATGGAGCCCAACGTCAGCAAGAAAATCTTCGTCTCTCTTGAACAGTCGTATGAGCGCGTTGTTTTACGCGTGCGCGATACAGGACCTGGTGTTTCAGCAGAGATGAAGCAGGTGGTCGGTGAACCTTTCGTGACCTCAAAAGAAAATGGCTTGGGTGTGGGTCTGTCTATTTCTAAAACGATTGCAGAAATGCACAGCGGCAGTTTGACGATTTCAAATGCGGTGGATGGCGGCGCCATCGTTGAGTTGAATTTGCCCACGACCCAGCCGTAAGCTGGATTGGATCAGCGGCTGCGACCCGCTTTGTACATGCCGCTGGTGCTGCGTTGCAGTTCAGTGGCCGCTGCCAGCTTGGCCATCGAGTGACCCGCATGGGCGTGGGTGATGGCAATGCCCAAGGCATCGGCCGCATCGGGCCCTGGCAACCCCGGTAGGTTGAGCAAGCGCTTGACCATCTCTTGCACTTGTTCTTTCTTCGCCAAACCATGACCTGCCACGGCTTGCTTCATTTGCAAAGCGGTGTATTCAGCTACCGATAAGTTGCAAGTGGCCAAGGCGGTGATGCAAGCGCCACGCGCTTGACCCAGCAGCAGAGTGGCTTGCGGGTTGACGTTGACAAACACAATCTCTACCGCTGAGGTGTCTGGCTTGTAACGCGCCACCACTTCATGGATGCCGTCAAACAAGACCTTCAAACGCTCGGCCAAATTGCCTTGCACTTCTTTGTTGGTTTTGATGGTGCCGCTGGCCACGTACAGCAACTGGCTGCCGTGTTTTTCCACCACGCCAAATCCGGTGGTTCTAAGCCCAGGGTCAATGCCAAGAATGCGCATTTACGGCAACTGTGCGCTGCCCATGCGCATCAAAATAATTTCGGTACGACCCGCAAGGTACTCCGACTGCGGGAACTTTTGGTAATGCTTGGGGCGTGGCAGCATCACGGCCAAGCGGCCAGCTTCCCAGGGGGTGAGCTGCGACGCAGGTTTTTGAAAGTAATGTTGTGCGGCTGCTTCAGCACCAAAAATGCCTTCACCCCATTCCACATGGTTGAGGTAGATCTCCAAAATGCGTTTCTTACCCAGCACCGCTTCGAGCATCACGGTCAACACAAACTCTTGCCCCTTGCGGATGAACGTGCGTTCGCCAGAGAGAAATAAATTCTTGGCCAGTTGCTGCGTGATGGTGGAGCCCCCCACCACTTTGGGCGCTGCCTTGCCTTGTGCTTTTCGGCTGGCTTGCAATTCTGCTTTGGCATTTTTGGCCCAAGCCTTTTCAATCGCATCCCACTGCACACCGTCGTGTTGCGCAAAGATGTCGTCTTCTGAGGCAATCACCGCACGTTTGAGGTTGTTGGAAATTTGGGCGTAGGGCACCCAGTCTTGGCGCCAACGCAAGCGGTCTTTGGTGCTGACGATGCGCCAAGCTTCTGAGCGTTCAAAGGAGGTGGATTCAGGCGCGATGCGCGCCATGACCGCGATGCGCGCCAAGAAGAAAAATTGCAGCGCAAACCAAGCCACCAGCACCAGCAACAACCAGCGTAGCCAAGGGCGAAAGCGTGTGGTGTTCATCGAACTTCACCGCCTTTGGTTTGCAAGGTGTTGTCACGGCTGAAGATGAAGCGCGACACCACAGCCAGTTGATCGGCTTGTTTGCGCATCTCTTCGGTGAACTCACCAAACGGGCCTGCTGCTGTGGCAATGGCTTGGGCGCGACGGTCAAGGTCAGTCAAGCCTGAGCTTTGCACCACCTCGGTCGCGAGCACGCGGCCATTGGTGTTGACAGTGATGATCATCGTCAATTCACCGTAGAGTTTTTGCCCGCTGTTGGTGGCGGGGAAATAGCGTGTGCCGCGGTCTTCGATTTTGCGGCGCAAGGTGTCGTAGTACAGCGCATAGGCCACTTGTTTGGTGGCGGGGCTCACGTAGTGTTTGCGTGGGCGCGCATTGTCTTGGTTGATGCGCTCTTCAATCTCGGCCAATAGCTTGAGCAGTTGTCGGCGTTTTTCTTCAATCGCATCTTGCTCGGCTTTTGATTTTTGCGGTTGAGGCGGTGGCAGTTGCGCGAGCAAGTTTTTCACTTGTGCCAACAGCAGCGATTGCTCTTTGCGCATCTGCGCCACTTGGCGTTGCATGGACTCGGTCATGTCACCGACCGAGGTGGTGGCTGCCGTAGGTAGAGGCGATGCTGCACGACCGCTTTTGAGCTCACCACCACCTGCCAATTGCGTTTGTGACAAGGCTTGTGCCTTATCAGGCGCATCGGCTTTGGCGCGTGTGTTGACCAAAATCACATCCAACGGTGCATCGCTGAACAAGCGGTCAAAGCGTTCAGGTGCAGCAATGCGCAGCGTCAGCAGTGCACCATGAAAGACGAATGACATGAACAAGGCCTTTTGCAGCCTTGACCAATGCTTCCATGACAAACGCGAGAGCATCACGCAGTCGTTCCTTCCGCCGTGGGTGCCTCGTTCACGTCCATTGCCAACGCAATGGGCCCTGCGGCGCTGTCGTCTTCGTCGTCTGTCATCTCTGCTTCTTCAGCGCTGGAGGGAGCATCGACTTCGAGCAAATGCAACAGATGGCCGCTAATGTCGAGGCTGATGTCGTCAATTTCACTCAAGCGCAGTTGCACGTGTGCGCCGCGTGGTAAATCACCCCCGCCGAACACGGGTAAGACCAAAGGCAAGTCATCAGCACGCGCCATGGGTGGCTGGCCTGGAAAGGCTTTGAACACGGTGGCACTGAGTTCGGTGATGTTATGTTGCTTCAAGTACTGCAGCGTCCAGAAACGTTCCATGCCGTTTTGGTAGGCGTTGTACGCACCATAGGCACCATCGAAGGCCGAGATGATGGAGAACAGTTCTGCATCTTTGGGTTTGAACGGTGCGGCCAATGCAGCCGTGCTGCCGTGCTTGGCACACGCAATGATTTGCCATTGGTTCACCAAGTCGGTGTAGCGACGCAAGGGTGAGGTACTCCATGCGTAGCTAGGCACGCCAATGCCAGCGTGTGGCAAAGCCTTGGTGCCCATTCGCACTTTGACGCCAGGCAACAAGCTGGCTTGGCTGCGGTAGATGCCGGGAACGCCCAGCTCAGCCATCCAATTGCCCCAAGTGCTGTTGGCCAAAATCATGGCCTCTGCCACCATCAAGTCGAGTGGCGCACCGCGTTGGCGGATGCTGATTTGCACTTGCTCATGGCCTTTGGGTTCGGCACCGTCATTGCCGACCAAGCGGAAGTTGTAGTCAGGGCGGTTGAAGTTTTCGGGCTTGCCGCGTACCACTTCGCGTTGTGCTTTGAGGTGTTGGGCCAAGCGGAACAGAAAAGCCAGTTCTGTGCGTGGCATGGCGGGCTCAACGGTGCCAGCAGCGTGCGTGAAGCTGTCGTCGTTCAACCAAGCTTCGGTGACGATGGCATCGAGCTGGTCGTGGCGCAGGTTGGCAGCAATTGGCACACGCTCCACGCGTGTCTCGGTGTTTTGCAAAGCCAGCGTGGCTTCGTCAAACGTGGCGTACAACGACACCGCAGGGCAGTCACGCCCTTCTTGCAAGGTGTAGGTTTGCACCACCTCGTCGGGCAGCATGGTGATTTTGTAGCCCGGCATGTAGACGGTGGACAAGCGTTGGCGGCCCAGCTGGTCAATCGCATCGCCCGGCTTCAAAGCCAGTGCAGGTGCGGCGATGTGAATGCCCAGCGTGACCGTGCCTGTGCCCAAACCTTGCACTGACAAAGCGTCGTCAATCTCGGTGGTGTGCGAGTCGTCAATCGAATACGCCTTCACCTGGGCCAGTGGCAATTCGTCCGCAATGGCGGGGGCTTGCAAATGAGGAAAACCTGTGCCCTTGGGGAAGTTGTCAAACAAAAAGCGTTGCCAATGGAATTGGTAGGCCGACGTGATGGCGCCTGCTTTTTGCAACAAGGCGAGCGGCGCCGTTTGTGTGGCGCGTGCGGCTTCGACCACGGCTTTGTATTCAGGCGCGTTCTTGTCGGGTTTGAACAAGATTTTGTAGAGCTGCGTTTGAATGGGCGCAGGGCAAGTGCCTTGGCCCAACTCGGCGGCCCAGCCTTCGATTTGCGCTTGGATTTGTTTTTTCTTTTCGATGCCCGCTAACGCTTGGGCAATCACTTCGGCTGAGGCCTTTTTGAAACGACCTTTGCCAGCGCGGCGAAAGTAATGCGGTGCTTCATAGAGGCGAAACAGCGCCGCAGTTTGTTCGGTCAGACTGGCTTGTGCGCTGAAGTATTCGCGGGCGAGGTCGGCAAAACCAAATTCGTCTTCGGGGGCAAATTCCCAAGCGAGGTCGAGTTCGATGGTGGTGCTCATGGCCTGCGCCTCGCGCATCAGGTCGGCGGGCGAGGGCTTCTCAAATTTGAGCAACAAATTCGCGGCCTTGACCTTGACCCGTTTGCCGGATTCCAGCTCGATTTGGGCCGAGCTCTCGGCTTCGGAGAGGATGCGGCCCGTCTGGAATTTTCCAGCTTCTTCAAACAATGCGTACATGGGCGGCATTGTCCCACGCTCCACCTAGGGCGCAGGCTGCAAATCTAGAAATTCCAACAGCTGCGGCAGGTACTGGTCGAAGTTGCTGATGGCATGGTCGCCGCCTTCCAGAACCACCTGCTGCGAGCCAGGGTAGCGTGCCGTCATTTCGCGCCAGTCCAGTACTTCATCCCCTTTGGCGATGAGGGCCCACACGCGCTCAGGATGCGGCAACGGGCCAGCTTGCAAGGCGCGCAGCTCATCCACAAATTCGGGCGCAAAGTAAAAGCGCTCGGCGGGGTCGTGCCACGCGCTTTGTTCGCCGATGTATTTGGCCAAGTCACGCGCTGGGTTGATGGCTGGATTGAGCAACGCAGCCTTGCACCCGCGAAGGGCTGCCAGCCAAGTGGCGTAAAAACCGCCCAGCGACGAACCGATGACCGCCATGCGGTCCGCAGGCCAACTGGCCGTGCCCTCTGCAATCAAGGCCGCAGCAGCTTTGGGGGAGGGCGGCAATTGTGGGCACCACCACGTGATGTGTGGGAACTGTGCGGCCATGATGGCTGCCACTTGTCGCGCCTTGGTGGATTGGGGCGACGAGCGAAACCCATGCAAATACAGCACATGGGTGGTGGGCAACGTGTGGGGGGATGGCGTCTGGAGCGAAGTCATGCTGAATGCTATCAGTGCCCCCAAGGACGGCTCCGCGACAGGGGATAATCTGACCCATGCCCACCGTCATTCACAAACCCAGCCCCTTTCAGCGTTTGATGCCTTTGCTCAAAGGTTTTGATGGTCCGTTGGCGTTTGGTATTTTTTTGTTGGCGTGTGCGGGTTTGTTGACCATGTACTCGTCGGGCTTTGCCAACGGTGCGCGCTTCTTTGACCATGGCCGCAACATGATGATTGCGGGCTTCATCATGTTTGTGGTGGCCCAAATTCCGCCGCAGCGTCTGATGGCGTTTGCCGTGCCGCTCTACACCGTGGGTGTGGCCTTGCTGGTGGCCGTGGCTTTGTTTGGCTTGACCAAAAAGGGTGCACGTCGCTGGCTCAATGTGGGCATCGTCATTCAGCCCAGTGAAATCATGAAAATTGCCATGCCGCTGATGTTGGCGTGGTGGTTCCAAAAGCGCGAAGGCCAGTTGCGCCCACTCGACTTTTTGGTGGCCGGTTTGTTGTTGATGGTGCCTGTGGGGCTCATCATGCGTCAGCCAGACTTGGGGACTTCCATCTTGGTGTTGTCGGCAGGCATGGCGGTGATTTTCTTTGCTGGTTTGAGCTGGTGGCTCATCGTGCCGCCCATCATCTTGGGTGTGATTGGTGTGGGCTTGGTGGTGTTGTTTGAACCCACGCTGTGTGCCGATGGTTTCCGTTGGCCCATCCTGCACGACTATCAGCAGCAGCGCATTTGCACCTTGCTCGACCCGTCAAGAGACCCGTTAGGCAAAGGCTTTCACATCATCCAAGGCATGATTGCCATTGGCTCGGGCGGTTTCTGGGGCAAGGGGTTCATGCAAGGCACGCAAACCCATTTGGACTTCATCCCTGAGCGCACCACCGACTTTGTGTTTGCCGCTTTTGGCGAAGAGTTTGGCTTGGTCGGCAACTTGCTCTTGATTGCGGGCTTTATCTTTTTGATTCTGCGTGGTTTGGCCATTGCAGTGGAAGGCCCCACGCTGTTTGCCCGATTGTTGGCTGGCAGCGTGACCTTGAGCTTCTTCATCTATGCCTTTGTGAACATGGGCATGGTCAGCGGCATGCTGCCTGTGGTGGGCGTGCCCTTGCCCTTCATCAGCTACGGCGGCACGGCCATGGTGACGCTGGGGCTGGGGCTTGGCATTCTGATGTCGGTGGCCAAGGCCAAGCAGCTGGTGCAGTCTTGATATGACAGCAGTTGTTGGCGTCATAGGCGTTGGCAATATGGGGGCCGCGATGGCCCGTAATTTATTGACGCATGGCTACACCGTGCATGTGCATGACATTGATCCCGCACAGTCACAAAAAATGCAGGATGCAGGGGCCGTGGCGCATGACAGCCCTTATGCGTTGGCTCAGTCGGCGACTTTGATCATCATCGCGGTGGTGGACGCGCAACAGGTGCACCAAGTGATTTCTGGTTTGGGTGATGCATTGACATCTGAGCATACGGTGGTGTTGTGCCCCACCATTGCGCCAAATGACGTGGCGGAATTTGCAAATCGAATTCAGGCACTCGGCGCATGTGTCATTGATGCGCCTATGTCTGGCGGCCCAGCAAGAGCGCAAGCTGGCACCATGAGTTTGATGGTGGCGTGTGAAGAGGCGGTTTTTGCCAAGCACGCCAAAGTGTTCAATCTTTTGTCCAACAAGATTTTCCGTATCAGCGACAGGCCTGGGGATGGCGCAAAAACCAAATTGGTGAATAACCTATTGGCGGGCATCAATTTGGCCGGTACAGCCGAGGTGTTGGTCATGGCTGAACGTATGGGCTTGTCGGCTCAAACCACCTTGGATGTGATTGCCCAATCGAGCGGGCAGAGTTGGATTGGGAGTGATCGCATGGCGCGAGCGTTGGCAGCTGATTTGGCACCACGCGCGCACATGACCCTGTTGACCAAAGACACAAGTTTGGCATGCGACGCGGCTTCTCATGTGAATTGCGATGTGCCTTTGGGGCAGCATGCGGCGCAGGTCTTTGCAAAAGCGTGTGATGCGGGATGGGCTGACTTAGATGATGCGGCCTTGTTGCAATTTTTGCGACAGTCGAATTAACCAATTCCTTCATGCCAGCGGGATTAATTGGCCCGCTCCTACAATCGCTCTCATGATTTCACGCGAACCCACCCTTGAGCGATTGGCCATTGCCCGTCAACTGTTGTTAGAGCCATTCGGTTTGGACGAAACCGACTTGGCCAAAACATTGGCCGAAATCAAAGCGCACAAAGTTGACGAAGCCGATTTGTACTTTCAATACACCCGTGCCGAAGGCTGGAGTTTGGAAGAGGGCATTGTCAAAACCGGCTCCTTCAGCATTGACCAAGGCGTTGGCGTGCGCGCGGTGAGCGGTGAGAAAACAGCCTTTGCGTATTCCGACGATATTTCCAAAGCCTCCTTGATGGACGCCGCACGCACGGTGCGCACCATTGGCGCAGCCGCCAAAGGTGGTCGCGTCAAAGTGCCCACGCGCAAAGTGGCATCGAGCCGTTCTTTGTATGGTGGTTTGGACCCGATTTCTTCGCTCAATAGCACCGAAAAAGTCGAGCTACTGGGACGCGTCGAACAAATGGCCCGCGCCAAAGACCCACGTGTGATTCAGGTGATGGCCGGTTTGGCTAGTGAATACGACGTGGTGATGGTGGTGCGTGCCGATGGCACCTTGGCCGCTGATGTGCGCCCTCTCGTTCGTCTGAGCGTGACCGTGATCGCCGAGCAAAACGGCCGTCGCGAAGTGGGTTCCGCTGGTGGCGGTGGTCGCTTTGGCTTGGACCATTTTGACGATGCACTGGCGCAAAGCTATGTGGACGAAGCGGTGCAATGCGCGTTGACCAACCTCGATGCACGTCCAGCGCCTGCTGGCGAAATGAGTGTGGTGTTGGGCCCAGGTTGGCCTGGCATTTTGTTGCACGAAGCCATCGGCCACGGCTTGGAAGGTGACTTCAACCGCAAAGGCTCCAGCGCGTTCAGCGGCCGCATTGGCCAACGTGTGGCGGCCAAAGGCGTGACCGTGTTGGATGACGGCACCATCCCTGACCGTCGTGGTTCACTCAATGTGGACGACGAAGGCAACCCCAGTCAACGCAATGTGTTGATCGAAGACGGTATCTTGAAGGGTTACATCCAAGACGGCATGAATGCGCGCTTGATGGGCGTGAAGCCCACAGGGAATGGTCGCCGTGAGAGCTACGCCCATGTGCCCATGCCGCGTATGACCAACACCTACATGTTGGGTGGTGACAAATCGCCAGAAGAAATTGTGTCTAGCCTCAAGAAAGGTTTGTACGCCGTGAACTTCGGTGGTGGTCAAGTGGACATCACCTCAGGCAAGTTTGTGTTCTCCGCATCTCAAGCGTTTTGGGTGGAGAACGGCAAAATTCAATACCCCGTCAAAGGCGCGACCTTGGTGGGCAACGGCCCCGACGCATTGACGCGCGTGAGCTTGATTGGC
>JACCDX010157269.1_pt1 | contig 10819 bp, 10 predicted proteins | sample 7449681 | NCBI WGS metagenome assembly JACCDX01 (sample SAMN15323450, study PRJNA562643) | freshwater metagenome | isolation source: river surface water | place: USA:Blue River Watershed | collected 2017-08-18
CCATTAGCAGGCTTCTTTGGAAAATACTATATCATCAGCGGATTAATGGGTCATTACACGTGGCTTACCGTCATCATGATTCTTACTTCGGTCATAGGCATGTACTATTACTTGAAAGTCATTTTTGCCATGTATGGCAAAAACGACAACGCGAAAGAATTCACTGAGGGTAATCGTCTATTGGTAACATTAGGTGCCATCGCACTGATCCTGATGTTTAGTTTGAGCGCCTTCATTTGAAAATGAGAATTGCGCTTGCCATTGCATTTGTCATTGCAGCTTTATTGGCTTGGGCTTATTTTAAATTTATCAAGAAAGATCATCGCCAAGCCAAAGCCATTTTGCAATTGGGAACATTCTTTCTCGTGATTTGGCTAATTATTTATTGGTTATTGTTCTAGTAGAATCACAAAGCGATATATCTCACTTTTCTGAACACAATTATTGATTACTTTTAAAGAATCATGATTGCTCCTAGAAAAACAGATAATGAGTCCGAAAGATTAAAGGCGCTTAAATCGTACCAAATTTTAGACACTTTGCCTGAAATTGAATACGATGATCTGACTAGAATTGCATCCCAGATATGCAATGTCCCCATTACATTGATTTCCCTTATTGAACAAGATAGGCAATGGTTCAAATCTAAAATAGGAATAAACGCAGAAGAAACAAGTCGCGAAATTTCCTTTTGTGGACATGCCATACTTGACCCTCAAAAACCTTTGATTGTCGAAGATGCCAGCAAGGACAATCGATTTGTCGACAACCCGCTTGTAACTGGTGCGCCACACATAGCATTTTATGCGGGCATTCCTCTGGTCGATCATGAAGGTTTTGCACTTGGAACCCTTTGCGCAATTGATGAAAAACCTAGACATCTTAATTCAGATCAAATCGAATGCCTACAAGCACTCGGAAGACAAGTTGTGCAATTGCTCGAATTAAGAAGAAGCAAGCTGGCGCTTGAGGAAAAAAACGAGTATTTAAATCGTTTCACTTCCATTGCTGCACATGACATTAAGGCTCCCATTCACAACATCAATTCACTGGCACAATTGCTTCTTGAACAAGGCCAAAATAGCTTTCCACCAAGTGCATTTGAAATGATTGAGAAGATTCAATATTCCGCTGATAAATTAACCGATCTAATCAACGGTCTTTTGGAATACAGCCGAGAACATCAAGACATTCAAAAACAATTTGAGTGGATTAAGATTTCCGCCGTCATATCAGATTTGAAAAGTTTGCTACTCAATAATACCGAATGTAAAATCGAGTACACATCTGAAATCGAAAAGGTTTTTTCACATCCCACATTGCTCATTCAGCTACTAACGAATTTGGTTTCAAACGGTATAAAATACAACGACAAGGTTACACCATTGATTCAATTGCATTTTTCAAAATTTGACAATAACTACCAAATTGAAATTAAAGACAATGGCCCTGGAATTGCCGAATGCAATCATGAGCAAATTTTTGAGCCTTTTGTGGTTAAAACAAGCAAAGATCGATTTGGTAAAAAAGGCCACGGCTTAGGGTTGGCAACTGTCCGAAAGATAGTATCCGCAATGAATGGTGAAATAAAGTTGGTCTCAGAAATGGAAAAGGGTTCGTCCTTTACCATTACATTGCCCATCCTAGAATAATTCAACGCATATTTCCCGCGTTTCGAATGTCAATTCGTTTTCGCTCAAATTGCATTATTGCAGGCAATACTTCTGACGGAGTGTCTACAATGCGCCAAATCTCCGATTGATCTTTGGACATAAAATTCTCCTTCTCCGCAAGTTCCATCCATTGCTTAAAAAGATTGTAATATCCGCGGGTATTCAAAATGACTATCGGCGTATCGATTTGTCCCAATTTCTTTAACGTTATCGCTTCAAACAATTCCTCAAAAGTTCCAGTACCTCCAGGCAATGCGATAATGGCGTCTGTTCCTTCCAAGAATTTCGACTTGCGCTCATGCATCGTTTGGGTGTAAGTAAAATCACTCACGCCTGTATGCCCCCACTCCACTTCATTCATGAATTGCGGCATGATACCTTTGATCTTCCCACCCATTCGAAGAACCGAATCAGCCAATGTCCCCATCAAACCAGAACCACCTCCGCCAAATACAACTTGTACATTATTGGAGACCAGTATTTCTGCCAATTCCGTTGTCGCTTCAAAATAAGCCGAATCAATTTTTGCACTCGAGGCGCAGTATACACAAACCTGCATGTTGTTTTATTTCTTTTCTAGTAAGACCCAATGCGTCGCATGCTCATGGAGCACTTGATACATTTTCTCAAAATCCGTCATGTCACCGTAATAGGGATCGTCAACAATTTTTCCATCTCTTCGATACATATTGATCTTTGAAAGGTCTATTTGATTTCGGGCCAAGTTACGGACATTATGTAGATTGCTTTTGTCCATTACCAATATCAAGTCAAACTGATCAAAATGTTCCACAGAAAATTGCTGACCTCGGTGACTTGAGACATCGATGTTGTATTTCTTTCCAATTTGTACAGTGCGATGATCCGCAGGATCTCCAATGTGATAATTTGCGGTACCAGCACTTCTCACATCCAAGACAACATTGTTCTCAACAGCAACTTTCTTCAGAACACCTTCAGCCAAAGGAGAACGACAAATGTTGCCTAAGCAGACACATAGAATTCTCATTACTATTTCATCAAATCACGAATGGCCACAGAAGCTACCACAGCGCCAAAGGTTGCTGGGATATAGGAAATCGTACCATAAGCCGATTTCTTATAGTTGCTGCCATCTGTGAGCATAATGCTATTGGGATCTGGCAACTCATCACTGAAGACTGCTTTAATTCCTTTTCTAATTCCTACCTTTCTCAAACGCTTTCGAATCTGATGCGCAAAAGGACAATTGTATGTCTTGGACAAATCCACCACATGCAATCTGGTAGGATCAACTTTTCCTCCAGCGCCCATGCTACTTACCATTGGAATCTTACTTTCATAAGCCAATTGCATGAACGTTAATTTGGGCGTAATGCTATCAATTGCATCAATGATATAATCAGGCTTCAAGGTCAATTGTGCCGCTACCAATTCAGGATTCACAAACTCTTGAATAACATTCAATTCAATCTCTGGATTGATTTCGCGAATGCGTTGTGCCATGATCTGCACCTTGGGAACTCCGTGATTTGTTGCCAATGCAGGCAATTGTCTATTTCGGTTGGTTGGGTCAACCACATCTCCATCGATGATGGTCATCTTGCCCACTCCAGAACGAGCAACGAATTCAGCTGCAAACGAACCTACTCCGCCCATTCCAACAACCATTACATGTTTACTTGCCAAACGCTGCAAAGCTGTTTCTCCAACCAACAACTGCGTCCTTGACAACCAAGAAAAATCTGTCATTCCCATGACACAAAAATAATCAAAACCAACTTCACCAAGTCTTTAACTCGTTCGATTCAAAAGTCCATTCTGGCGTCTGCAGTTGGGTGGTTGGAACACGGAACCAAGGGCTTAGATGCGGCTCTTCCAAATTCTTCAGAATGTGCATTTCTTGGGCGGGCATGTAGCTCTGCGCAATCATGAAAACTTTTTCTCCTTTGTCATTCTGAGCTACGTCAACAACCAAAACGGCATGCCCCGGCGAACCTCCATATATCCAAACATCACCGGGTTGAATTTCACCGGCACGCTTAGCTTTTAACTCCTTGCTCAACGAAAGCGTCCCAGCATAATTAAACACCACTTCCATGTACTTTAAAAATGAATCATGATCATTGGATGGATTAGCTGTTAATTTCCATTGGGTCTTATTACCGTTCACCTGCAATCTGTTGCCCTGCATCCATTTGGAATAGGCCATATCAAAACCATTGGTTAAATGAAAATGAATTTCATTGTAACGTTTCTGTGCAAACAAATACTCAGCGCGCATCCGCATCACCGCATCCGCACACTGCTGCAAATCTTTTGTACCAACTGACAAATCAAAGACTGCAGCATGAACATCATTTGCTTTCACTTGGCCATTGTAATAATGAACAACAGAACCTTTTGGCTTGAGTGGGAATTTTCGTAGAAAGTACCCAAAGGAATTGATATCCAAGGTCAACCGTTTATACCCTGCTGGCGTTTGGAATCGCTCATCCAACCGAAGAGCTTGTTGATTCTGGACCACTTGATCAGAAGTCTTCCCTTCCTTGCAACAGCAAAAAACGAGAATTATCGATAAAACGCTGAGTGTAGAAAATAAAATTTTGAATTTCATATTGAAATATAAATCAATTTATTCAAAAATGGATCAACTAAAATTTAAATTGAAGATTTCCCCCACGTCCAAATTGATAGGTCACTCTAAAAAAATCCCTTTCCATTAGATTCAGTCCATAGCCTCCTTCAAATGCCACAACCCTTCCATCAAGGGCATGCGCTACTATCAATCCCGCACGTGTCAATGCACTACTCTCTCCTACTTGAGCTCCAATAATCACTTTCATCCCCATCTGCAAAGCCATCCTACCCATCTCAATACTTCTCAATATGCCGCCACATTTGGAAACGCGTAAATTGAAAATCATCCTTTGGGGATACTTCACTTGACGCAGATCTCGCAACAAACAAGCGTGTTCGTCTAAAATTATATCCATGGGAATCGCCTGTAAAATTAGGTGAATACCTTCCCAATTGGGTACAACGAGTGGCTCCTCAATGGCCACAATACCTTCAGGTAAATTCGATAAAAATTGAACCGCTTCACTGGCATCCTTCCATATATTATTGGCATCTAAGCGAATATCCGCTTGGGGACATTTTTCCTTGATATATGCCACACGTGCGCTGTCAATTGCTATATCGCCATTGACCTTCAATTTGAAATGACACATCTCGTTTTGCAAATGCCAATCACACAATTTCTTCCAAGTTTCCTCAGAAGCATCACCAAGTACAGCGGAATAAACAGCCTCTCTTTCTGCACATGCATAACCCAAGAATTGAGGAATGGACATCTCAGCTTGTTGGGACCACAAATCCAAGAAAGCCATCTCCACAGCACACCAAGCAGACAAGTTGGAATCAATTTCCAATTGGTGATCCTCAGCCCAACTCGCCAATGATGGCAATCCCGAAATGTTCATCCACGATTCCTTCCACTGAGTAAAAAAGGAAACGCACGTTTCTTCAGTCTCCCCTGTGACATAAACTCTTGGACATCCCTCTCCACATCCTATGAAACCGTCCTCTTGAATTTCGACCCAAAAAGTTGAACTCTCACTGCGGGTTGCCGAATTGTGTTTAAATGCAATCTTAAATGGAATATGCAACAGCGAAAAAGAAATCTCCATTTTAGTTGGCTTTACTCAAATCCCATTTATAACTTTCCATGTACTGCAACATGACCATCTTAAACTGACCTTCTTTTTGCCCTGAAGCGACAGCCTGTCGCTTAATCTCAGCAAAACTACCCTCTGGTAAATATCTTAATTCAAATTGCTGCAAGCGACCACTGGCGCGCTTTTCATCATACTCGATATTTCTCATACGCAACGCCTGATCCATACGCAATGCCAATTCAGATTTATCCGATTCCGGTTGAAGATGCCACTCCACAAATCCTACATAACGAGATTGCGCAACATCTGCCAAAACCTGATAAAAAATAGCATTCCAATTCATCGATTGAAAAGCATCTACAACCTGATTCTCATATAATTTCTCTCCTGTGATGTTGCACGCGCCATTCCCCTTTTGTTGAAAAACCAACAATGGACATTGATTGACAAAACCAGATACACGAAGTATATCATTCATGTTATATCGATATAGCCCCGATGGTGTTGTAACAAAAACGTAATAATCTTTACCCTCTTTCAATTCATCCAATAACAGAAAATCTTGCTCACCATTTTCCCATTTGTCTTTTTCTACAAACTCAAAAAAGTGATTTCTGTATGTGGGCAAACCAGATTGGTTGCTAAAGTTATAAGCCACACTACCTCTAAATTCACTGCTTAGATATCCCAAATCCGCCACCTTGATATTTTCGGGCATCAGTTTCAATGCGGCTTTCAAAGCAATGCCGCAACTACCGCATGTCCAGGTCACCAAAAGTTTAAGATGAGGCCATGCTTGTTTGATTACAATCTCTTCCTGAGAAAACAACTTCTCTAATTCATCGCAGCGCTGTTGAGATGGCTTCAACAACTGTGCTACTCGATCAAACATTTTGGGCTCAATGTTCTCTACAACGCCCATTGGCTTGCCCTTTTTCAAATCGCGAAGCAACTCCCATTTTCGTTGATTCAATATTTGATTCAACTGTAAAAATGTGGAAGGATTGGCACTTCCCAAATAGGTAATATCCTTGTGCTGCAAAGCCAACAATAAAATTAGATAATACTTTACTGAATAATCCTTGACCTCAAAAACGGAATGGGGCAAAACATATTTTCGTTTTACCAATCGGGGCATGTTCTTGTAAAAATGACCGCTAGCAGCACCTACAGGAATTCCGAAAGGACTCATCGATTCTATGGCTGGACTTACTATCCCCATGATGTGTCCCTCAAATGCCTCTGGTGCAAAATCATATTGCAACCAAGTAGAAAATTGTTGAGTTACTTTCAGACCATCCAATGTTTCCTGTGTTACAGGAATCCACTTGGGTTGAGCTGTGCTTCCGCTGGTCTGGTTAAACATAACAATTTCATCTTGCATCAAATGACCTCCCTTTCCTTCTTTTGCCTGAGTTTCAATCCAACTTCTCAGTTCCTCGTAGGTGTTCACCGGCACTTTCTGCTGATACTCAGATATACTTCGTATTTGCCCAAAGCCATGTTGCTTTCCAAAATCAGTAGATTCATTTTTCTTAATCAAATCCAAAATCAATTTCTCCTGTTGAGATCGAATTTCTAAAGTATCCTTTTGTAGTTCATTGGTGAATTTCTTCCGATTCTTGCGCATTTTCCATTTCAAAAGCAAATTCAAAATCCAATGCTCAATATTAAAAGGAAGACGATCCTCCTTGTCTAAATTTGTAACTAAGGGTGCCATCATTTGACCTCCCAAGCCTTCTGGATACTGCGAATTGTAAAGCCCTATTTCTCCAACCTCCCTATTTTGAGGATAAAAAAAAGTACCAAAAAGAACATCCCAAATCATGGTATCACTTCCATAATTGGAATTGGACTCATGAATCAATTTAGAATGGTGCCAGCGATGCAATTCATTCGTACTGATGATATAATTGAGCCAACCAAATTTAAAATAGATATTGGAGTGCCTTAAAAATCCATTCAAACCGTACAACACAAGATGCAAGGCCAACACCTCCTTGGCGACACCCAAGCAAATAAAAGGTCCCACCTCAAACATCAATTGAATGATTTTTTCGATAGGATGAATGCGGGTTGTATTGAGCCAATACAATTTCTTCAACGCATGGTGTACCGCATGAAACCTCCACAATCCAGGAAGAGTATGACTCCAGCGATGTATCCAATAACGAAAGAAGTCAGAGATCAACATCATCAACAGAGCCTGAGCCAATATGGGCCACTGATGAGGCCAAATACCTTTCACGATTTCAAAATCCTGGGGGATCCATCGCAATGCCAAAATCAAAACCAACGCTTTGAATCCTTTGGGGACAATGGTTTGGAAAAACACCAAATGCATCGCATCCATTTTCCAATCCGCCGCCAAGGGTTGCCATCTCGAATCATATGGCATCACCTTTTCTAAATAAAAGCAAACCACCATGATGTATAGCATAGGCACCGTTGTCGCTACCTCCAAATACTGCGGCCCCAATTGCAAAATCCATAAAAACTGAAACACACCCAAAACCACAATCAAAGGGAAGGTGGTCCATTGCGCAATTGCCTTCATATTCAAATTCCTCTAATTACTTTACTTCAGTTTACGACTCCAATCCCCTTTCTACCGCGGCCATAAATGTTCGTCCAAACCGAACAGCTGGCGCGCCATCCATAATGTTGTGATCAAAATTTAAAACGATGCACCACTTGGAAACAGTCTTGCCTTCTATTTTCTGATGATAAGAAGAACCCGCTGCCAACATGCAACTATAGGGCCCAATTGGAACTGGATACATCTGTCGGTTTCTAATCGTCATCCCCAATGTGGTAAAGGCTACAGTACCCAAATTCTCCTTCCACTTTAGCGGATTGGCCAATGCTCTGCGCATCAAAAACATGCGTAAAAACTTAGGCAATTTCCTCAACCACGTTGATTTCTTGGGGCGATAGATCTCATGCATTTCCGCTTCATTGGCCCACTGGAGCTCCTTCAATATTTCATCGTAACTCTTTTTTTGTATTCCTCTGAAAATATAGGGCACAGGAACTTTGATACCTGTTGGAGTTGTTTTTTCAAATATCATGGATACATCCACATCTTCAAACAAGTACAATTTGTTCTTGTACAATCGTGCTTGCATTTCGGGATGTTGCTGAATGGAACGTCCATAACAATATAGCAAATGCGCCAATTGAAATGTAACGGTATGAAGACGCTCAGAGCGCTTCGAAATTTGTTCATTCAATTTGGTGATGTCCACTTCAAACATGGCCTGCGCATGATTGCGTCGATTATCTAAATCCAAAAAATCAACAATGTCATTTCGATATGCTGGCCAATCTTGTAAAGTATAATTCTGGTTCATTTCTTTCTAGGTGAAATTTGTAAAGAAATCGGATTCATCGGTTTTAAAGTTACCAAGGGTAAAAACGATACAGGTTCATTTGCTTTAACATTGACATCGTAATGAAAGTAAATTCGCATCAATACCATTTGAATTTCAATCAAAGCAAAATGCTCTCCTATGCATCGGTGTTGTCCCAAACTAAAAGGCATATAAGCAAACTTATCTCTGGCCTTTACTGCATCTGGTAAAAAATGTTCTGGATAAAATTCTAACGGTTTTTCCCAAAACTCTGGATGACGGTGAACACAATAAATGGGAACATTAATCGATTGTCCTGCTGAAATATTCATCCCCATCAAGACATCATCTTCCTTGGCCTTACGGCCAAACGCCCAAACCGGTGGATAAAGCCTCATGGCCTCTTGTATGACCATTTTCATGTAAGGCAATTGATGAAGCACTTCTCCTGTAATGGCTCCACCTTGAAAATTCGCATCCAATTCCTCCAACATCTTTTGCTTGATTTCTGGATTTTGATCCAATGCATAAATGGTCCAAATCAAAGCTGCAGCTGTTGTATCATGGCCTGCCACAAACATGGTCATCACTTCATCTTGCAAAGCCTGATTATCCAATGAATGTCCGGTTTCCTCATCCCTTGTGGTCATGAGCATCTCTAACAAATCATTGTTGGTTTGACCTACTGACTGTCTTCGCTCTTCTATGATTTGACGCACCAGTCCTTTGACTCGTTTTATGGCTTTTCGGCCTTTGGTCTTTTTCAAAGATGGTAAGGCCGATAAAAACTTCAACGCATTAAATCGTTTGGAGGTCATGTAAACCAATGCATCGTGTAAATCAAATTGCACCTGTCTAAAATGTCGCTGATCCGGTGAATAAAGAATACTCTGTGTCAAAATCTGAAGGGTCAATACATTCATCGACTGCTCCAAATCTACCGATTGCTTGCCATCCCAATCATTGGATAAATAATGCATGATAGATTCATCCATTTGCTGGACAAGCCCATTCATTTGTTCTCTTGAAAAAATAGGCTGGGTTAATCTTCTTTGCTTTCGCCATCCTTCTCCTTCTGTTGTAAGCAATCCTTGTCCCAACAACTCTTGAAGAAAAGAGTACGACTTGACACGCGAATATTTTTTTGCATGATTGACTAGCAAATGACGAACCGCCTCTGGATGATGCGCAACAACGTATTGCTTATGTAAGATTTTAAAACGAAACAATGGACCCATTTTCTGGGCATTGGATTGCAAAAAAGACAATGGGTCTTTTTTGAATTCAAAATAATGTCCTACGATCCATTTCGCCTTGGGTACCATAGGAGGAAAATTGTGAGCGTTATCCATAGCAATGTGGATGAAAGATAGAAGTTTTTTATAAACGAAACAATTTTTTAATGGAGTCAACTTTCTTCTGAATTCATTGTTGTATCAAAAAAAGAATTATGTCAAAAACCATACTCATCGCCGGCGCATCAAGCCAAATAGCAGAAACTTGCATTGCGCAATTGCAATCTAGCGGACATCACGTCATTGCTCTCAGCCGTCAAGAATTGCATATTCCAGGTGTAGATAGCCATGTTGTAACTGACTACAAGCAAGCTTCTCTTCCTACCATCGAAGAAGAAATTCATGGCATCGTATATTTCCCTGGATCCATTCAACTGAAACCATTTGGACGTGTTTCCATGGATGATTTCAAGAACGAAATGGACATTCATACTTGGGGTGCCGTTGAAGTGCTTCAGAAATATGTTCCGTTGATACCCAAAACAGCGCAAGGCAGCGTGGTATTGATAGGAAGTGTTGCCGCTAAAATTGGAATGCCTTTTCACGCCTCAGTCTCAATGGCCAAAGGTGCAATTCACGGATTAGCCCTAGCATTGGCTGCTGAATGGGCTCCGCGAATCAGAGTCAACGTTGTTGCCCCTTCACTTACAGAAACGCCCATGGCCGAGCGCTTGATCAATACGCCTGAGAAAAGAGAGTTCATTGAAAAGAAAAATCCACTTGGCAAGATTGGTACTGCATCTGACATTGCTTCTGCCATTCATTTTCTGTTGTCCGATGACTCTCAATGGCTCACAGGACAAGTGATTTCAGTAGACGGTGGAATGTCGTCACTCAAA
>JACCDX010278877.1_pt1 | contig 10819 bp, 16 predicted proteins | sample 7449681 | NCBI WGS metagenome assembly JACCDX01 (sample SAMN15323450, study PRJNA562643) | freshwater metagenome | isolation source: river surface water | place: USA:Blue River Watershed | collected 2017-08-18
AGCCAACAAAATAGTCAGCAAAATAGCCAACAAAATAGTCAGCAAAATAGCCAACAAAATAGCCAACAAAATAGTCAGCAAAATAGCCAACAAAATAGTCAGCAAAATAGCCAACAAAATAGCAGGCAAAATGATTAACAAAATAGCCAGCAAAATAGAGAGCAAAATAGCCAACAAAATAGCAGGCAAAATAATACATAAAAAATATAAATAAATATATTATAATATTATATTTATAATATGAGTAAATTATGTGTATGTATTGAAGGACAATTACGTGGAGCAAAACATTGTGGACCAACAATTAAGAAATATTTAATAGATAAATATAATGCTGATTTATATTTTTATGTACAAAATTATGAACAACATAATCCTGAAGATTTTAAATATTATGGACCATCCAAAAAACAAATAGTATACAATAATCCTAGTCCAAATTTTACAAATATATTTGATAAATTATGTGAAAAATTTAAATATAATAAACAATTATGGAGACAAACGTTTAAAAGTATATCAAGTCAAAATTATACTCTTGGATTTCAAAAACCGGGAACATGTATGAGACGTATGTATAATAGATATTTAATATATAATGAATTAAAAGATATGGACTATGATTGGTTTATTATTATGAGATCCGATTTATTTTTTGTTAATTATTTTACAGATATAAATAAATTAAATATAAATGCATTAAATATATATAGAAAATGCAGTTGGAAAGGTTATAATAATAATATAATAATATTTCATAAAAGTAATTTTGAAAAAATTCTAACATATATAAAAACATTTTTAAATGGTTCATTTTTAAAATATGCAATTAGAACAAAACAAAAAAATGTAAATGAAGAAAGATTTTTTAAATATAATATGAATATAAGAAACATAAAACCTAATTATATTAATAACGTTTGGTATACATCCGCAGATAGCATAAAGGGATTTACAACATGGGGTACAATTAAAAAATCTAAAAATGGAGATATTTATAAATATAAAGAAGAATATAACGATGCAATGACACGACACATAAATAAAATTAATAATAATAATACAACAGTAAAATCAAAAAAAATAAATATTATAAAATCTAATAATAATAATAATAATAATAATAATAATAATAATAATAATAATAATAATAATGAAATAAATAAACGACTATTATATATAGAATTAGTTAAAAAATTGAAATCATTATATTTTGTATAATATAATAAAAATAATAACTTAATGAACTATTATACTAGTATACATTTATGGAAAATAAATTATAAATCTAAAGATACACTAGATTTATTTAATTTAATAACAAATATAGCAAATATATTATATGAAGTATATCATATTCAAGTAAAAAAATATAAATATGAATTAGAATATGATAATTTATGTAATTCAGACTTTTTATCAATTATAAATTTACAAAAAATTAAAAATATGGTAGAATATTGTATACAACATAATAAACGACTAAGAAAAATAGAAAATAAAAATGTATTATTGGGCTATATTTTCGCAATAATATATCAAATTTTACATATAAATTATTTTGAATATTTTGAACATATATTATTAACAAAAAAAATAATTAATAATATATTAATCAATAATAATATTAATATTAAATTATCAAAATATTCAGATAAAATATTAACAAATAATAAAGAAAAATATTCCCAATTACGTAGACAAATTATGGGATTACAATGATTATATAAAAAAATTGAAGATATAATATATCAATTGTATTATATCACTTCTCATGCAAATAAATAAACGAAATGAAACAATCTTAAGTCTTTGTATCCCAAGATTATCGATGGATATAAAAGAACAATTTATAAGACAAACTTTTAATAAACTTAACTTAGGACAAATTGGAAAAATTGATCTTATAGTTAAACGTAATGATAATGGAACCACTTTTAAACGCGCTTTTATTCATTATATATCATTGAATAATAATGAAAATTCTTTATATGTAAAATCACGTTTAGATAATGATAAAGATATTAAAGTAGTTTATGATAATCCATGGTACTGGAAAGTATCTTTAAATAAAAATAAACGTGAAATATCTTAATTACCTGTTGAACCAAAACCTCCTTCACCTCTTATAGTATTTTCTCCTAAATCAGTTACAACTTCAACAAATATAGGCATCAAATTTGGGGCACAAATTTGCATTAACCTATCACCTTTTTTTGCATCATAACTTGTATTTTGAGATATATTATCTAATACTCCTATTATTGAACCACGATAACCAGAATCAATAATACCTTGATTGTTTGCTACACGCAATGGAGTTTTAGAAATAGATGAACGGGCATATAAATAATAAGATGTTGGTGTACTACTTGTATAATCAACATTAAATTTAATTGTAGCAGAACATTTAATTTGAAAATTTACTTTATTGGAAATAGAACCAGTTGGAAAAAATGTATCATCAGGAAAATAAATATCAAAACCAGAGTCATAAAATTCTTGATTTATGATATTATTGTTATGAGTTAAAGCAGCTTTTTTATAAAGCTCAACTAATTCGGGAGTTTCTGGAAGAATTTGTAAATGCATAAATCGACCATGATTTCTTAAAGATAATGAACTAACAAAATTTAAATAAGACATAATAATATTTATTAGAATATCTTTAATATTTAATAAAATATATTAAATATAAAATCATAAATATAAATAATTATGGAACAAAATAATATTATTATTACTTATCATACTACAAAGAATAATTGCATATGGTTAGAAGGCAAAGTACAAATAGACAATACTAATGAGTTACAAGATTTTACATGTAAAATTAGTCATAATCAGTATCAAATAGGTACTAACAATGAAGCAAATATAAATATATCAGATAATAATAATGGATTTTATAATATTCAATTAAATTTTATTACAAATACAAATACAAATACAAATACAAATACAAATACAAATACACCTTTTACATATGTGGATTATAAAATACCTTCATATGTTTGGTGTATTGCTCGAGGAATGATGTTAGCTAAATTATAATTAATTATTACTTCCTAATATATCAGAAAATAAATTAAGTATATCTAAATAATAATCCATAGATGAATCAATAAAGTCTCTATTTCGACGTAATATTTTGTTAGTATCATAAAGAACATAAGCAGCAAATAATAATAAACCAGCAAAAGATAAATATTTATTTGTACCAGATGATCCTAGTCTAGAAACAAGTTGAGCTAAAATAAGTACAATAAGTCCCCAAAATAATATTAAACCAACCTTTTTACTTAAATAAACTCCAGATGTAAATAACGCTAATCCAATAGCGAACATTACTCCAAAAATAGCTAAAGCACCTTTAATGGCAAGATCAATTGTTGCAGGACTAAATTTAGCTTTATATACAGAAAGAAGAAGACCAAAAGTAGCAGAAAAAATGGAAAAAAGAAATAATTTAACAAATTTAGGCATAGGAACAAATACCATGATTATTATTAAAATAAAAGGGGCAAAAATGAGAGGCCATTTATATTTGGCTACAAACGCATCATCTGCATGTAAAAAAACCCAATAGGTTATACCTAATTGGACAATTAAATTTGCAAAAACTTTAAGTAAAAATGTTAGTTGACTGCTAGAAAACATTATATAATAATATTATATAATATTTTTAAATTCAGTAATATTATCAGAAGTTATTTTAGAAATTTTTTGACGACATAAAGCACAACAAATATTATTTTTTTGTATTTGAGTTTTAATGCAAGTATTACAAAAGATATGATTACAATTTAACTTAGAACAATTTGCCGATATATTTTCATAACAAATAGTGCATTCAAATTCGTTAATAGGTTCAGTATGTTTTTCAAGATTAATTGAAGGTTTTTGATTAAATGGAATAAAATCCTCAAAATCGGATATTATTGTACCATTTCTATATAAAGTAATACTTACTGATTCATATGGTCTAGAAATCATATTTTGAATATTCGGAGTGCTGCGTTCAACAATTATAGAAGTCCCTCTTACATATGATCTTCTGAATAACATATCCCGAACAATTATTGGATTGGTTGGAGTGCGATCAATAGTCCAAGATGGAACCTCAATATCAGAAGCAAATGAAGGAACAGGATCGGGAACTAAAGGAATAGTAGACAAAGGAATAGTAGACATTGTTTAATAAATTGATTAGCAAATAGATAGTATATATTGTGATCTAACAATAAAAAGTATTTCAATTTTTTATAAAAAATTGAACTATAAATAAAAAAATATGAGAAATAATATAATATATATTAAATGGATTTAACAAAATTATCAAAGGCAGAATTGTTGGTAAAATGTGAAGAATTAGGAATAACAAAATGTAAATCAAAAACAAAAAGTGAATTAGTACAATTAATAGTTAAACAATTGGGTCCAATTCAAACGCATAATAATCATATAGAATTTATAATAGAAGAAGTAAAGCATTTAAAACCACTAATAAAATGGAGTGGTGGAAAAAGTGATGAAATAAAAATGTTTGAAAAATATATTCCTGAAAGTTATAATAAATATTTGGAGCCATTTATAGGTGGTGGATCAATATACTTTTATTTAAATCCACAAAATGCAGTAATAAGTGATGTACATAAAGAATTAATAGATTTATATAAGTCAATAGGAGAAGGAAAGGGAGATGAAATATATGAATTTATGAAAAATAATCCAAATGATGAACTAACATATTATAAAATAAGAGATGAAATGGAAATAAAAGATGAGTTGGATAATGCGAAACGATTTTATTATCAAAGAAAAACATGTTTTAGAGGTATGTTAAGATATAATAAAAATGGAAAATTTAATATTCCATTTGGTAGATATAAGACAATAAATTATGAGGAGTTAAAAAATAAAGATTATGAAGAGTTGTTATCAAAAACGGAAATATTAAATGTGGATTTTGCAACAATATTTGAAAAATATAATGATGAGAATAATTTTATGTTTTTAGATCCGCCATATGACAGTGAATTTACAGATTATGGATATTGTAAATTTGGAAAAGAAGAACAAGAAAAATTGGCAAAATGTTTTAAAACAACAAAAATAAAATGTTTAATGGTAATAGGTAAAACAGAATATATTTCAAAATTATATGAAGGTTATATAGTAGATGAGTATGAAAAAAAGTATAAATTTAAGTTATATGATAATCGAGTAGGAGATGAAATAAATACAAAACATTTAATTATAAAGAATTATTAAACTAACAATAACAAGCAATAATTTAAAACATATTTAAGCATTTTTTTCCAATTTCTCTAAAGTAATCATAAAAATCGGTTTCAATCCAGTTGATATCAATAATTTGTAAAAAGTCTTGCATGTGATCAATTTTAACTCCAGCATTTTCGAAGGATTTAATATTGGATAATCCACTTGTTAGTTTGGATCTATTATAAACACTCCAATTAATTATGCCACAATCAATAGTGTAGTCAGAATGTTCAGCCCTAAGACATTTTTCAATTTCTTTGCATTTATTAATAGTTGCTGGTAATTTTTCACTATCGAGTTCAATATTGGATTTAAGTTCTCTGTAATAGATGGTTTTAGTTTCCTCATTTTTAAAAATAAGATCGACATCTTTATTTTTATTATTAATTTTTTGTACACCACAAGTTAAAAGTTCAAGATTAGGTTTACATTTAATAAGTTCTTTGGCTAAAAATTCACCAAAGTGTCCCATTTTAATATTAATAGATTGTTCGCTAGGTTTTTCACCATAGAGAAGCCAAGAAATAGTTCCAGGTTTAGTATATGTTAAAGATCCGCTAAGCATGTTATCGGTCCATTGAAGTCCCAATTCTTTAACTGCCTGAATGCAGTCATCATTATCAATAATTTCGAAGTTATTAAGTAATTTTGGCATCATGTATTTTTACGTTTATATATAAATTAATAATGTAATAAAGTAATTCAATTTTTTCTTAAGAATATATATAATGTCTTTTTCATTGGGCGGTATTTTTTCAAAGAAAAATTTAAATCTTGTTGTTGGATTAATAACATTGTTAGTTGCATTATATGTTGTAATGATAGCAGTTCCAGGATTATTTTATAATTTATTTAATACACTTTTAGGAAATTTACTTTTGGCTGCGTTTATTTTATTAGCAGTAATGTATGATACAAATTTAGGTGTTGGATTAGCTATTGTGGTGACAGTTTTATATAGATTTTCTCATTATGGTCAAGGATTTATGTTTTAAATAAAAATAAATGTAAATATAATATATTTTTATTTTAATGAAAAGGATGAAAATAGTGGGAATAATATTAGTCATTTTGTTAGTTGTAATAATAATAATATATAATAATGTAACGAAAAAAAGAAGGGAAGGTTTTTGGTCACAAGAATTAGTAAATAGATTTTTAAAGTATCAAGAAACAATGAATAAAAATAATAATTATTTTAATGTGGATGTTTTAAAGGATCAAGTAAGTTCAGAAGAAGTAGAAGATTATTTAAAAACAGGTTATTGGAAATGGACAAATGAAACAATAAATGATTATTTAACAAAGATAGGAACTAACAAAATGATAAAAATAGATCCAGGAGTATCATTGAATTATGCAATGCGATTATATAATCAAAAAGCGATAAATGATTTATTAAAATGGAATACAAAAGAAGGTGAATTATTATTATATGGAGTAGATTTAGGTCCATCATCTACTAAGTATTCTTATCATAGTGCATCAGTTCCACATAATATAATAAGATGTTCAAGTGATGATAATCCACAAATGGAAAAGATAACATATGAAGGTTTAAGAGAAAAAAAAGAATATTTAAATCCAAGTGAACTAACAAATGAGATACCTGGATTTGAGTTTATAAATGGTGAATGTAATCCATGTGTGGCGATAAATGGTGAAAATAGTTGTGCATTTAAAATAAAAACAAAAAATGACAAAAGTGGTATAATAAGCAGAATTTGGTCGCAACTGTGGTCTCCAGAAATTTCCGGTAAATAAGGAAGAAATTTCCGGAAGATTAAATTTCTAAAATATAACCTCGATTATAATAATAATCAAATAGCTGCATAATAGATATAAATTCCTTCTTATATGTAATCATATTTTTTGTGATATATATATTATATTTACCTGTATCTATTTCTTCTACTATTTTTTTTATTTGTACTTTTTGTAAATTAGGATTATTTGATATAAATCTTTTTCCTATTAAGTATTCAAATTTTTTATTATATATTTTGTTAAATTGATTTAATTCTATTGACATCTTTATTTTTATATTATTATATAATGTTTCTAATAATATAAAAATTATATCAATTTTTTGTTAGATTTTTTTTTATTTGTCTTTCGTTTTTTATTTGTCCTTTTTTTAGATTTTTTTCTTTTTTTTCCAGCACTGAAATCACCTAAAAATCCTTTTATATGTGCTATTGTTCCACTTGGCAGCCCTCTACGAGTACGTGTCCTATTAGGTAATCCTTTACTTGTTTCAAATTTATTTTGTTGAGGACTATAAGTTACAGTATCATATAATCTATCAATAGTTGCAACTAACTCAGGTATCATATTTGGACTTATTTTTGGACTAATTTGTTGTCCGTAAGAACCTAAAGAATATATTGTGACATGTCTATTAATATCTAATTCTTCACGTTCATTATCAATAATTCTATATGGTCGCAAATAATTAAAATGAATTCCTATTATATTTTTATACTTAATTTCTCCGGATATAGATGCTGATGAAATTATACTATCCGTTATATGCATTGGAACACTATTTCTTGGATAAGTTCCGGGAAATGATTTCCATTCTTTATACGGATCTGTATTATCACCACGTGCATCACGAATATATAAAATATGAAAAAAATATGAGGAATGTTTTATACCAATATATGTACCAATATAATCTTCTCTTAATTCACCAGTTACTCTATATCTTATTAAATAATTTGTAAATAATTTTAAATTTAATGGATTATTGGGTTCATCTTCATTATAAACTATTTGTTTGAAATCAGATGCACCACGATTAAAATCTGTTGGATGATACTTGCCTTCTACTGGTGGATGATCCATTTATAATATATAAATATAATTATTTCCACCTTTGAAAAGGTGGAGCCAAAACCAAATGATGGTTTATACACCCGGCATGGGACTCGAACCCACAACCTCCAGCTATGTTCATCGCATGGTGACCCATAATAATAATATCATTAACGCAGGTATGTTAGCCCCGAATTTCCGTTATTATTACTTATCATTAGAACTCGAATTAGAAGTTCGATCCATAGATTTAAAAGGCTGTCACTCTTTAAAACCAGGTACAAAATACTAGTCTCGATGAGACGCTTGTTATTAGCAAGGTCCGGGACAAATGGTGCTGTATTAGCTTTGTTTATAAATTTGCTGTTCGTATCCTTCACATATTATAATAATAATTTGTTTTTAAATTGTTTTCTATATATATATTATATGAATAATATTAAAGAAAAAGAAGAAATAAGAAATAATTGGAATAATTTATCACAGTTAATTAATCACATAAAAAATAAAAATATAAGTTATGTTGGTAAGGTCAGATTAATTAAAACTGCAATAAAATATTATATAAAATTAAATAATAATATAAAACTTAGAATTAAACAAAACAAAAATAAAAATAATAAATATGCATTACTAATAGGTATAAACTATAATAATACTTCAAATCAATTAAATGGATGTATAAATGATGCATATAATATTAGAAGTGGTTTAATAAATGGATTTGGATTTAATGAAAAAAATATAACCATTTTAACAGATTATACAAAAATAAAACCAACAAAACAAAATATAATAAATAAACTAACAAACATTTTACAACAAACAAAAAGTGGTGACGTAGTTGTATTCAGCTATAGTGGTCATGGAACAAATTTTCCAGCATTAGATGTATCAAATGAATTATCAGGAAAAGATCAATTTATTATTCCAATTGATGCAACATCTTTAAATGATTGTATAATGGATAATGAATTAAAAAATATTTTTGTAAATAATATGAAAGATGGTGTAAAAGTTTTTGCAATAATAGATTCTTGTTATAGTGGAACCATATTTGATTTAAAATATAATTATTTAACTGATGGGAGTTTAGAATATATAAATGATGCTATTCCTTCGATAAATAAAGGGCAAATAGTTTGTATAACTGGTTCAAATGATAATCAATTAAGTTCAGATGCATCATTTAATAATATTTATGCTGGAGCAATGACATATGCTTTATTAAATACAATTAAAAATGGGGGTGTAAAAGTATCGTTATCAACATTAATAAATTCTATGAGGACATTTTTAAAAAATAATGGTTTTAGTCAAACACCTCAAATATCAAGTGATAGTGAATTAGATATTAATTCAACAACTTTATTAAATTATTTAACAACAAAAAAATAGATATATTAATAAGTATTTTAAATAATTATTAATAAAGAGGTCCTACCGAGATTCGAACTCGGATGGTGAGATTCAAAGTCTCAAATGCTAACCGTTACATCATAGGACCAAAAGAAATGTATTTATTTAGCCGCCAAAATACACAAAACGCCACATCAATTATTTTTTTCTTAAAGAACAAAGATAAAAGCAACTTTCGGTAAAAGTTGGTCTCTTACTATAAACTATACCACCATCGCTGGCTAAAGAATATGCAAGATAACATTATGAGCCAATTAAGGCTTTAAAAATTATTTTAATTTATTTAAATTTAAAATTGCTGTAATGGATACCATTTTATTGTTGAAGCGTCCTCCAACATTGCTGTATCCTTTTATAAGATTGGTTATATTAGAATAATGGATATTTAGTTTATTTTCAATTGATTCAGATTAAATCAATAATCATCTTTTAAAAAAGATTATAAACTAAATTTATATATAGGGGATTTTATCCCATATTAAATAAGTAAAATATCTTTAAATTGTTTTATAACAAAATAATATAAAGAATTCTCATAATTACATTTATGGGATACATATATAAAATAACAAATATTTTAACTAATAAATGCTATATTGGTGAAACAAAAGAAAAAAATCCGGAAACTAGATGGAGACAACATAAAAGAACAATCAAAAAAGGTATAGGATGTCCTGCTCTTCAAAATGCCGTAAAAAAGTACGGAATTGATAATTTTACATTTAAAGTATTAATTATTTGTTTTGATGAGGAAAGATTCAAGTTTGAAAAAGAATATATAAAAAAATATAATTCTATTGCTCCAAATGGATATAATATAACGGCTGGAGGAGAAGGTGGTGGATTTATTGGTAAAACACATACTCAAGAAACAATTAATAGAATACGTAATACATTAAAAAATACATATGAAAACAATGTTAATTTAAGAAATAAAATGTCAGAAACAATTAAACATTTAATGAATGTAAAAGAAACTAAAGAAAAAATAACAAAATCAGTATTAAATACTGAAAGGTGTAAATTTTTAAGAGAAAATAAACTTTCATTTAAAGATTTAACCGTACAAGTTTCACAATATACTATCGATGGTATATTTATAAATAAATATAACAGCATAAAACAAGCAGAAGAAAAAACTGGAATTAAAGCAAAATCAATAAGTAAAACTATTAACAATAAGCAAAAAACAGCAGGAGGATTTATATGGAAAAAATGTAATGCATGAGGTGAGACTCGAACTCACGAACTCTAAGAGGCAAGATCTTAAGTCTTGTGCGTTTTTATGGGTTAT
>JACCDX010803989.1_pt1 | contig 10819 bp, 2 predicted proteins | sample 7449681 | NCBI WGS metagenome assembly JACCDX01 (sample SAMN15323450, study PRJNA562643) | freshwater metagenome | isolation source: river surface water | place: USA:Blue River Watershed | collected 2017-08-18
GTAAATCCGGTAAAACCAGTAAATCCCGTGGGACCCGTATACGATTGCCCTGCTACCCCAGTGGGCCCAGTAAAACCTGTAGCCCCAGTATTTGTAGCATCCCCAGGAATTCCTTGTGGGCCGGTTGGACCTGTAAATCCGGTTGGTCCAGTAGAACCTGTCATTCCAGTAAATCCAGTAGGTCCTGCTGTACCATCGGTTGTAAATACAACATTGGATACATTAAAAGACGCTGGATAACCACTTGTACTTATATTAAATTCGTAGCTATATCCTACGGTGGTGGTTAGTGTGGTGGTATATACTGCAACACCATTGACGTGTACTACATAATTATTGGTACTTGTTGCCCCACCATTATAGACTTCGGTAATGGTATCTCCAGCGTTGACACTTTGCACCAATGTTTGTGTTCCAGCTTCGTTGTAGCAGTATAACGATGATACAGGGCTATTTTGTAATATTATATCCAGAAAACGTGTTCCAGAAGTATTTTTACGATATAAACGTACTTGTGTAAAGTTAAAGGTTGGAACTTTGAAGGAAAATGTGTGTGCTTCACGTGCTACGGTATTTTGGACCGTGCTGTAATATGTGGTAGAACCGCTACTGGTTAATGTAAATCGTGTAGTATTATTGTCCACATAGGTTACGGTACCAATTACCGAGGAAGGTGTAAATAAGACGGGTGGTAATGCATATCCTGTGGGACCTGTTACACCGGTACCTCCAATACCAGCTGGCCCTGTAGGACCCGTAAATCCAGTGGCTCCTGCGCCAGTGGGTCCTGTGGCACCCGTATTTGTGGCACTTCCATCTAACCCAGCAGGACCTGTAGCCCCAGTAAACCCTGTAGGACCAATCAATCCTGTAGCTCCAGTAAACCCAGTATCTCCAGTAAAACCTGTTTCCCCACGTAGTCCAGTCGGTCCGATTAAACCGGTCGCACCAGTGTCCCCCGTGGCCCCACGCAATCCTGTGGGACCCGTAACTCCTGTAGACCCTTGCAAACCCGTCGCACCGGTTTCCCCACGTAGTCCCGTGGGTCCTACACTACCCGTAAACCCTGTAGGGCCCGTTGCTCCTGCCAATCCAGTCGCACCAGTAAATCCTAAACCGGTTGGCCCCGTTGTTCCAGCACTTCCTGTAGGTCCAGTACTTCCTGCATTACCCGTAGCACCAGTCGCTCCTGGAAGACCGGTAGCCCCTGTATTGGATGCAAATCCTGCAGGACCTGTAAACCCTGTATTACCCGTTGGTCCTAAGGATAATCGTGTAATATTGACAGTGGTACCTGCCATAATACGACCAGTACCACCTGATGAAAAGTTTGAAAAGTAAAAGTTCAAGTAATCCCCTGCACTTACAAGTAATGTAAGCATTACAGAAACAGGGGCAGGATCAACGGAACTATGAAAATATACTGGATATGCCCATACATTGCCACCATTTTTTGCAACACTAAATGTAATATTTTGCACGGTACTTGTGTCAATAATAATACCAAGTTGAATATTGTAATACCCTCCTTGACTAAATGTAAAACGTCCATTGGTTGCAGTAAACGTAATCCCCAATTGACTAATATTGTTATTAATGGACGAATTACGAAATACGTCTCCAGTTGTACCAGTCGTTGTGGCAAAGGTATCTGTTTTTGTAACACTGAGTAATACTTCTGCATCAGATCCAGGTTGTCCTGCAGGCCCAGTAGGACCGGTCATACCTGTATTTCCTGTGGGACCCGTATATGATTGACCAGCTGCACCAGTTGGACCGGTACTTCCTGTACCCCCAATTCCTGCTGGACCGGTGGGGCCTGTGCGACCCGTTGGACCGGTTGCTCCAGTATTGGTAGCTGTACCAGCAATCCCTTGGGGACCAGTTACCCCAGTGGGACCTTGCAATCCAGTAGGACCCGTTGCCCCAGTAAATCCAGTACTTCCAGTAGTACCCGTTGGACCGGTTCCAAGTAAACCTGTGGGACCCGTTGCACCAATAAATCCTGTGGGGCCTGTATCACCTTGTATACCTTGGATTCCTTGAATGCCTTGTGGACCTGTTTCACCGCGCCCAAAAGGTACACCAGATGACCAATCAGCCCAAGCATTTGTATTTTTAATATACAAGATACCATTGGTTGTATCCAAGAAAGCAAATCCTGCCACTTCTCCATTGTAATAATCACGTGTATATGGTGCTGTACCACCGGTTAAACCAGTACCAGTTGGTCCTTGCCCAGAAACATTGTAAGGGGTACCTTGATCACCTCGGTCTCCCTTTGGACCCGTGGGACCTGTTTCCCCAGTAAATCCAGTCGGACCGGTTTCACCTGTAAAACCCGTGTCACCAAGTCCTGTAGGACCCGTAGAACCAGTTTCCCCCGTAGGCCCTGTTGCACCCGTAAAACCCGTATTTCCAAGCCCAGTAGGACCGGTTGCACCGGTTTCTCCTATAAAGCCAGTTGGACCAGTTGGACCGGTTGCACCAGTTTCTCCAGTAGGACCTGTTTCACCGGTTGGTCCTATTGCACCTGTAAATCCGGTTTCACCGCGGTCACCCGTAAAACCAGTATCCCCTTTGCTTGCCATAATTTCCCAGTTTGCATCTGTACCAGGTACGGATGTGTTATTATCGGCTACACTTATGTATGTACTTCCATCGTATGTAACAACATCATTTTGTGCATAATTACTGGCAAACCATTGTCCTTGCCATGTAAACGAAGTACCTGCAAGTCCTTGTGGACCTGTAAAACCGGTGGGTCCTTGTAATCCAGTATACCCAGTAGGACCTGTGTGTCCCATAGCACCAGTTTCCCCACGTGGACCCGTAGGACCGGTTTCACCGGTAGAACCAATCATACCAGTAGATCCTGTATGTCCCATAGCACCAGTTTCCCCACGTGGACCCGTAGGGCCGGTTTCACCGGTAGGACCAATCATACCTGTCGCCCCTGTAAACCCTGTTGATCCTGTATAACCTGTATATCCAGTGTTACCGCGTAAACCAGTAGGGCCAGTTTCACCGGTAGGACCCATCATACCCGTCGCCCCTGTATAACCCGTAAATCCGGTAGGGCCAATCATACCAGTAGATCCTGTACTACCGAATCCTGTAGGACCCATCATACCAGTATATCCTGTATCACCGCGTGCTCCTGTAGAACCGGTACTTCCAGTGCTTCCAGTGGGACCAGTTTCCCCTGTAACACCGAATGTAACAGGGGCATTTCCACCAATGACGGTAATTTCAAACCATGGATATGTACCGGTTGTACCAAAATCTATATTTCCAGTGGTACCACCAGCACCAGCACCTTGAATTGTACGGAAATCAACAGTGGTGGTTGTACTTGTTGTAATAATTGCCTCCGCAACACCTGCTGCGTTACCATTATTTCCTGGAGCATCTTGTGGTGTATATGCGCCATGAATACTTCCAATTTGTGTGGATGTAGTACGATTATACCATGAAAATGTTGGTCGTCCTGTGGCGGTAGAAGACCATGAAGGACATGCTGCAACAAGGCGATATGAACGACCCGCTACAAGAGTAATCAATCCAGTGCCTGTATTTAACGTAATATCAGAACCAAAGGATGCATCCGTTTGACTAAATACAAGGGTTGTATTTCCATTTACAATATTTTGCGCAGTCGTTGCGGAACCTCTGTAAAAACTTGCAATGACTCCAGGTCCAGTTGGGCCAGCAATACCAGTAGCTCCTTGTAATCCTGTAGGGCCTGTAACGCCTTGTAAACCTGTATCACCTCGTGCTCCAGTTTGACCAGTTGCACCACGTTCACCCGTAGGACCCGTTGCTCCAGTGTAACCTGTATCACCACGTGCTCCAGTGTCACCATCACGACCAATATATCCAGTAGGACCTGTAACTCCTTGTAGACCCGTAGGACCCGTGTAACCTGTATCACCACGTGCACCAGTGTCACCATCGCGTCCAATATACCCAGTAGCACCCGTAGGACCTTGTAAACCAGTAGGTCCAGTATCACCATCGCGTCCAATATACCCAGTAGCACCAGTAGGACCTTGTAAACCTGTAGGTCCAGTATCACCATCGCGTCCAATATACCCAGTAGCACCAGTAGGACCTTGTAAACCTGTAGGACCTTGTAAACCTGTAGGACCTTGTAAACCTGTAGGTCCAGTATCACCGTCGCGTCCAATATACCCAGTAGCGCCAGTAGGACCTTGTAAACCTGTGTCACCACGCTCACCCGTAGGACCTGTTGCTCCAGTGTAACCTGTATCACCACGTGCACCAGTGTCACCATCACGTCCAACATATCCAGTCGCGCCAGTAGGGCCCATGAATCCAGTATACCCAGTAGGACCACCGCGTAACAAGTCATATACAATGCCAGTAGGTCCTGTACCATTATATTGCACACCATACAATCCTTGACTATCTCCATATAAACGCCAACCAGTAACCCCTGCTGTTCCAAATTGTACATATGAACTATAAAGACCACCATTTGTTTGTAATGCACCACTTACATCGGATAGTGTAATAGACCCAACATGCAATGAATTACTTCCCACGTATACATCACGAACACGGAAAGAAGGAGACCCAATGGTAAATAAATCATCTACCGAAGGAATCAAGTCACCAGAAAATTGTATAGTACCTGTGGATCCATTTAATTCAGTGACAGTAACAAGGCCATTGTAATAATATATAGAATCATCTTGATTATAAACAAGCATAGATCCAGTACCAAGACCTTGTATACTGATTCCTCCAGGACCCGTAGGACCAGTAACACCTTGTAATCCAGTATCACCACGTATACCAGTCGCTCCAGTATCACCAGTAGGACCTACAAATCCAGTAGGACCCGTTACACCAGTACTACCTATTCCAGCTGGCCCAGTGGCGCCAGTACTTCCAGCAGACCCTGTTGGACCCGTGTTTCCTGCTTGACTAATACTTGTTGTGGTAAATGCATATGTATCGGTGTCTTCAAAATACAAGTATAACGTGTCACTGGAAGTTCCCAAGTGGTTGTAAAATAATTTAATAACCACCGATTCATTTGCTCCAATTGCAGTTGTTGGTATTTTGACACTTAATTCCACATCTTGATATTGTGTTGGACTTGTTGCACTATACACGTTAATATTAACGACCGATGTAGAAGCTAATAATGTTTCTACACCACCACTGCTGCGTGTATATACACTTCCATATACACTAAATACATCGGCACTTGTAGTATTTGCATATAATTGCAAGGTCCAAATACCACTGGGAATAGGACTGGTTAGCACACGTGTTGTAGCAAATCCGCGTATCAATATACCATTTTGAGTACTACTACTGCTGCTCGTAATTGTTTGTTTTCCAGCATTTGTCAAATTATCACCCAATAATTTATACGATCCAATACCAGACGATTCACTTTCATTAAAAAACAACAATAATCCATTGGATCCACCTTGTGCACCAATGTCACCACGTGGACCTGTTGCACCTGTTGCGCCAGTAAACCCTTGTGCACCCGTAGGGCCTGTATCACCCGTTGGACCAGTACTTCCAGTAGGACCTATTTCCCCAGTAGGGCCTGTACGACCTGTAGGACCGGTGGGACCAATTGCACCTTGACGACCTGTGGGACCGGTGTACCCTGGTACCGTAATACTGGTTAATACATTACTATAACTGTTGGGGCCTTCATAATAGGTTCGTAAGGTATCACTGTTACTACCAATGTGAGTCGCATATACTTTGACAATTACATTATCACCGTCAACCACCGCTGTTTCTGGCACATAGGTTGTCATTTCCACATATTGATATTGTAATGGACTCGTACTGCTTAATACTGAAATACTAAACGGTGCACTGCTTCCCAATAATGTTTCCACCCCACCACTTAATTTAAAGACAGATGCATACAATGTAAAACGACCTGGTACATTTACATTTGCGTATACACCTACATCCCAAATACCAAAGGGAATTGGATTTTCCAAATTATAATCCGTTGCAAATTGACTTACCAATATTGTTTCGGATGTACTACTATTTGTTGTAACAACCTGAACACCTGCATTGGATGGTTCTAATGCTAACAGCTTATAACTTCCGGTTGGACCACTGGTACTATAATTCATATATAACACACGTCCAGTGGTAAACCCTTGTAACCCAATCGTACCAGTAGGACCAGTAAATCCTCGTGTACCAGTTGGGCCAGTTGTACCAATACTACCCGTAGGACCAGTTTCTCCTGTAGCACCCGTGTAACCTGTACTTCCAGTATAGCCCGTTTCACCCGTCGGACCAGTAGAACCTGTTTCACCTGTAGGTCCAGTAGATCCTGTACGACCCGTAGGCCCAGTTGGACCCGTATGACCGGTGTTACCAGTAGGCCCAGTCGGACCAGTAGGACCCGATACACCTGTTGCACCTGTGGGTCCCGTATAACCTGTATAACCAGTTGGTCCTGTACCACCTGTACTACCGGTTAATGTTGCAATACCAGGTATACCTTGAGGACCCGTATAACCAGTATACCCTGTCATACCCGTAAAACCAGTCATACCTGTGGGTCCCGTAGGACCACGAATACCACCGTAGGGTAATAGATTCCATGTACGTACACCGTCCCCAATTTTAAATAAATCCGTATCGCGCTCAAGCCCAATTTCCCCATTCGCCAAAATAGGGTTTGCCGTGGACCACTCGGATGCGGTACCACGACGTAGTTGCAAACGTACGTAGGGCATTCTACTGTTACTTTCAAAATCAATTATTCTTTAGACCACGCACATGCATATTTAGTACATCGGGGTATCAAAAAACTTTATAAATGTATTATATGTTAATCTATTTATAAAATTATAAAACTTTTTATTGGATGAAACTACAAATAATTCGTAACGCGCAATATATAACGCACAGTACCACGAATTACTTGTAAGTTTACGGAAAATGTAGGAACTGATAATGAAGAAGGAAAGGTAATGGCAAAAAAGCTTGGGCCTTCTTTGTCCATTTCAAAACTGCGTGTAGCTTCAATATCCGTAGTACGAATTAATTGGGTTGTTAAACGTAAACCAGTTGTATATGGTGGATCAGGAATGGCAATCCAATACAGCCAACGATAATTATCTTTTATATCTTGCCATGTATACCCACCACTAATTGTGTAGTCTTGATTTTGTAAGTTTCCTTGATCAAAAATCACTTCTTCATAAATACTTGGTAATGGACCAGTGGGACCTGTTGTACCCGTGGGACCACCAAAAGGACCTGTGGGTCCAATAAATCCTGTTGGCCCCGTATCACCTGTTGGACCAGTTCCTAATGCGCCGGTAGGCCCTGTTGCACCGGTATTTGCAGCAGCGCCTTCAATCCCTTGTGGACCGGTAGGCCCTGTATCCCCAGTAGGTCCTGTTTCTCCAGTAGGTCCTGTTCCAAGTGGTCCAGTAAATCCAGTAGGACCAGTGCGCCCTGTGGGGCCTGTGTTACCGGTTGGTCCCGTTCCAATTGGTCCAGTGGGACCCGTGAATCCAGTAAAACCCGTGTTACCGGTAGGTCCGGTAAATCCAGTGTCACCTGTCGGACCCGTTCCAAGTGGACCAGTAAATCCTGTAGGACCGGTAAATCCAGTGTCACCGGTTGGACCTTGAATGCCTTGTATGCCTTGGGGTCCTGTTTCACCACGCCCAAAAGGTACCCCATTAGACCAATCAGCCCAAGCATTTGTATTTTTAATATACAAGATACCATTGGTTGTATCCAAAAATGCAAACCCTGCAACTTCTCCATTGTAATAATCGCGTGTATACGGTCCACTTCCTCCAGTTAATCCTGTACCGGTGGGACCAATCCCAGAAACGTTATAGGGTGTCCCTTGATCACCTTGAATGCCTTGTGGTCCGGTAGGACCTGTACGACCCATAATACCTGTAGGACCTGTATCGCCCATAATACCACTAGGTCCTGTTGCGCCAGTATTTGCTGCTGTACCAGGAATTCCTTGTTGCCCAGTTGGCCCTGTATCACCTGTATCTCCTTTATATGCAACACGTCCTTCCATACCGGTAGGCCCAGGCGGCCCTGTTACACCAGTGGGACCGCGTGGACCGGTTGCACCGGTAAATGTTGCATTCCCAGGAATCCCTTGTGGTCCTGTAAATCCAGTGGGTCCACGCAATCCAGTGGGACCTGTTCCAAGTGGCCCTGTGGGGCCTGTTTCACCCGTAAATCCTGTATCTCCAGTCGGACCGGTACCTAATGGCCCAGTATATCCAGTATATCCAGTAAATCCAGTGGGTCCTGTACCAAGTGGCCCAGTTGGACCCGTAAGACCTGTAAATCCAGTTGCTCCAGTATTAGTTGCTGTACCAGGAATCCCTTGTTGCCCTGTAGGACCCGTAGGACCAAAAGGACCTGTTGCACCGGTATTTGCAGCAGCACCAGCGGGCCCCGTCATACCAGTAGGACCGGTTGTACCTGTGTTACCCGTAGGACCTGTACCGAGTGGACCAGTAAATCCAGTAAATCCACGAATACCGCCATATGGACGAGCATTCCATGGGTCAATACCATTACCCACTTTAAATAAATCTGTATCTGTTTCCAAACCAAATTCACCACTTGCCAGCACAGGATTTACAGATGCCCATTGTGCTGCATTACCGCGGCGAAATTGAAAGGTTATAAAATTGGGAATACTCATATTTCTATGTTCTACCTATTTATGAAGTCTAAAAAGCTTTATGCGACAGTTCCACAATCAAACGCAGGACCGACATAAAAAACAGTAAACGGGTCACCACCATCAAAAATAAAAGGTATGACGGGACCTGTCGGACCCGTGTCACCTGCCCCACGAGGACCCGTAGGACCGGTAAAACCAGTAGGCCCTGTACGACCCGTGGGACCCGTACCAAGTGGACCGGTAGGACCCGTATTTCCTAATCCAGTAGGACCGGTAGCTCCAGTGGGTCCTGTTTCCCCTGTAGGTCCCATTATACCTGTAGACCCTGTGTCACCTTTTCCAAATGGAATACCAGGATACCAAATCTCTTCATACACACCTGGTCCACTAATACGTTTAATGTATAATGTACCTGTTGCATAATCGGCAGGAGAATCTGGATTGACTTCTAAAAAGGAAAACCCTTCATTTTCATCATTGTATGCATCACGTGTATTGGGTAAACCTTGTCCTGGAGGACCAACCGCATTTACAGTATAACTTAATCCTGTATCCCCTTTTATACCTTGTAGACCGGTTGCACCCGTTGGACCAGTACTACCGTCCACCCCAAAATACCCTGTAGGACCTGTTGCACCTGTTAATGCGGCTTCTCCAGGAATACCTTGTGGACCCGTGTATCCAGTGTATCCAGTATATCCTGTAACACCGGTAGGGCCACGCAATCCAGTAGGCCCTGTGTTTCCAGTGGGACCTGTACGCCCTGTAGGACCTTGAATACCTTGCGGACCAGGTTCTCCTTGGTCACCTTGTGGTCCTTGAATACCTTGTATACCTTGTGGCCCTGTAAGTCCACGAGGCCCTGTTGGACCCGTAAAACCAGTCGGTCCCGTAGATGCAAACCCAGTCGGACCGGTAATGGCAGCCCCAGTAGGACCCGTATTACCTGCCAACACTGCATTCAAATTCGTTTTAATTTCACCTATGGTCGTACCTTCAAAATGCAATGTAACCGTCTTTTCCGTCACTGAATTAAAATAATATTTGACCAAAATGCGATCACCAGGTAATAATATTGTACTCGGTATAGGTGCCACAAACGTATAGAGTCGTGTAACACCGTCACTTACAAGTCCCACACCACTGGTACTAATTAGTGTTTCCGCGCCACTGCGGTAATAATATATTTCGGCATATAATTCGGTAGATCCTACCACATCCACGGATGCATATACTTGAAAGGTCCATGATCCTGGTTCAATCAAAGTTGTATTGGGTTCATTTACCGGTGTTAAAAATCCTGCAATATATGTTTTTGGACCAATACCAGGTACCGATGTAGCAGCGCGAGCCACCGTTGGACCAATATGAATGACGCGGTTTAAATCGTAGTACCCACTTACGGATGAATTGACTGCTCCATTACAATAATATACCAATCCTGTGGAATACCCTCGGGGACCCGTATAACCCGTGGGACCAATACGCCCTGTAGGACCAATAGGACCGGTTAATCCATTACTGCAACTTGTATTACAATTTAATAAGGATGCACTACGTAATGCAACTAACTGACTTGCCTGCATACTTAAAGTCTTCTCTATAAAGCATGTTAGTAAAATGGATTCCACAATTTCCGCCACCCAACCTCAAACCCCAACAATATGTTTAAATATGATTGTTAAAAACGAGTCTAAAATTATTACTCGTTGCTTTGATGCCGTGCTTCCCATTATTGATACATATTGTATTTGTGACACAGGTAGTAGTGACAATACCATACAAATCATTAAGGATTATTTTGATTCCAAAAACATCCAAGGTATTGTATTTGAAGAACCGTTTAAGAACTTTGGGTATAATCGTACGGTTGCATATGAACGTACAAAAGGTATGGCTACATATGCATTGTTTGTAGATGCAGATATGGTATTAAAAATTACGCCAGAGTTTAAAAAGGAAGATTTGACGGAAGACGTGTACAGTATATTACAAAAGAACAGTGCCATTAGTTATTACAATGTACGTCTTGCCAAGACGGATGCAAATATTAAATGTGTAGCCCCTACCCATGAATATTATGATGTGCCTCATGGAAAGACTCAAGGAAAACTTCAA
>JACCDX011188238.1_pt1 | contig 10818 bp, 11 predicted proteins | sample 7449681 | NCBI WGS metagenome assembly JACCDX01 (sample SAMN15323450, study PRJNA562643) | freshwater metagenome | isolation source: river surface water | place: USA:Blue River Watershed | collected 2017-08-18
ACACCCATAATCCAGACAGGATATGTCACGCCTGCTTCACGGAACTTAGCTACAGTCGCCTCTAGCTCGTTCCACGATTCTTCTGTCCCGTTGACGACAAACTTCAACTGTCCATTGGGAGAAAGGTTTTCATATGTCTTAACGATTTCTGGCTTGATAGCATCCTCGGGCTTTTCGCCAGATGTCGTATGCAGCTTTGGCGATACAGAGAAGAAGACCTCTCCAGGATACAGATCAAAGTAATACTGAAACTCGCTTGTCAGAGGCTGCGTACCATTTGTTTCCCACGTCATAAACAAAGGAAAGTCACCTTCCGTTGCAAAGTGGTCAATGATTTCAATAGCAGCTTCTTGTGCATGCTTCATCAAAGGCTCGCCACCCGTGAAGCACATATGCTGCATCGTACCGTCTGGCTTATTGAATTTACCTTCAAGATTAGTCGGATGATACATCGACTGACGAATACGATCGCAGATTTCTTCTGCTGTATGTTTGTGCTGAAGATGTTTGAACTTTGCTGACCATGAGTATGAAGAATCACAACCATACTTCCATACAGGTAGGTCCTCTAGCTTTGTATAGTCTTCGACCTTAATTGTTTTGTACGGAAGGATGTATGTTGTTGGATCGGTAGGATCTTTCTGGCCAAAGCCATCGCATTGAAGGTTGCAGAGAAAAAATCTCAACCATGCTGTCGGACGTCCTGTGTAATGTCCCTCACCTTGAATCGAGTGAAAGATCTCGCTGTATGCAATCTTCTTAGACATTCTTTGCTTTCAATTCTTCATTAATTTTCATAATAGTTTCCCAGAAGCCTCTACTGTCCGATACCTTATCGAGACATTTCATGTCTTTTGGAAGGCAGTGTCCAGCAAACCCAAAACCATGTTCACCTGGAACTTGAAGATGGCCAGGACCAACACGAACATCAGCAGCCACACCTTGACGGACTTTTTCATAATCAGCTCCATGCACTTGGCACGCTTCGTACATAATATTAGCGTAAACGACCTTCATTGCAAGGCCAGCATTCTGATGTAACTTAATTAAAGCACTCTCAACCTTTGTGCAGAAGTGCCACTGCTCTTCATGTCCATATCCATTATCTACAAGCCACTTGCCAAACGGAACAGTGAGTTTTTTGTCGCCGCCAAGAACAAGAATCCAGGGAGTATCGAGATATTCCTCATCCCCCTGTTTCATAAATTCAGGAAAGTGAATCATCTTTAGGTTGGGGAATTGGAGATCCCACGAGCGTAGGAACACTGGCGATACTGTACATCTAATTGCAATTGTTCCCGCAAATGCAGCTTTATTCAGAGTATGCAAGCATTCGTAAATCGCATCATGATCATACGGTCCTTCGTTCAACGATGACACACAAATGATTGCAATATCATACTTGGAGAAGTCCGTGATCACTAGCCCTTTGTAAGGATCATGGAAATCAGCGTTCAAATTCATTGTAAGGTCTGTAGCCTTACCGACCTTTCCATTACCAAAAATAACAACGTTCATAATAAACCTTTCGCCTCTGCTCGTTTCACTAGCCTGTTGAGTTTCTTCTGTTCGCGCTGTGCGCGCTCGAGATGTATCTTATTTGCCTTTGTAGTATACAATATTCCATCCAAATGATCAAGCTCGTGAAGGAAACAACGTGCTGTCATTCCTTCAAACACCTGCGTCACAACGTTACCATTTGGCTCCGTATACCTGACCTTGATTCGGCGAGGTCGCTTCATCTTAACAAACAGATTTGGAAATGTTAGACAACCCTCATCAAGGATAATATGTTCTTCCGACATATCGATCAAACGAGGATTGAAACAAACGATTCCCGGATTTGATGCCATCGCAAACACTCGGTAGTTAATACCAACTTGTGGTGCTGCTAAACCAAGACCCTTTTTATCAACCATTGTCTCATACAAATCTTTTGCAAGCTGTATAGGATCGGTTGGTGGGTCGCTGAAGTCAAACGCTTGTGACGGTGTTTGGAGGATGGGATCATCACGGTCAATTAAATTTAAAATCATAATGTTATCATTGCACTAAAGTTCTTTTGTTTTTCAAATTTCAATACACGTTCAAATTTATCAAGGTACGCATCTGTTTTATGTGAGATCACAATTACATTGCTTCCCTCTGTAATCGATTGAAGGATCTTTAATAACTCCTCATTGCCTTGTGCATCAAGAGAGCCATCGAACACCTCATCGAGTATCAGCAGGTTTGTGCTTGCACTGTTTCTCAGCTTTGCAATCGCGCGCCATGTAAACAATAGCGCAAGATCGATACGTGATTTTTCACCTTCACTGAACGATGCATAGCTAAACTCATCACGGAACCTTGACTTGATCGTTTCTTCAAACCCTTCGTTCAACTCGAAATTAACGAAAAAGTCCATTGACGCAAGGTACTTATTGATTAATTTGTTGATCACAGGTATATATTGGCGAATTATTTTGGTTTTTATTCCAGAATCCTTCAACATTACGCTAGCAACATCATGTATTGCTCTTTGATTGACCAACTGCTCTTTTGTTTCTTTTAAGGTCGCTAATTGAGTTTTAAGCTCCTTTAAACGACCTTTATTTTCTTCGAACTGTCCACTTGAATCAATCTGCTCCATCTCTGATCTTATGCTTGCGATGAATGCATCGTACTGCGTGGCGCGGACCTGATACGTATGCGCTTCGGCTTGTTTAGTAGAAATGGTAGCGAGTACATTTGAGATGTCGGCGAGTCTGCTATTAAGACGATCCAGTTCTTCTGCAATCTTTTGTTCACCCTGTTCAATTTCAGCAAGTTTTGCACTTGCTTCTTCAACGATCTGGGTCCTGTGTTCCACGGCAATTCCTTGACGACAAGTTGGACAGTCGTCATTGGCATGAAAGAATTCGGTCTCTTTACGAATCGAATCGTATCTGCTACGAATTTGTCTTGCCAATGTGCTGACTTTCTCCACCCTTGCCCGTACCTTGTCTTTATCTTCAATATTACTTGATAGTTCGGCAATCTCGCGCAATAGTTTAGTTGTTTGTTCATTTACTTCACCAGCCTGTCTTACGTATTCTGCTATTTGAGCTGTTTTCTGCGCTTTCAACGCATCGTTGTTTTGCCTCATTGTATTGAGGTGTGTTGTTTCTAGCTCGATCTTCTCTCCCGTACTGTGAATCTTATAATCCACATCCGTGATCTGCGCTTTATTGGCAGTTATTTTTTCTTTCAGAAGTGTATTCATCGTAGAGAACACTTGAATGTCAAGTATATCCTCGATCACTTCGCGACGAGGCGCGGCTGCAAGTTGCATGAAAGGGACAAACGATGCACTCCCCAATATGACAACTTGTGAGAACGTTTTTTGATTCAGTTTGAGAATCTGGCGCTCTAATACTTCCTGATAATCAGAAACAGCAGCGTCAACGTTTACCATTATGCCATCAATGTATATCTCAAAGATATTTGGTTTGATTCCGCGACAAACTCGGTAGTCGCGATTGCCAATACCAAACTCACACTCAACCAACAATCCCTTATTGTTAATCGTATTGAGTAACTGTCCTTTGTTGACCTTACGAAACGGCTTACCATACAGGACAAACGAAAGTGCATCCAGTATAGTAGACTTTCCCGCTCCATTATCACCAACAATCAACGTTTGGTTATGTGTGTTTAAACTTATCTCAGTGAAAGCGTTTCCTGTGCTGAGTAGGTTCTTCCACTTTATCTTTTTAAATACAATCATTATATTTCAACGTTCAAAGCTTCTTCGTAAAGAGAAACCATCAACGACTCGAGGTGTTGTTTGTTAACCACACTGTCTACCTGTTCGACGTATTTTGAGAGCATTGTCTTCGTATCTTCAACTTCACTTGTAATCTCATCATCAGCTAGTTCACCCATGTGAAAATGGTCATCAACGACCTGTACACTGTAAGCTCCTGCCTTTTCCAGCCTATCAACAAACAAATCAAAGATATACGGATTTGTTTTTTCTCGAACAATCAGCTTAACATACGTTTCTCTGTATTGCTCAAAGTCGACATTGAGGACACTTTCCTGATCTTGTTCTCTGTCATCATAATGCATCTTATGGAAAATAGAGAACGGGTTTGCAATGAATTCTAGCTCCCTCGTCTGTGTATCAAATACGTGAAATCCTTTTTGATCACCATAATCGGACCACGTCATTTCATACGGCGTTCCAAGGTAATGGATATTACCGTGCTTCGATTGGTGATGGAAGTGACCAGACCATACAGTCTCAAAGTTCTCAAATGCAGCTTTGTTTAGACCACCCTTATGAGTCGTGCCCTTATACATCTCGAATCCATCTATCTCAAAATGACCGATAATATGTGTTGCGTTTGTATGTTGAAGAGCTTCAATAGACTCTTCGTAGTTACCATCACATATCCAAGGCATAAACAAGAACGTGACACCACCAAACGATGTTTCATACACCTTGGTTATTGCGTGAATATTCTTATAGTCCTTGAGGAGCATGCTCGGGGAGTTGACAGCGTTGGTGTTTTTGTAGTACGTGTCGTGATTACCAACAAGCATCCACGTATTATATTTGTTCAATGGTTCAAAGAAGTATGCACGTCCCTGGTGCAGGGAACTGAAGTTAATGTACTTACGTCTATCAAACACATCACCCAATTGTATAACGTCTTTGATACCGTGCTCTTCCAAATACGGAAAGAACACTTCATTGTAAAACTTAGCAAAGAACTTATGGAACGCAGGACTGTCGTTACGCGCACCAATATGTGTGTCGCCTAATAAACAAACTTTCACACGTGCTCCTTAACATAGTCAATCAAACGACTCATAATATCTATATCCTCTCTCATTAAACCAAGAGCGGTATTGCAATTGCTACAAAGCAACCTTCTTGCATGTCCTGTTATGTGACAGTGATCGACGGCGAGCTTTTTATTACCCTTAGGTGGGTTGTGGCATACATAACACAACCCGTTTTGCTCCCCTACCATCTTATTGTAATCGTCCAGCGATATACCATACACACGTTTCATGTAGGTATCACGATATTTGTCTTTGTTACGCTGATATTCGGCCGCTGCACCGCCATTATTACGCCAAGCCTTTTTAAGCTCTTTGTTTTTATCCGTCTCTCTGACACGTTTTTGCGAAGCTCTACCTTTTTCAGATTTTGCATACTTCTGTGAAGCACGTTGAGCTGGCGTGAGTTCTTTATCCATGGATATCTCCTAAAACAGCTATTTAGGAGATATCCTCTTTTGAGTCATCATCCTCTAGAAACATATCAAGACCCTTTTTTCGCTTCTGCTTTTTCTTGTCAATGTTTTCTTCGAATGCCTTAATAAAGTCAGAGACATTCTCGCTATCGAAGTCTGTTGGATTAAAATTAAACTCGCCTTCCTCACCCTGATCGACAAGCTCATTAAACAACATGCTGTTCTCTGCTGTCTTGTGTTTTATGTAGACTTGTTTTTTCTCTTTTTGGATTCGTCTGAGGAATGCGTAGTAGATGATTTGTGTGAAGTAAGCAAATGGATTGTCTGACTTACTAGGATCGAAATTATCAAAGTAGCTAATGCAATTTTCGATTCCATCGCTGATCATTTCCTCTCGGTAGGAGTAGTTTATGAAATTAGGTTTCGTCGAGAGTCGCTGAGCAATTTGCAGAATACACTTACCAACATAGTCTGGTATCTGCGGTTTATCTCCACCTTGCTCTTCTGATAGCTGAGCCGCTGCTTTGTATTCAAGAATAACAGCATAGAGCTGTTTGTTATCAACATAATGTGTAGCCATATTAATTTACAGGGGACCCTTCTACCGGCATCATTTCTAATAGTTTCTTCAAATGTTCCTCTTCGTTCTTTGAAAAGGGAGGAGACGACTGATCTAGTTCTTCATCTGTAAGCTTCTGATGAAAATCATAGTAGTAGTCAGCATGCTCGTTGTAGACTCTTGCAAACGTATCACGCGCACGGGCTTCATTGATAATATGCATTCTATCAAATACCGATGAATGTAGCTCAGCAAACATATTGTAGCGAACAAACGAAACAGACGGTGCAGCACCAATGTAGTATCTGTAATTGATCTGCAAAGGTCTCCCTAACACCACCTGATTGTTATCGCTTATCTCTGCCTCACCAGCGACCTCGATACCGTTTGTTAGTTTTAGTATTGTTATCATGGGCCCCTCTTTAGTTGTACTGTGAAGATTTTATAATTAAACTTCTCTTGATTATACATTTGTATCCTTTCAGAAAAGTGCTTCAAAGTATGGTTTTTGTATGACTTCCAGGAGATGTCGTCCGCAATATCGTATAACGTTGCTTCGCTCTTGCTACTGCTCGTTCTCAAACCTCTACCAATAGACTGCAAGACACGAACACGTGACTTGCTAGGACTACCGAATACTACATTATGTAGATTCTTAATATTCGTACCTGTTGAGAAAGTCTTATACGAAGCTATGACACGTACGTTTGTGTTATTCTCAACGTACTTGCGAACTACCTCACGCTCTTCACCCTCTACACCACCATACACAAGAAACACTTTTCTTGTTGGATCGAGCTCTTCTACAAGCTGCTGTAGTATTTTACCATGAATAACATTATTAAACAACAGTAATGTGTTATCTTTTAGTGAGTGTACAAGGTTAGCTATAAACTTGTTTCTGTATTGATCGTTGACGAGAAAACTTGCCTCCTCCGCATAATCGACTCGGGGCTTACGATTAGCAAACGACTTACAAACATCATCCGGATACTTGAGGACAATCGCCTTTATATTCATTTGAGCAACGGTCTTTTGCTCCATCAACTCTGCTGTCGTGGTCACGGTATGCGTGGGACCGAATAACCCTTCGAGTACGAGCTTGTTTGTCTGTGATCCATCAAGTGTTCCTGTGAAACCAAAACGGTACTCACACTTCGTCAACTTTTCCATGATCGATACAAGACACTTAGCCTTAAACGTGTGTGCCTCATCTCCTATTACACACCCATAACTATCAAACCACTTTGCAGGCAGTTGGTATATGCTCTGCCATGTAGTTATAGTTATGAATGCGTTTGTTTGTTTCTCTTTACCAGAAAATATCTTATGGATTATCTCTGGTGGACACCCATACTCCACGAAGTCGCTGGCCATTTGATGAACGAGACCAACGTTCGGTACAATGATTAGTATTTTCTTTGATATTAGGTAGGTAGCGATCAAGTATATGATCAACGACTTTCCAGAAGCTGTCGGCGATAGGAGGATGGCACGCTTTTTACGAACTGCATGTATAAACGCATCATATTGATAATCACGAGGTGTAAGAGGAATTTCAGCACTTTGTACATGCTCCTTTGCTGCAGCAAGCGGAAACACGTTCTCACCAAAGTCAGATAGGTCATCATAAGATATTTGGTAACCTCTGTCCTTAGCAAATGTCTTAACGTTTTCAAGCAGGCCGGTATAGATTGTTTGTCGCATCAAATGAAACAAACGTATCTTACCGTCCCACATCTTGTTCTTATAAGCAGGTGAGAAGCGAGCTCCTGGAACAGAAAATGTAAAATATTCGTTCAGCTCGTATGCTGTACTTGAATCGCAGTGTAGCTTTATGTGTACATCATTAAATTTCGTTACACGTATCGTATCGGTCATCCACCTACCTTGAATCTCTCCCAGTCAATCGCATTCTTTATAACGAATCCACGGTTGCTAATCGTCTTGATTGCTGACTCTAAAAATGAAACTTTTTGCCTTTGTATATCTATCTTGGCTTGAATCGTTTGCATATCTGCATCACTCTCAAGGTAAATCGGTAGGTCTTGCTTGAGAATCTTCAAGCGATTTGGCTCCCAGCCCCGCTCTTCTAGCGTTTCAGGATCGAGAATACCCATGTAGTATTCGTGCTTCAAGCGATACAATGTCTTGTATTCCATCTCAAGCTTTTTTAACAGAAGACCTTCCTCAACAAATATCTTATAATACTTGTGATGGAGTAAAGGGATACGAATGCTCTCCATACCGAGCTCGGTCTCATCCATCCTGGAGTCTGCGCCCCAGGAATCCATAATATCATCAAATTTCATAGCAAAATTACACTACAGGATTAATAACAAACTTTCTTAATGCAAAGGTAACAGTAGCTGCTAGGTACTCCACATCCGCAGATGTACTATCTAGTGTCAGGTTGGAAATGTCAACAGGGAAACAATCTACGCAGAGAATTTCGTAGTTTGGGTTCATGGCACTCGTCGTAAGAAAGATCGATATGTCTGAGTAAATGTTTTCACCGGTCCCGACAGGTATGCTCGATATGTTGGAATACTGATCAAAGTTGTCGGGGAAACCAATAGCGATCAACCAATTGTAAATTTCAAGGTAGTTCTTTAGATCCTCATCGACCTTGAATGTCACTTCTAGGTTATCAAAGTTCAAACGTGTACCAGGCAAGGGAATCCGCTTGAATGGGGTATCCACTTCAAAAGATCCTAGTGATATCCCAGGTATCTTAATTGACTGAATGAAGTAGTTAAGGTGTGGTGTTCTTTTTAATTCAAACTTGAATCCAAGCGGTGATAAAAAGGACGGGTTTGCTGGTTGGTTATCAATTGCGCTCATAGAGGATGTTCCTATCTATTTGCTCTATTTATCCAACAAAAAAGGGGCCTCGAAAGGCCCCTTAAAGCGTATAGCTGTAACTATATTTTTATTTTTGTATAATATTACAGCAAGTTCTCTACGAGAATACGACGATAGTAAACGTTACTATCTTTGGTCAATGCGCCTGCACCGACTGTTGAACCTTCTGCGAATGGGTTTGCAACCATGCCGTAGCGTGTCTTGAAACCGATCTTAGGTGCGAAGCTGTCTTGATCAACAGCACGAACCATTTGCAGAGGAACGTATGGGCAGTAGAACAGACCAGCGTCAAATGCGCTAGAACCCTTGTAACCAACAACCATGTAGTTGCCAGTTGCATACGGATCAATGTAAACCTTCATACGACCGTTCAGAACACCAGCGAATGTGTTGCCTGTGTCGTCGATTTGCAGGTTGTTGCTGTTCAGAGCAGGTGTGTAGTCTAGAACACCAGCCATCTGTAGTGCGGAAGCGACGTCCGAAGAACAGATGATGATGTTACCCTTACCACGACGTGTGTTCTTAGCAATTTGGTTAGCTTCACGTTCGATTTGGAACATCAGACCCTTGAACTTTTCAACGGACCAACGACCGTTTGCGTCAACGTCCAAGTCGAAGATACCAGCTGTTGTTGTGCCAGAAGAAGCACCACGTTGAGCTGTAACAGCGATTGTACGAACAACTTCACGGTTGATTTCAGCCAGGATTTCACCTGTCAGAATGTTGGACAGTTCTGTCTCAGCGTCCAGACCATGAATTGCCTTCAGGTCTTGAGCCAGTTCCATTGTGTACTCAGCCTTCAGAGCACGAGACTTAGCGGTTACAGTAACCTTCTCGATGCTGAAGCCCATTTGTGGGAATGCTGTGTTACCTGTGGTACCCAGTGCTTCAGCCTGAGCTGTAGCCATGCCTGTACCCATGTTGTAAACACCAGTAGATGCCAAGTTAATGGTCTGTGCGGTTGTACCAGGAACGCCACCAACGTGCTTCTGACCCAGTGTGTTAGCACCAGTTGTAACAGAAGAGAACTCGGTGTTAACTTCGTTGTAGAATGTTTCTGCGCCGACAGCGGAGCTGTTAGCATACTTAGAGCGCATTGCGAAAATCAGACCTGTAGGACCTGTCATTGGCTGAACGCCGCAGATGTCATACGCGATCAGGTTAGGCATAGCACGGCGAACCAAGCTAATCAGAACAGGATCGAAAGTAGCGATGTTGCCACCACCACCAGATACACCGTTGTTAACAGGCAAGTCGCCTTCAGACAGGAACTGACTGCCAGGTGCTTGACCGGAAGCTTCCATCAGTGCCTTCTCTGTGTTCTCAAGCAGTGTTGCAACAACACCACGCTTGTGAGCATTTTCGATCTTTGGTAGATCGGTGTGCTCTAGAACAGGAGCCCACTTTTGTTGAATGTCTTCATTAAGGTACATTTTCTCTATCCCCTTCTTGTAATAGTTAGTTGGAATTTAGTTATTTATAAAGATTTATTTTTTAACCGTTCTGGAAATAGCTTTTGCGTACTGGGACACAACACTATTAACAGGAGCAGATGCTTGCTGGCCATCAGCTTCCTCTACTTGCTCAAGCAAGTTTTGTGCAGCAGGCTTGTTTGTTGGGAAATAATTTTCCTTAACAATTTCAAGCTTCTTGCGATAGCTCTCTGCACCGTCGAAATCAACACCCTCAGCAAGTGCCTTCAATTTCTCGACTTGAGTAGCTGCTAGACCTTCTGCAACATCAGCTAGAATTTGTTCGCGGCTGTGTTCGCTCAAAGATCCCTTTAGTGCCATGTTTTCTTCCATGACGCTATCAAGAGTTTCTTGCATTGCTGCTAGTTCCTCTTGCATACCTTCTACGATATCAAACTTTTCTTCTGGTACCGTAATGTAGTGGCTTTCAAAAACGTTACGTAGGCTGTCGATGAAGCTCTCTGTGATTTCTGCTTTCAAAGAAGCTTCAACAGCAACTTTGTTTTCTTCCATCCAGTGCTCGACAACATACTCGAGATACTTTTCTACTTGTTCTGTTAGACCAAGTTCGAACTCCTCAACTTGCTCTGTAAGAGCTGTGTTGTATTGTTCTTCTAGGTCAGCGATAACTTCATTTACCTTAGCAGTAACTGCTGCTTCAAAAATGATTGTTGCTTTTTCTTTGAATTCTTCA
>JACCDX010031352.1_pt1 | contig 10814 bp, 11 predicted proteins | sample 7449681 | NCBI WGS metagenome assembly JACCDX01 (sample SAMN15323450, study PRJNA562643) | freshwater metagenome | isolation source: river surface water | place: USA:Blue River Watershed | collected 2017-08-18
TGCCGGTTCGCGGTAAAGTCACAGGTGAAAACAAAGGTGGTTTTGAAGTCACCGTGATGGGCAAGCGGGCCTTCTGTCCTGTTTCGCAAATCGACACTCGCTTCGTGACGACCAAAGCCGAATTCATGGGCCGTGAATTCAACTTCCTCATCGAAAAAATCGAGGAAGGCGGACGGAACATCGTCGTTTCGCGTTCCAAGCTCCTGCGCAAGGAAGCGGAACTGAAGATCGTCGAGCTGGAAGAACGCAAAAATCAAGATCAGGATATCATTCTCGATGGTATCGTGACTGAGTTGCGCGACTACGGTGCCTTCATCGACCTCGGTGGCTTCGACGGCTTCCTGCACGTCTCGGAAATGAGCTACGCTCGCGTGAATCGTGCATCGGACTTCCTGCAGAAGGGCGACAAGGTTCGCGTCAAGCTTCAAAAGATTGAAACCACCGCCGACGGCAAGCGTCGCATCAGCCTTAGCATGAAAGCGATCCAGGAAGATCCATGGGCCACCATCGGCAGCAAGTATGAAATCGGCAAATCCTACTCCGGCACAGTCACACGCCTTGAGACCTTCGGTGCGTTCGTGAGCCTTGAACCCGGTGTGGAAGGCCTTGTTCACATTTCAGAAATGTCCTGGGAAAAACGCATTCACCATCCGAATGAAATCCTGAAAGTCGGTGACAAGGTGGATGTGCGCGTGGTCGATATTCAAACCGGAAGCCAGAAACTGTCTCTGAGTCTGAAGAATATCGAGCAGGATCCATGGGCCGCAATCGACACGAAATTCCCTGTGGGTACCCAGGTCAAAGGCACGGTGGAAAGTCTGAAAGGCTTCGGTGCTTTCGTGGTGATCGCTCCAGGCGTCACCGGCCTCGTTCCCACTGAGATCCTGAAGAAGGCTCATGGGGAATCGTACAAGAAGAAGGCTTCACCTCCTCTGGAAATCGAAGTGGTGGTGCGCGAACTGAATTCTGCCGAGCGCAAGATTCTGCTCTCCTTGCCCGAGATCAAGGATGATTCCGAGGATATCCAGGCTTATCACGAATATATGCAAACGCAGCAGGACAAGGCGAAAAAAGAAAGCGCCAAAGCCCCACGCGGCAGTTTCGGAGATATTCTGGCTGCAAGTCTTGAAGGCAAAAAGAAGTAAACAGCGATATCGATCAACCGAGGAACCACCATGCGTTTGGATGATTACATCCGCAACATACCTGACTTTCCAAAGCCAGGGATCACGTTCAAGGACATCACACCCCTCTTGAAGGATCCCAATGCTCTGCAGTACACCTATCGCGCCATCGCCAACCAATACAAGGAAGACGAGGTCGATCTGGTGGTGGGGGCGGAAAGTCGCGGGTTTCTCTTTGGAGTGGGCGTGGCCCTGCTCATGAACAAGGGTTTCATTCCCATTCGTAAGCCTGGCAAATTGCCTGCTGCCGTTTTCAAGCAAAGCTACGAGCTGGAATACGGCACAGACACTTTGGAAATCCATCAGGATTCCATCCGTCCCGGACAACGTGTACTGCTGGTCGATGACCTGCTGGCCACCGGTGGAACAGCCCAGGCCGCGATTGAGCTTGTCAAAAAGTGCGGCGGAATTATCGTCGGCTGCGCCTTTGTCATCGAGCTGACGTTCCTCACCGGTAGGCAAAAACTGTCTCCATATCCGGTCTACAGTCTGATTCGCTACTGAATGCTCTCCAGTCGGGCCTTTCAGGGCCCGGCGTTTTTCTCCCACAACACTGTGCTAGAATCATCTTATCAATCCCATGATAAGAGGCGCGCAGCTATGCTGGAATTTTCCTTGCCTGGTGGTGGTCTTTGGGGAATTACTCTGACCGGCTTTCTCTATGCTTTGCGGGATCGCAAGGTTTTACCGGAGGTGATCAGCGGTGTTTCTTCGGGAAATCATGCGGGTTACCTCGCATTCAGCGATGCCGATTATCAGAAGGCCCTCGCCTGGTTCCGTACCAGCGGGGAATATCTAAAAAGCAAACCCATTCGCCGCTTCCTGCCGCCCTACGATATGAATGGCGATCATATCAGCAGCTTCACACTGCCCTTCATGGTGGATAATTCGGTTTTGATCCGCAACGGGCTTCGTCATTTCTATGTGGGATATATACAAACCAAAAATATGCGATTTGTTGCCGAGGATGTGCTGCATTACGATACTTACGAAGTCTTCCGCACCATTTTGAAATCCTCATCCATTCCCTTCGTTACCAATTTTGTTCCCCACTTCGGTGGCGGCATCGACGGTGGATTTGCGAAAAATAATTTCCATGCTCCCGTCGAGGCCCGCGAACGCTGGATGATCAGCTACGGTCTGACTCCGATCATGCCCCTCGATCGCAAAATCTGGGCGCGGAGGCTGATACTCCCCCGTCCCGTCGGAAGTCCCCTGCTCCTCAATGAGCAGGACCTTGTGGAAAACTTCCATCGCGGTTACGAATTCGGAGCGACGCTGGCAGGCATTTGATTCGCACGCGAAACCCGCCGAATGGCCCAAAAAGATGCCGCGACGTGCAGCATGATAAACAGCGCGAGAATACCCAGTTCTCGCGGAAAATCACCAAGGCCATATCCCATCCCGTAAATCTTGCGAAACATGACAGCACTATGCGTCAAGGGCAGGATCTGGCTGATAGCCTGTAAAGGGAGCGGTAACGAAGCCGCTGGCCAGGTGTATCCTGAGAGGATAAAGCTGGGAACGGAAAGAAACATCAGCGCCTGGGTCGCCCCAAGGCGATCACCGATTATCACGCTGAACCAGGTTCCCCAGCCTACCATGACCACGACAAAGATCAAGGCAAAGACCAGAAGACTCCCGATTCGAGCCTCGCTCGACACCGCGCTAAGGGGCAAAATCACGGCGAAGAATAAGAGAAGCCATACGAAATGAATGAACACATGTGGCAGATTCTTGCCGAGGAGGAGCACCCAGGTTCGGCGCGATAAACTTTGAAACTCTGACCAGGTATTCGCTTCACGTTCACCAGCCCAACTCAGGGCCAAAGCCAGAAGAATCACCTGCTGCAAGACGGTCAGGAGCATACCGGGCAGCATAAAATCCGCATAACTGAAACTTGGGTTGCCGATCGGGCGAACTTCAGCACGAATCGGCATCGCCAATGCTTGAGCCTGCTCTTTAAAGGATCCCAGCTTCCTGGCTTTATTCATCGAAAGTCCAGCACTGAACGTTTGCACAACACCCTGCATCGCGGCATTCATGGTGTTAGCCAACACCATGTTCGTCGCATCACAGAAAAGCAGGACGCGTGCCTCCTCATTACGTTTGAGGCGCAGGGAAAAATCCTTCTCAAATACGATATAGCCGGCAATATCACCTTTTTTGAGCAAGCTTTCCGCCTGGGAGACATCCGTCAAGGTTTGCTTGACCTGCACCTTCTGGTGTTGATCGAACCAGCGGATCATTCGCTGCGAAAGCGCCGAGCCATCCTGCTGAACAACTGCGATCGGAACCTCGGTCACATACGAAGGAGCATAAACACCGCATACGATCATCGCATTCAAGAGCGGTGCGATGAGCATAAGACTCCGAAGCTTTTTGTTGCTTCGAATAAGCGAGAACTCGCGACGCATGAGAGCCATGAGTTCACCCAGAATTTCCCGCCAAAGCTTCATAGCTTCACTCCAGGGACAAGGACCGCTGTCATACCGGGCTGGAGGGCTGCATCAGCGTCCAGGGGCTTGAAGGTGAGTTCAAAGCTGCGAATATCAAGCGCCGCCCGATCTTCGGTCACGACTTGGGTCAGGACTGCCGGCAAGGCTTGAATCCGAACCAACTGCACTTTCATCACTGCATTCTTTAGGGCAGGAATCTGCGCGGTATACTGTCCGCCCTGCTGAAAGCTCGACAGTTTATCCTCGGTCACGTAAAAACTGAGACGAGGATGTTTCTGATCCAGCAGGGTCACGATGGGAAATCCTTGAGGCACAAGCTCTCCGGCCCTGGCGTGGATGGCGTGCACCGTGCCTTCTGTGGCCGCCGTCAGCTGCAAATCCTTATGATAGGCAGAAACTTCGGCAAGGCCCGTCTCCGCTTGCACAAGGTTCGCGGCGGCGATGGCTTTCTGCTCCTCACGGGCTCCGTTGCGTCCGGCTTCCAATCGAGCCTTGGCCATTTCATGCTGGGAACGCGCCCCTTTTTCCTTGGCAATAATTTCTTCCCACTGCTGACTGGCAATCGCACCTTTCTCAAATAGGACTTTGGCTCGCTTAAGACTCTGCTGCGCAAACTCCCACTGACTGCGAGCCAATTTTTCAGCCGCAATCAGCTGCATCAGTTCTTCCTTGCGTGTGGCATCGTCTGTCATCTTTTTTTGCAGCGAGGCTTGCTCCAGGGTTGCCTGGGCTCTTTCATTGCGAATCGCGATGAGATCATCGTCCAGAAGGACAAGGACCTGATCCACACTGACTTTGTCGCCCAGCTCGACTTTGATTTCTTTCACGCGACTTGATAGTCGCGAGGCCAAATCAATCTCATCAAACTCCACCTGGCCTTGAAGGGTGACTTCCTTCTTTTGGGGGCAGGCGGTCAGGAGCAAACTCAGGAAAAGTGGAAACGATAAATATTGAGAAGTTTTCATGCGAGCCTCACATGGATTTTTGATAATGCTGGATATAGAGAGCTGCATTGCCGGTCGCAGCGAACAAACTGATGAGATAGCGGTTATAGCTTTCCAGGATTTCAAGCCTCTTTATAGAAAGCTTTTCCACATCGCTATAGGCATTTAGTACGTCGAACTGCGAACCATCCCCAGTTCTAAAACGCAGTTCACTGATTTCAAGCGTCTCTTGAGCGGCCTGCAGGGCTTTTTCGGTGGCCTTCAGCGCGGCCAATTCTCCGGCAGCCTGAGACCAGTACTGCTGAATCTGCAGGGGAATATCGCGTTCGGCCTGACTGCGTATGATATCGGTTTTCTGCCGCAATGCTTCCGCCTTGTGACGTTCAGGCATACCCTTCAATCCGGCCGTCAGAGTCCATTCCAATCCCACGCCAACGACCCATTTGGGTTCGAGCAGAGTCAGCTGCTCCTGCAGCAATTCATAGCGACCGAACGCGTAGACACTTGGCAAGAGGCTGCCCGTGGCTGCCTGATGCAAAGCATCCGCTTTTTCCGCTTGATGCTGAATAATTTTCCATTCGGGTCTTTGTTCACGAGCCATATTCTGCAGGGATGCGGCATCTGTTGGCATCGGCAGAAGGCGCAGGGAACTCTTGAAATCGCATTCACCCTGGGCATTCAGAAGACTTTGTACCGCTTCACAAAGCACTTGCTGCTGAGCTTCCGCCCGAACCTGCATGGCTTGGAGTTCCGCCAATGCGGTTTCGGTTTTGCGGCGCATCACCCGAGGAATCGCACCCGTCTCGATCAGGCTTTGGGTCAGTTGATCGATTTTCTGAAGATGACGTTTAAACTTTTGGAGGACATTCAAAAGCTCCCGGGCATACTGACTTTGAAAATAGCGCTGCAGCACAAGACTCAGCTGCATCGACTTTTCCTGGGCATATTCCGCGGACTTGATGCCCAATTCAGCGTCGCGTGCATCCTGTTGCGCGAGGATACGCCCCCCCATATAAAGCGGCTGTATCACCTGAAGCTGAGCCTTGGTCACATCACGATCCTGGATGGTAAATGCCGGGGGGTCGATATCCAAACGGAAAGGAGCACCGTTGGGCAAAGTTCTTTGAATGGACTGCATGGGAACATCCAGGGTAACGGCTTCATCCGTTCGGGTATGCGTGGCTTTAAGCGTTACATTTGGCAAGAAGTCTGCGCGCGAAGCCGCCTGCTCGGATTCGGCCACCGATCGATCGGCGTTCGCTCTTTGCACGCTGCTGTTGCGCCTCGTCACGAGTTCAGGCAAGTCATTCACGCTCAAAGGCTCCGCCTGAGCTGCGCTCCCGAAAAAGATCAGACAAATCCCTGTGAATATTCGGCTCATATTTCCTGCTCAAGACTTGGGTTTTGATTCCGAAAAGGTAACCCGTGGTCACCTTTCTTCAAGGGAGCAAGAACAGGACCTCTCGGCAACAATAATTAACCACCTGATTTAATTAATTAAAATCAAGTGGATTAGCGTTTGACCTCTGACGACTGTCAATGAAATAGACAGACAGAAAGAAGCTTATGACTCAGAGTTACGTTTCAGAGACGCGGAAGCAGGCTCGCGGAGTCTTAAGGCAGGACAATCTTTTGGAAGCATTTCTCACGCTGGCGGCTCAGCATGGGATTTTCAGTGTCAGCCTGGAACAGATTGCAAGGCATATTGGTGTGTCCAAAGCCACGGTCTATAAGCACTTCACCAGTAAAGATGAAATACTTGCGCTCGTCTATCTGCGATTCTATGAGCCCCTCAATCAGCAGGTCCTGAATCTCCCCCAGAACCTCGCCGTTGTCCCGCGTCTCAGACGCATGGCTCAGCTCTATTTGGATTATCACCTGGAAGATCCGGCGGTCGGTTCACTGATCATGGTGATCAAACACTTCGTCGATGTTCGAAAATTGCCAGATACCCTGGCGATACGCTGGAAGAATTTTCAAAGGCAACGCATTGAGCTGGCTGACGCTGTGATCAAACGCGGTATTGACGAACAGGTTTTTCGTTCAATTGATCCACGCTGGCTGTCAGAAGTTGGGGTGAGGATGCTCGATGGGGTGTTGACCTGCTTTTTCGAGATGCCCGCAACGGAGCGCAAACAACGTCATGAGGCTTTGGCTCAAGAAGCGGAAGATATGCTCGTCAAAAGCTTTATGCGCCATTAACCGGTGGTGGAGGTCATCCCCCCACCCTATCGGTCACAATGAAACTATCAACGCGGACATTCCTGGGTATCCTGCCCAATCACGGTCACGCCTTTTTTCTCAGCTTCGGAAACAAAGCTGCTTTCACAGACTTTATTGAAGCCGATATTCAGAACGCGAAGCTTCGGCAGACTCTCCAGGCCTTCCAGAGATTCCAAAGCATTGCCAGAAAGGTTCACATACTCCAATGTTTCCACCTTCGCCAAAGGTTTTACATCCGTGATCTTGTTGGAACCGAGAGAAAGATCGCTCAGCGAGCCGAGTCCACTCAAGGCCGTGATATCCGAGATCTCATTTCCTTGCAGACGCAAAACGCGCAGAGACGAAAGTCCCTTCAAATCATCGATTGTTTCGATGGCGTTGCCACCAAGATCCAGAATCTCGAGTTTGGTCAATGCTTCCAGACCCGAAAGACTCTTGATTCGATTGTTGCTTGCGATCAGCTCGGTCGCCTGAGGCAAATAGGCAAATGCTTTCAGCGAAACGAGGTCCTTGCCACGGAAGGAAAAGCGAGTGCGTGGTGCCAGGGCTTCTTCCAGGTATTCACAGGAATCCGCTTCCACTGGAGTCCTTACCGCCACCAGACGGGCCAGGGCGTCGAGCGTCAGACGTTCCGCTTCCTGCGTCACCGCCTTTTGGCAGTAAGCTGCAAAAGTTTTAGGACGCACTTCAGCCTGAGCCGCTGAACATAGACTTAAACCGACCAGTACGGGGACAAGTTTCAGTTTCATATCCTATGCTCCATAAAAGAAAGACCGATCAGCCACCAAAAGCAGCCGATCGGACTCCGTGATCAATCAACCGCAATTGGCGTCAACGCGAGCGGTGTCGATGTCGAATTTCACATCTTCGAATTCGATCGAGTAGGGCTTGAAGATGTTAGCGTCAACCGACTTGATCTTGGCAGTGCCGAGTTTCAAGGCAGCGCGAGCGGTAGCGAGACAGCCCGAACGGAAAGCGCGGCGGCCGTTGAAGTCAGTAGCGTTCACGTCCAGGAGATCAGCAGCTTCGCTGAAGTACTGTTCGCTTTGGAGCAGGCGCTCTTCGATTTCTGGGATCAGAACGTCAAGGATGAAAAGATCGTTGGCGTTCTCTTTGACCAGGGGAGCACACTTGGCTTTGATGCCGTCAACAGTGGCTTGAGCAGTTTGAGCAGCCTGGCTCATCAGCTTGGCAGCTGCAGGCGTGTTGGCCATCGAAGGAGCGGACATTGCGAAAAGACCAAGAGCGAGAGTTACCTTCTTCAACATTTGTGTGTACCTTCTTTCAAAAAGTGAACTTAAAAAAACCATCCATCTTCTGGATGCTGAGTTAGACGTGTGAACTTGAAATTAATTGCAGCGAAACACTTAAATTTTCGATTTAAAGCTGACCCTTCCACGAGCCTTTTTGCTGCTGACCGATGCTGTTGCCATCGCCCCAGTTGCCGTAAAATGAGCGACCATCAGCATTCAAAGTGAAGGAGAACCAGCCGGTTCCACCGTTGCTGAAACGCCAGTAGCCTTCAGCAACCGAACCATTGTTACGATAGGTAACCGAATAAAAGGAACCGCTTTGACCCGAAGCTGTTTGATAGGAACCATTCTCACCGTTCAGTTCCGTCGTTCCCTTGACCCACTGACCATTGGGAGTGCTGTACTCCGAGCGAAACTTTTTTCCATGAAAGGCGCCACCTCCACCGAACTGTCTTTTCCGGCAACCCACATCTTCGATCGTGTCTTTGATGTCAGTCTTGATCTCTTCCAGTAGATCGGAATAAACAGTCAGTTCCGCATTGCGACGCACAAGACGCTTGCCGTCCTTCACATAGTCCAAGGCTTCGCGCAGTTTCTTGCAGCCTTGGCGCAAACAATCCTGACCGAATTCACCAGGCAGATTCTCAGCGGCTTTGCCGAAAAGATCTCCAGCATCCAGAAGCAAGCGCTCCACTTTCGGGAGGATTTCATTCAGGAGTTTATTCTCCTCGGGAGTCAGGATCGAGGCATTCAGCGACGCCATTCCCGTCTTGGTTTGCTGGAGTTTGGCCGCGATACTGAACGTTTTTTGCTTTAACTGACTGGCCATCTCGGGAGTCAGATCCTGAGCCGATGAGTTTGCCGTGAAACCGACAAGACTCAAGAGAACGAAAAACAGGGAGAAGAGGCGTTTCATAATGACGAATCCTTACTTACAACTTTGGTTATCGCGACCAACTATTTTGATGTCCTTGTTCGCGTAGCCTTCCCAGGCTTTCGGCGAGCAAACCCTATTGAATCCGAGATTAAGAACCTCTAGACTTTTGATCGATTTAAGAGCGTCTACGATTTTGATCTCGTTACTGGACAGGGACAGATAGTTCAATTTTTGAAGGGACCCGAGGCCCTCGACATCCCGCACTTTGTTATAAGCCAGCGAAAGTTTTTCCAGTTGGGTCAGACTCAGAAGCGGCTTGAGGTCTTTCACTTCATTTTTGGCCAGACGCAGCTGATTCAACTTCTTCAGCGCCGGGAGCGCACTGATGTCTTCGATGGCGTTGTTACCGAGGTCCAGAATCTCCAGGTTTTTCATCCCTTCGATACCGGCGATGCTCTTGATTTGATTGTTACTCGCCAGGAGTTGAGTGACCCCTTCGAAGGAAAATACGGGCGTCAGATCCTGGACGGATTCATTGCGAAGATCGATGACCTGGGCTTTTTTCAAAGAGCTTTCAAGCTTTTTGCAGAGCTCCAGGTCATTCTTCCATTCAAGGTCCACGGCCAGAGACAGGGCCTTATATGTCATCCAGCTGGATGAACCGGTTTCGGCTTTCTTGCAGCTTTCAACCCAGGCGGAGGGAGCTTGCGCCGCCGCAGCCAGAAGGACGAATGACGTGATAAGACCCATGGTAGACCCCCCTTATAAATGGATTAGCGGCACTTGCTGTCGGAAAGAGCTTGTTCGATGTCGGTCAACACAGAGCTGAAATCATCAGCTGTGAAGTTCAGACTGTATTTGGCTTTTCCTTGTGCCACTGCGACCTGACGTTGCGCGCGGAGAGTTTCAGCACAGCCTTGATAGAAAATGGTAACGCCTTCATTCGAGGGCAGTTTCAGGGCCGCATCGCCCAGTTTCAGGCCGGCATTCACCAAAAAGTCTTCAATGCGAGGCAGTTGTTTTTCGAGGATCTCTTTATCATACGCATTCGCATATGCACCCACGTCAACGACTACGGCTTGTCCCTGATACTTGATGGCGGGATTGCCTTGGAACTTGAACTTCAAAGCCGAAAGAGTGTCCTGAGCGCCAGTGACAACGTCCTGCAACTGGGTAGCGTCAGCGCTATCAGGACCAGCTGCGAGAGCACTTGTGGACGCCAGAACTGCAGTCAATGACAGGGCGAGGACTCGTTTGAACATAGGCTTACTCCCATTTTCATTTTGTAAATTTATTTTTTACCAATCAGTGAACGCGAAGGTAGACGAAGGCTGCTGGGTTTTATTGCAAGCGTGATCAAAAAAATCTCAATACTATCAATCATGTACGCATTATGGACGTTAACCGAACAATGTTAGGCTAACGGACGTAACTGTTTTTAAGGCGTCATTTGCGTAGGAATGGAGTGGAAAGATTTCGGGCAGAGGAAGCGACGTCAGGTGACGCACGCTTCGATGAGAGGTCGGGGATTCGCACTCAAACTTTTTCGCAGTCTTCCAAATCAACAAGGACATCGATCTCCTGGTCCTCCAGGTTCATATCCACCTTTGCATTCGAACTGGAACGATTGATGTAAAAGAGCAGGTCCAGGCCGAGGAGTTTGGATTGTCCACAACGCACTTCAGCCAGATCACCCGCCGATCTCTGCGGCACCAGTCGCAATTCATGCTGGGCTTTACGCAAGGTTTGGGTCGGGGAAAATTCGAGGCGTGCCGTGGCCAAAGTCGTCATTCCCAGGGTGAGCTGGGCCATGGTTTTCATTTCACTGCTGGCCTCTTTCGAGAGCCTGTAGTTGGACACGGCTTCAATATCCA
>JACCDX010786658.1_pt1 | contig 10814 bp, 11 predicted proteins | sample 7449681 | NCBI WGS metagenome assembly JACCDX01 (sample SAMN15323450, study PRJNA562643) | freshwater metagenome | isolation source: river surface water | place: USA:Blue River Watershed | collected 2017-08-18
ATATGCAAGCTGGTCAATTGATGTGGCAACTGCACGTTGATGTGGCGACAAGGTTGGCCAATCGGATATTGCCCATCATGAAGCATGCTCGACGTGGACGGATGGTTTTAGTGGGCAGCCGTGTCTCAGGCGGTATTGCCGGCAGAAGTCAGTACGCAGCTACCAAAGCAGCCATCTTGTCATTGGCCAGAAGCTGGGCTGCAGAAAGTATTGCAGAGGGTGTGACGGTCAATGTGGTCTCGCCTGCTGCAACCGATACGCCCATGCTGAAGGATCCTGCTAGAGCTGCCACTACACCGCGTTTGCCACCCATCGGTCGACTGATTCAACCCGACGAAGTGGCGGCATTGGTGGCTTACCTAACTCGTCCTGAGGCTGCTGCCATTACGGGTCAAGACATTGCCATTTGCGGTGGCGCTTCAGTGTCACGTTGATTCTTTGAGCATTCAACTGAAGAGTACCGCAGCATGAATACCTCTTTAGCTTCTGTGCCCGATCAATGTGTTGGAATTGTTGGTTTGGGTTTGGTGGGCACTGCCCTGGCCAAGCGATTAAAAGCTGCAGGCTATCAGTGCATCGGTTTTGATGTGCGCGCTAAAGCCATGCATGAGTTTGAAGCTGCCGGATTTATAGGAAGTGCATCTGTTGGCAGTATGCTTCATCTAACCAACACCTTAGTGCTGGCGGTATTTGATACTTCTGGTGTGCAGGCTGTGGTTGAACAAATACTTCAACATCGGAAAATTCAAGTTCAAGCAACTCCTTCCGTTATTACGCTAATTGATTGCTCAACAGGCGATCCTGTCAAACTGGCCGAGTTGGCGCTTCAGTTGTCTGAAGAAAACATTCAATTTATAGAGGCGCCTCTTTCGGGTTCTAGTGTGCAAATAGAAAACGACCAGGCCACATTGTTACTAGGCGGTGAAATTCAACACATCGAAAGCGTCAAGCCTTTATTGAATGCGTTGGCCACATCTCAAGTGCACGTGGGTGGCGCAGGTATGGCGGCCAAAGCCAAGCTGGCTACCAATTTGGTCTTAGGTTTGAACCGCGCCGCTTTAGCAGAGGGCATGGTTTTTGCGCAAACCTTGGGCATTCAACCAGAAACATTTCTGCAATTGGTGTTGAATACTCCGGCCCGCTCTGAGGCTGCCGTAGTGAAGGGCGACATGATGGTCAAAGAGCAGTTTGAACCTCAGTCGCGCATTAGGCAGCATTTGAAAGATGTGCAGCTGATGTTGGACATGGCAGATTTGAGCTCCCAAAATTTGCCACTTTCACAAGCCCATGCACAGTTGATGCGCAATGCCATTGCACAAGGTGATGGCGAGCTAGACAACGCCGCCATCATTCGCCAAATTCGACGTGAAAAAACTCAATTAACCCAGAAAAAATAAATCATGCGCGACTTTTCAAACAACCATGAATGGCTTTCCATCAACACGGCCACAGTTAGAAAAAGCCGTGGCCAAGACCTGCCATTAACCGACATCATTGAAGCCTGTGTGAATCGCGGCATCAAAGCCATCTCGCCATGGCGAGACCAAGTGGCTGCCGTTGGTTTGGGTACCGTTTCCAAGTTGGTCAAGACACATGGCTTGAAACTTTCAGGCTATTGCCGCGGCGGTATGTTTCCTGCCGCCACAGCAGAGGGTATACAAGCCGCAGATGCCGACAACCGCCAAGCAGTTGATGAGGCCTGTGAACTCAATGCACCTTGTTTGGTTCTGGTGGTGGGCGCTTTGCCTGGCGCTTTAGCAGGTCAAGCTGCGCATAAGAACATTCAGCAATCACGCGATCAAGTGTTTGAGGGCATTGAAAAATTATTGACTTATGCCAAGTCGTGCAACATGCCTTTGGCCATTGAACCTCTGCACCCCATGTATGCGGCAGACCGTGCTTGCATCAACACGCTTGAGCATGCCTTGGATGTGTGTGACAAACTAGACCCATTAAAGACGGGCGCTTTAGGCGTGGCGGTTGATGTGTATCACGTATGGTGGGATCCCAAACTTCAGCAGCAAATTGAGCGTGCTGGTCAGAAAAGAATATTGGCCTTCCATGTTTGTGACTGGCTTACACCTACTCGTGATTTACTGAACGACCGCGGCATGATGGGGGATGGGGTGATCGATATCCCCAAAATTAGGGGCTGGGTCGAGGCCCAAGGCTTTCAGGGCTTTAGCGAGGTTGAGATCTTTTCTACAGAGAATTGGTGGCAAAGAGACCATTTAGAGGTACTTGATACCTGTATTGCAAGGCACAGAAGCGCTGTTTGAGTGCCTTACAATAAGCGCCCAAGGGCCTATAGCTCAGTTGGTTAGAGCAGAGGACTCATAAACAAGTTAATAACTTAAGTTGTCTATAAATCTTCAATGAAATCAACAAGTTACAGCGCCACAGTTGTCAAAATTTGCTTCCACACCGCTTCCACACCTTGCTGAAAATTTAAGCAGCATTTTTGGGGCCAAAAAGGGGCAAAGTACAATCAGTTTTTCGGGCCTATAGCTCAGTTGGTTAGAGCAGAGGACTCATATTTTTCAAATGTGCCTTACGCGTGGAAACTGTGTAAGGGATGGTGTCAAAGTCGGCGAAAGCTAAGTGCAGCGATGCATATGCCAACGCCGAGCCAAGCTTGGTGAGCAATCACCTTGAAGGTGTAGAGACTTGACGGCACCCACCTACGGCGCAAGCTATGGTGAAGGCAAAGTCCAGGGAGTAGTGAAAGCTGCACAAACCGGAATCCTTTGGTCCCAGGTTCAAGTCCTGGTGGGCCCACCAAACACGAAACCCTCGTCAGAAATGGCGAGGGTTTTTTGTTTTAAATCTAAAAGCTATAGTGCTTAAACAAGATTTTCTAGGTACCTTAAATGCTCGGAACGAAATTTGATGATATCAACCTGTCAGACTTTGAAAATTTAATTGCCAATTCAATTTCTGAAAGTGCCGTACTTGAATACAAGCGCGAACTACCTAAGTGGGACGGAAGTGGCAAACATGAATTCCTTGCAGATGTCTCAGCCATGGCAAATCATCATGGTGGATATATTTTGTATGGTATTGCTGAGTCTGAAGAGGGCGCTGCTGCAGAGGTTAAGCCGCAACAAGCTAACCCAGATTCCGAATGCTTACGAATACTAGATGTAATCGGTGGCAATCTAGAACCCAAACTAACGGGCTGTAAAGTAAAGGCTGTCAAGATAAATGTAAATGGTTATATCTTTGTTTTGAGTGTTCCTGAAAGTTGGAGCAAGCCACACCGAGTTAAAACAAATAATCATTTTTACGTGCGTGAGGGCGCTCGAAAAAGACAGCTAGAAATGCCGGAAATTAAGATGGCATTTCTAAATAGTGAAAACCCAAAAAGAAGACTCACGGACTTTCGCTCAGACAGGATAGGTAAACTAATTACTGGAGATTCGCCAATACAGATAGCAGATGGAATAGTTCAAGTACTTCACGTACTCCCTCTTCAAACGCTGTTAAATGATCTAGCACTCGATGTCGATATATTAAGGGGGTCAAGGGTGCCGGTTATGTCTTCTGAATTCGGACTTAACTCAAGGATCAACGTTGATGGAGTAGTTTTTCACCGAACACTAACAGAGCGTGGAAGTGGTTCATACACTCAGATTTTTAGGAATGGATTCGTCGAATCAGTACGTGTTTTTCAAAAAAATGTCGAAGTAAAAAGAGCCGTTTTGCCGTCAGTAAAATTTGAAAAAGAAATAATTGATTTCTTGCGAGAATTGAAAAAAGTCTATGCAGAGTTGACGATTGAAGGTCCAATTGTTCTTTTGTATTCATTACTAAATGTCAAAGGTGCACAAATAGGGGTTGCGAATTCAGCTTGGCTTGATGAAGGGGACGGGGTGTTTGATCGAAACCAGATCTTCCTACCAGACTTGATTATTGATGATAATCAAACAGATGAAGGTGTAGCGTTAAGGCCGCTATTCAATATGGTGTGGAATGCTGCAGGTTACAGGGCATCACTCAATTACGACCCAAAATTGGGGATTTGGGCCGCACGTCTTTAGACTGTTTAATAAATAACCTGAATTATTTTTTACTAATTCTTTGGCCTCACGTTCAAGTCCTGATGGCCCTACCAAAATGGAAAAGCCACTGATTTTTTAAGTCAGTGGCTTTTTTCAATCTCAAATTTTAATAAGAAAAAGCTTCCTCTGCCTCATCTTCTTCAAGTTCAGCTAGTTTATTGTCAAGCTCATCATCGACCATTCCCCAAAAACATTCTGCTACTACGTATTTGTCGATCTCAACATTATCAGTGTCTATTCCAACCCACTTAAGATAAGTGATGGTAAGTTCAATTACAGCATCCCAACCACTAATAATTTCCAGGTATTCGGCATTTGTATCGCGATGGTAGCCACACTGAACCATTGAAGTAGCCACAGCTAATCCAATAATTGCTGATGTATTCATTTCGGTATTCATGGATATTCCTTTAAATATATTGATAGATTTTTGAAAAAATTACTCAAGACAGGCTTGAGTAGCCTCTGAGAAATCTTCTATTTTCGAAATATCTAGAGCACGGAAAACATTGTCCAATCGTGAAGTTGAGTCCTGCTTATCGATTGACAAAAGCATATCCGTTAGAGTGATCCAAGGGCCGTCTAATTCGAAGGCATTCAAAATCATCGAAACGATAGCCTTCTCCCAGATGAGTAAATTGGTATTTCGATAATCATGAGACGTGCCATCGATTAACGATTTAAAAAATACGACACCAACTAGACTTTTAGAGCCGAAAGTAACTTGATAGACAGCATCTACATCCATACCTTTTATTAGGAATGATTTGACAATACTGCTATCTGTATAAATTTCTAGATTCAATTTCTTTGATTGAATTTTGAACGCGCTTGCATATGCAGGTTTATGCCCTCGGAAAAGATTTCTATTACGCTTCATTAGCGAAAAAATATTCTCCCAAATTCCTAGTTGCATTAGGTTTTCACTAGATTCTGGGTAATCGTAGTAAAACATTTTTTCTAATAATTTAATTTCAGCGGCGTATAAATTTTTTGTTTCAAAAGTCATTTTTCTCTCATTAGGTTGTGATGATTAATGGTTTGAAGCATTGAAATTTCTTTCGTTTGCGACAGGATCTATTGTTATTCAAACAGACAAAAATAAAAATTCCTAAGAAATAAATGCGAATTACTTGTTAAGAAAAATACAAAAGAAAAAAGTAACACACATATAGTAAAGAGATCACCAAAACCAGTACCACCAGCCAAGTGAAGAGGTAAGCCCGTAGGGCAATTCCTTCTATATATTCCTATCACTTAAATTAACTGCGCACTTAACCCCAATTCCTGATAATTTGACTTTTTTATCATCGGAGGGTGTGTGATGGAAAAGTCACGGGTCGAGTTGTATGAGCTAGTTTGGTCCAAGCCTATGACGCATCTAGCTAAGGAGCTAGGGCTTAGTGATGTGGGGCTACGCAAGATCTGCGTTAAGTATGGGATACCACTTCCCCTACGAGGCTACTGGTCAAGGCTTCAGTTCGGCAAGCAAGATCCGCGTCCAGAGTTGCCATTTGAAAATAACAATCCACAAATACGACTGCCAGATGAAGACACTGCTGCATCAAGAGAACAGATGAGCTTGATTCGAAAACTGACTAAAAAAGCGGAGCAGGCTATCGAGCCTGTACTTAGGGAGCCGCAGCAGTTCAAGGACGTCAGATGCATACGTACATACCAAGCTATCTTGGAACGCATCAAGTACCTAGAGAAACGTACAGGACAGGCCTACGAAGAATACAAAGAGGGAAGAAGATCGTTCCCACCAAAGAAGGTCTACGACTTGGCTTTCTTCAGTTCCAAGGAAGATCTACGACTTGGCTTTCTTCAGTTCCAAGGAAGATCAAATTCCAATAAATGCAACTATAGACAACGCTCTTCGAGCTGTTGCTATGGCTGATGTACTCATTGAGCGATTAGCCATTCAGGGAATTGATGTGCAGCTAAGGTCAGTTCGGGATTCTCGAGTTTGTGAAATGCGGGCTGTAAAGGGCGAACAGTACTTGGAATTTCGATTTTGGGAGCCATCAACAAAATCAACTAGAAGTAGTGCCCTAACAAGTCTTGAGAGGCTTTTTACAGATTACAGCTATGGTGGTGATTCCATCATGTTGCCACGCCACATTCTGACAATCCAGTTTGGCGGCAGTTACGTTACCAGCGTCATCCAAGACAAGGCCTCGGTAAAGTTAGAGCAACAGATTGATCGAATAGTTGAGAAGGTAGAGCTAAAGCTAGTTCAAAAAGCCAAGGAACATCTTGAGCATTTGGCGTGGAAGCGTGATTACGACCGCAAGCTGGCTATACGTCAACACAACGATAGAGTTGCGGAAGATCGAGAACTTCAGCTTGAGAGGGCAATCGAAGAAAGCGTAGATTTTGAAAAGTCGCAACAACTTAAGAGTTATCTGAAGCAACTGAGCCTTGCTATCGAAAAGCTCCCGGCAGAGCAGAAGGCATTTGGAGTTGCTTGGCTACGAATGGTTCGAGAACAAAGGAAGGGCTTGAATCCAATTGCTGAACGATTGGAATCATTTCGAATTCTTGCATCAGATCAAGCTGAGTCCTCTGAACAATATTGGGGGCTGGATTACATACACGAAGCTGAAGATCCAGAGTTCGAAGAGATATTAGAAGAAGACAGACTTGATGGCGGATGGTGACGTTATTTCTTAACAAGTAAATATATGAAATTGCGTTGATATTTAATAAATATCGTGATTCCCGCAAAATAAAGCAACTAAGAAATTGATCGATTTCACAGTGCTAGTCAACCTAATTTAGCGAGAAGCTTTCCTGTTTGGATGGGCTTTCTTGGATTGGTTGACTGTGCTGGCGGTCAGAAAATAAATTGTTGCTATGCCCGAAAAATTAGAAAACACATTTCAGTTATTGCCCAAGAAGTTGATTGTGTACAAACGTGCGCACAGCGCTGCTTGGCAGTGCCGATACAAGATTGGCAATCGTTGGTTTGCCGCCTCTACAAAGGAGTCTGATCTCAATGCTGCAAAAGAACGTGCTCAACGTCTGATGATTGAAGCAGAAGTAAGGAGTGCTGCAGATATTCCTGTGGTGACCAAAAGATTCAGAGATGTGGCCAAGCTCGCATTGCAGACTATGGACACAGAGGAGACGAGAGGAAAGGTTCCAGTTTCATACAAGGACTATCGCCGCATCATCAACGACTACATCATCGAGTTCTTTGGCAACATGAGTATCACTAGCATCGATGTGGCTGCTATGGACAAGTACCGTGCATGGCTTGGCGTGAAGTTGGGCCGTGCCCCTGCCTACAGCAGTATGCGCACTCACAACGTATGTATGAACAAGATCTTTGAAGAGGCTGTAAGCCGCCGCTTCATCAAGTCTTCTGAAGTGCCCAAGCTAGAAACTAAGGGGCGTAAGTCAGACAAGTTCCCAACATTTGAGGTTGAGGAGATTAATGCAATCATGGCTAATTTCCCGGCTTGGATTGCTAGAGGTACTTCTGAAGCCAAGCGCCAACAGCGTCAAATGCTGTTTGACTATGTTCGTATCTTGATGGATACAGGTGCTCGTCCAGGAAAGGAACTACTAGATCTCCAATGGAAGAAGATTCGAGTCAAGATTACAGATCGTGCTGAACCCAAGCGAGTTCTGGATCAAGATGGCCAAGTCCAATCCATAGCCTACGAAGAGGATGAGGAAGGCCTACTGGACGAAATCTTTGCACGTGACTATTACGTGTTTATGAGCGTATCCGGTAAAACCAAAGAACGTACTGCTAATGGTTTCGAGCAGACCTTCAAGGTTTTGAATGAAATTGTTGGGAGGAACTACGCAGGCGAAAAAACCAGCGTTCGAAAATTGACTGAAAAGAATGATGAGCGTTTTGTGTTTCGCACCAAGGATGGGCTAGGGCCCGGTAGCTTCAACCATGTGTTTGAAAGCTTCCTTGAAGAGCACAACCTGCTCATAGACCCGATTACAGGGCGTAAGCGCGTGTTTTACAGCTTGCGGAGTACCTACGCCACCACTGTGATGAATTACGACGCTGTGCCCATTCGTGATTTGTCTAAACAGCTAGGCAACTCAGTGGGCATTATTCAAAAGCACTACGACAGGGCTACGGGCGAGGCTATTGTTGAAAACATCAAAGCACCAAACGCCAAGAAAGCACTTTTTGACACTTCAAAGGTCCGTTCAATATACAAATCAAACAAGCTCTAGGTAGTAGGTATTTAAAATAGATATTGATGCTTTGTATCTGCAATTAAATATCCATTGCCTTTAAATTGATCTCAGGCCTTCATAACGGATGTGCATACCAACACCCCTGTTAAGGGGAACGTAATTTCCATTGCTTTTAGCACCGGGATCAAAAGGATCATCAGCACTCGCTACGGCTACTGAAGCAAAGTGTCCAGGAAAGCCCATCTTGCCGAAATGCGATTTGAGTTCAGACTTATTCTCTGGCTCAGTGGCTTCTTTTTCCGGGTGGCGAACAGCTCGAACGAGTACCCACTCTGGGCCACCAGAAGAACCGACAAACCAGACAGAGGGATTGACGCGTGGATCACCATTCCACGACATAAGCTGATGTCCCTCTTTTTCAATTTGCTGCCGTACAACTTGTACCGCAAGGTCTTGCAGCTCCCAATCGGTCATCTCCAACATCTCATCGGTAATCAGCGCAGGCGGATTAACCGGTAGTCGTGTTCGTGCGTCGATAAGCCCCCAACCACTTTCTGTAGGCTCCCAGTCTTGGCCAGCTCGTTTCATAGGCATCAAACACGCATGACCCGCGCACCCATCTGCGATAGTCAGCAACCCTTCCAGGCTGCCCGGAGTTTGAAGAACGCCTTCAACATCTTCAACTTGAATGTAGAACAACTGGTTGCCGAGACGAAATGACAGGTGTTCTAAAAATGGAGGGTTGAGGTGCGAACGAAGCCAACTCTGCAATTGACCTTGCGCTTGATTTTGAATTCGCAAGCCAGCCGCATTCCAGCAACGAGCAAAGTCCTCGGTCACTTCAGCCATTTCAATGTTGTGCATCACATTCCTCAATGCTTTGTCTGATTACTTGTTCCAACCATTGACACAAAATTTGCCAATGTACTCATGACACAGTCGACCATGTACTGCTCGCTGCGATCGTCAAGGGTCAGTCGTAACTTGAAGAAAAAATCGCGAAATGGCGATACCAGTACAACTGACAAGATCTCACCGTTTTCAAAAATTGTTAAGCGAACGCCACCTTGTTCATGCTCACGTGCAGATCGCGCTTCAGGATTCACGGACCGAAAGTCTGCAATAGCTTTGGCGTACTCTGAATATGCGGATTCATCAGGTCTATCGCGAATTTGATTCGAGATGCCCTTGTCGTAGGCGTAGGCCATCATTTTTGCTTTGGGAGCGGAGTACGCAACCGAGACCCCGAGCCCAGGGTGTTCCGGTTCATTGTTGGTAATGCCGTCGAAGTGAAACCATCCGATTTGTCTCGGAAAATTAAGCTCTGCGGGTGGACCAACTGGTACAGATGGATTTTCTAGACGCGCATCATCAGCAATGATGACTGAACTCAAATCAAAATATAAATTTCTTTTCTCAGTGACGACTTGGTCGCCTTCAATGTATTTGACTTCACTGGAAAATTTTTCGATATTTGCTCCAACTACACCAACGGATGTTCGTTCAATTTGCCGCCAATACCATCCCTGCACACCATAGATACGTCGCGCGATTTCCAATTGAACAAGAGCTGCCTCATCAGGGTCTTGCGAGGTAAGCAGAATTGGGTCATTAGCAGATTGCCCCCACCCCCCAGCTATTGGCAAATCAATTCCAAAGTCCTTGTGAAGCATTTCCCGCAGGGTCATTTTGTGCCTTTGCTTTTGTGTCGACAACAGCAAACCAATTCCGAATGGCCTTCTGCTTGGATTTTTTGGGGCATAGGTATAACTTTCATCGAAGCGAAATCAATTGAGGCACAGCATCTGGACCGCACCAAACAATGGCGTTCTGATTGAATTTTCTGCCCAGCGTTATTGCCGCCTCTAAAGAGAGGTCAAAGACGAGGTAGCTTGGTTCGCCGGGCCAATCCCCAACAGGGTGTTTGCCTTCTCCGGCAATGAGCACTAGACCCCTGAATTGGATCTCTTCTTCAAGCTGCTTTTGCAAATCAGAATTTTGCTCATTACTGAGAAGCTCGCCAAAAGGATTGCAGGCAGTGATGAAGGCGCAGGTCTCGCTTCGGTGCTTTTTGTACAAGCCCATCAAATCTTCACATTTTTCAAAGATATTCAGGACAAACGAAGCTTCTGAAAAAACACGGAATTCTGTCTCACGGTATGCCTGTATGGTCTCAGGAGAAATTACAGAAGAATTTATCAAACTCAAGCCCTATGGTTACGATTTATTACAAAGGAAAAAGCCATTTCTAAAATCAAATGGTCTATGCAGGAGAAGATATTTTTGCAGCCAAAGTAGAAGCGAAAACACCCTTCATTTCTTCCGCACCAACGCAAATCCGAACCAAATGGATCTCTGGGTAGTCCTCACTTCGACTCAGAAGGCCGTTGATGATGATTTCAGCAGACAACTCTGGTGGGAACTTAAAAACTCCAGTTCCGATTGCGGGCATAGCCATTGATTTGATGCCTGCTTCTTTAGCCACACGGAGAGTCTGAGCAACGGCAAGATCGAGGTATTTCTCGGGGTGGTCGTCATTGATGAAGCTGGCTGCTCTAGCGTGAATCACAAAAGGGTTTG
>JACCDX011823248.1_pt1 | contig 10814 bp, 20 predicted proteins | sample 7449681 | NCBI WGS metagenome assembly JACCDX01 (sample SAMN15323450, study PRJNA562643) | freshwater metagenome | isolation source: river surface water | place: USA:Blue River Watershed | collected 2017-08-18
GCAGTATTCAGACCAAATAGGGGGGTTGTGTACCGGATTCCATTCTCCATGCCCGTTTTTAAATTCAATCTCCGCACCATCGGCCCATGCTTTGATTAGCTCTGCGTGTTTGTGTGGTTGTTTCATTTCGTCTCTCCTCTTGCGCGGATGGCTACGGCTCGGCTTCGGCACGCCTGATCCCAGTAACTGCTATCCCAATCTTCAGCGTTATGGACTCCGGCTTCACACACCTTCGCGCATTCTTCGCGCTCATGCGCTGCGCCAGCAGCAAAGGCTAGGTCGGCAAAGGCTTCGAGTTCGCTTGGATATACACTCCAAGAATTCATCGGGTGTCCGCTAGTGGAAATCCCAGCCTCCAGCGCCATGCGGATAACATCGTCTCGGTTCATTCCAACACCTCCGCTTTCTTCAGCTTGCCTGTCTCGCCGCAGTAATAGATTCGCAAATTTGGCTGACCTACAGCTTCAGCATTTACAAAAGCATTTGTTATGTACGCTGCGATGTTTCCCTTTCGTGGTTCATGTACTCTGGCATACATCACAACATCCGGCTTCGGCTCGGGCTTGATGCGGTACTGCATATCTTCAAACCACATTGGGCGATTTTTTAGTGCCACCCACCTTTGTTCGTCATCTAAAACTTCAATCTCCGCACCATCGGCCCAAGCGTGGATCAGTTCTGCGTGTTTGTGTGGTTGTTTCATACCACCTCCCCAAAGAATGCGGTCATCGTTATCGGTGCAACAACACGCAACTCGGTCAGCACAGCCTCTGCAATCTCTCGGTGTTCCTTCTGCGTCGTCGGGTCCAGCCGCTGCTGCAGGTAAAAAATCCAGCTGCGCATCGTGCCACTCATGTACAAGCGGCTCGGCGTCAGCCCCTCGGGCAACAGCGCACGTGCCTGCTCTTTGGCGATGCCATTTTGTAGTGCCGCTTTGTACGCCGCGCTGCACTCGGAAGCGATTACGCGCTGTAGATCGAGCCACACCTTCTGCACCGCCGGGTCCTCGCAATCTATGCTGTTCTGTCTGTTCTGCTTGTCCTGCAGGCGGCACTCACGCTCTTCCCAGTCACCCAGCATCTCCACATCCGCGTACCGCTGCGAGAACTCCTGAAACGAGAACGACCGATGCCGCAGGATCTGCCGACCGATGTCACGCGTCGTCTCAATCTCCAGACAAGCCGATGCCATCTCGAACGGCGACACGTGGCCATGCTCCATGCAGTAGTGCAGTAGGCGCGCGTTCTCGCTGTTCTGATTCTCTGGGTTGCTCACGCGTGCCATGTACATAATTTGCTTGTCGATCTCTGGCGTGTGCCATTGCATCTTGACGTTCATTTGCCTTCCTCCTGCACGAGAAACTTTTCCAGTCGTTCGATCTTGCTGCGATACACCGCGTTCATCTGTGTGTGGTACTCGGCCGCAGTCTGGTTGCTAAGATATTGGCGCTTGGTATCTTCCAATTCGCGACGCGCCATGACGCGCGCTGCCGGCTCGTCCCACAATGCGTAGAACATGCGCTTTATGATAGTAATGCCTCGGTTCATAAAACCTCCGTTAGTTAACACGTCGTAAAATCACAGAGCCGACAAGATCACCGCGATGCACGATGTCGTACGCTTTGCCGAAGTCGGCGGCTCCGAGGCGAACCATGTCGCTCAGCATCACGGTAAGCGACCGCCCCAGCGTGGCGATGTATACCGTGCGTGCCGCGTTGTCCACAGTTATCCAGTCGTGGTCGGCATCGATGTTTACACCTAGTTCTTCGAAGCCGCGAACAAGTTTGCTCTCGACGCGCACGAGTCGGTTCATCACCTCTCGCTCAAATGATGCCATGTAAGTCTCCAGTTAGATTGCTACTTCAACGCGCACACCGAACGGCTCGGTCGGGTGCGACCTACCAATATCTGCCCAGATGACAGGGAAGTCCGGCTCCTCGCACTCCTCGAGATAACCTTCCATGTCAGTGAAGAAAATCATGCCGCAATAGTGCTCGCCTGTCTGGGCAAGGTGCTCGAACACTGGGGCAAATCGTGTGCCGCCACCGCCCTTGGGGTGCAGCTTCAGCATATCGTCACGCTCGAACCGCTCGACATGCGTCACCTCCGAGTCGCAGTACACCACCTCGACGAATGCCGGCTGCAGGTCGTCAACGATTGCTTGGATCTCGGCAGCGATCTGGTTGCACTCGCGCGGACCCATCGAGCCGGATGTGTCGAATCCAATAGCCAAGCCACCCAGCGCATCAGTGTGCAGCGACGGCAGGTACAGACCAGAGCCGATGAAGCGGCGCGACGGGCGCAGGTATGTGTAATCCGCAGCGGCTTTGTCGGTCAGCATCGAGCGTGTGACATCCTGCCATGCAACCTTCGGCGTGCCGACGTTCTCAAGAATGCGATCGATCAGCGATGAGCCATGCCCGCAGGTCTTAGCCATCTGCGCAGCAGCGACGATGGTTGCTTCCATGTCGGTCTTGGTCGCTTCGTCGAGTGCATCCTCAAGGTCGCCAGAGCCATCGAAGCCACCGGCAGTGATCTCGTCACCCTGCCCTTGTCCCTTACCCTTGCCGCTTTGCTGCTTCTGCTGTTCTTTCTTCAGCTTCTCGTACACTTCCTCGGACGAGTCGCCGTCCTTGACCCATGACAGGTTGACACCGCCGTCTGGCAACGAGTAGCTGCGTGAGCGAATGTATGCGTTGATGATGGCGTCGTTGGCGTAGTTCCACAGCGACGGGTCACGCCCTTCGCGGCGCCACATGTGCATGAGTACAACGTGACACGCTTCGTGCAGCACTAGACCGAACAGCTGCTCGTCGTTGCACTTGTCCATGAAGTTGGGGTTGTACTTGACGACCGTGCCGTTAGTGCCGGCAGTAGGCACAGCTTCTGTGACTTCGCGCTTGACGCGAGTCATGACCGCTGCGATGAAGGGTTCGCGCAGGCCCAGCTTTGCGTACGCAAGGTCAAGGCGTTGAGTGTGTGTAGACATGGTTATCTCCGTAAACAAGTTAATCCCGTGGGATTAGGGTGATTCTAATGCAAAGACAGACTCGACGTAAAGTTTGGCCTCTTCCAGCGTGTCGAACGTGCGCTCGTAGAATATGTTGCGAGACGCGTTGAACAAGTCATATACCTTGTACCCACCCTCCGGCAACTTGTCGATCCCCGCGTATGGTGTGGTGCACTCGCCGCCAAGTACCGCCGACGTATATGTCAGAGTAACGTACAACCCATCGCGATTGTCGAGGAAGTTTAGCCGACTCATGATCTCTCCAGCTCGTACAAAGATTCGACGTATATCTTCGCCTCTTCCAGTGTGCTGAACTCACGCAAGTCAACGAACGCGTTGCGCGACACAACCCACCCATCACCTTGCAGCAGACCATTGCTGTCGAGGAGCGGGCGCACAGTGGCGAATACGTACGTCACCTTTACCCGGCGTTGCGGACGAACCCCGATGGCGTGCCAGATACCATCGAGCGGGTTCGACCATTCCAGCCGCTCGTTGTGTAGCGGCGGGTTAGCCACGGGAGAACGCAGCCGCGTTAGCGATTGCCCACTTCGTGTACGCAGCAGAGCGAGTCAGTGACTTGTCACGCTTGTACGCCAGCTTGATCGTCAGCGTCTGGATGTCACCCGGCATCTGCTCGAGGAACTTCCATGCGTTGTCGAAGTTGGTCGCATCAAGGCGCGTAGCCAGTCCCATCGCCACGCAGTAGCGCACGTTCAATTCCTTGGGCAGCGGCACGTCCTTGCCAGCGAGGATGTCATCGATGCGCGGCATCGTCTCGAACACACGCAGGTGCGTCTCGAATATCAGCGCAGCTTCCTCGCCAATGTCACCCTTGATCTGCTCGACACGATCCTGCTGCGGCATGTCGCAGTCCAGTACGTGCGACACAGCGAACCACGAACGCGGCGACGGGAACGGCTTGATCTCACCCACCGGCTCGAACTTATGCAGCAGGTCCGGACGGTCACGCAGGAAGGATAGTATCTCCGGCCGGATCTCTTTCGTAATGGCGTAGTTGGTGAAGTCATCCAGCGTCGTGCTTACCTCGATGTCACACATACGGTTCTGCAGTGGAGCAGCGATGTTGTGCGTGACGCCACGGTCAGACTTGCGGTTACCTGCAGCGATAACCATCCACTCGGGCGGGATGCCGAAGTCCTCGGGGGTCAGGGTCAGCTGGTACGCAGCAGACTGCACGGCCGGCACGGCAGACGTGATCTCGTCGAGGAACAGAATGCCAGCACCCTCGGACGGCAGGAAGTCAGGGCGCGCCCAGCAAGTGCGGCCGTTGAACACATGCGGCACACCGCGCAGGTCAGTCGGATCCATCTGGGCAAGGCGCAGGTCAACAACACCCTGCCAGTTGTCGATGTGCTGCGACAGCAGCTCGCTGGTCTGAAACACAACGTCGGACTTGCCAATACCCGATGCACCGCGCAGAAACACTGTGCGCTTGCGAGTCTGCGGGTTCATGTAACGCTTAACGAGGATGGGCGTGACGTGTTGAATTCTCACAATAGTTCTCCTTAAATAAGTAGGGTCGTTATCAAGTGGTACTACGGTACTGCTAGGTTGTTGCTAATCCCGTGGGATTAAGACTCTGGTTCTTCAAGGTGTAGCGTAGCGTACTCAGTGATGCTGAACATACGCAAACTGGGCGAGCCTTCGTTGGTGCGTCGGTACGTCTTTGACTGCCAGTCATAGGATACCTTCTCCCCTTGGCAGAGTAGAGTGAACACCTGCATGGCACTGTCAACCGGCAGCACGACAGAGTGTGCGCCGTCGATCATGGCGTAGCCGGGGTGTTTTACAGATGCGTCTTTGATTTCCATCTTAGTCCTCCAGCATGTCATCGATTGCAGCGAGCAGATTCGTCGCATTCTTATGTGCAACAGCACGCGCGTCAGGGTCATCACGTAGTGCTTGCGGGCTCGGCACTGCCGAGTGAATCGTATCGGCGAGGGTTTGTATTTCGTCTGGTAGCACCCCAGTAAAGTCACGCAGCAGGTTAATCTCGTCGATGATGTTGTCACACACCGAGTCGCGGAAAATCGGCGGACGGACTTCCTCTGCACCTGTTTTCTTGTTGACCACCACGCGGTCGGACTTGGCAGCGATCTCTGCCAGCCGTGCCACGGCTTCGCGCAGTCGGGTCAGCGGCTCCCGCATCAGGGCATCCATTGACTCACGCGCATTGGCTTCGGCTTGCGCCTTGAGCGTGGCGATCTCCTCCTCCTGCATGGCTACGCGGAAGTCGGTGTGGTCGGTGACGGGTCGGTACGCCACTTTGAACCGGAAGTCGTTCTTCAGGTCGGACAGGTCGGGGTACGCGTTGGGGTCGAACAATGCCCCCTGCGTCACTTTCGCGTAGTTCATGACGTTCGCCCAGTTGTTGAGGAACGCAGTAACGGCTTGGTTGAACTCCAGCTCGTACTTGCCCATGCGGTCGGCAAACTGCATGAACCGGGGCGTCGGCAGCAGGAACTCACCGCGATTCCACGGGTACGCCGTGGTTTCCATGTACGCACGCGCACTGGACTCGATGGTGAGAATCGGCTGTATCAGCGACTTGGGATACAGATCCTTGCGGTACTGCCCAGCACCGTGCGCGTTGTTGGCACGCTCAGCGTCGCCGGTGGCTTTGTGATCCTTCTGCGTCATCTGCGGCTTGCAAATGGACAGGGACACGATCAATGCGTGATTCTTGATAGACATGTTGTCACTCCGTAAACAAGGTTGGTCAGTCAATACGTTAATCCCGTGGGATTAGTGCTGGCGGCGAGGCGATGACCTCGACCACCATAAGTAACATTATACAGGGTAATGCGTCAGTTGTCAAGCGAACGAAAGCTCCAGCTGATTCTCGTGCAGCCGCTCGCGAATCGCGCACTCGACCTCGTACACCATGTCGCGCAGGATAGTAATCAGGTCTGCTCGATTCTCGGGTTCCAGCATCAGGGACTCATATCCGCCGACGATCTGGTAGTCGTCCGTCTCTTCACCATCCTCGTCGAGTTTCGTCACCTGAATGGTCATGTAGTGCCAGTCGTTGTCGTACCACCCGCGCAGGTACTCGTAGTCCTGCTCGACGGCCGCCGGCGCTTCTTCGGGTTTGCAGCCCCACTCGTGGATTGCTTTGCTGATGGACGCAACGGTGTCGTAATACAGAAAATGCCCACGGTCGGCGTGCAGCAGCTTGAACAGCGGCATTCGCATGGCCATGTCCTCGGTCGCCGACTCCGCAAGCACCTCGCGTAATTCTGGGTCACGCAGGTCGAAACCCTGCTCTGTCACCACTCCATGCCCATCGCTCACGCGTTGTGGCGGGCCAGAATCATGATCTGCGTAGTAATCCACCCGATACTGCATACCGGTGTGGGGGTCGGTGTATATCTCGTCGTGAAACGAATCGCGTGTGTTGCCCATGTCGTTCTCCCTTAGATAAAGTCGCTGCGAACGGACACTTCGAGGTAGTCGCCGGCATAGATATCTGGTGAACTTTCCACCTCGACATCGGTCACATCTTCGCCGACCCGCACGAAAGCCCACTGCCCGTCGTGCCGCTCGACCATTTCCTTCACCTTGTTCATGTACCGCACGCTGGGGTATTCGGGATACCACTTCACGTCCTCGTAGTGGATTCGGGTGACGTAGGGGTAGTCTCTCGGACCGGTGGGTTTTTCCACCACGAAGTCTTTCTGTAGCTCACGAACACGGGGGTCGTCGTGGTCGGCAGAGTCCAGCGCAACCTCGGCCAGAAATGCCGTGCGCTGAGATAGGGTTGGGAACACGAATACGTACTTCACATCTGAGCGATAGCCCATGTCAGTCTCCTGTAAGTCATCAAGTCGGTGTATCTAATCCCACGGGATTAGTCAGCGGGGGAAACCCCCCGCCTTAGCTTACTGCATCGTGCTGGTGTTTTGCGCGTGATCCATCAATGCCGTGGCGATGAGTCCCGAGAGGAATTCAGGCTTCTCCTGTTCCGGCATATCCTCGATCTGCATGGTGCATTCTACCAACAGCGCAGCCAACACCCCTGCCAGCACGAATACGTCGGCGCCAGCGGCTACTTCATCGAGGCGGTTCATCAAGATGTCGAACTCGACAAGCATTTCGTCGTCGTACTCGTACTTCGCTTCGATCGATCGCATGGTCACGGCAGCACCTCCAGAGAAAGTAGTATGAACATCGCCACGAGAGCGATAGCACAGGCTACACTAATGGCATCGTATGCGTCAAAGTCACCGTCGTCGTTGTAATCACTCATGTGTTCACCTGTAGTCTTTGCGCCGATCGGCCTTGGTCAGCCGCACCATGTCCATCTCGCGCAGCTCTTTGGCTTCCTGCTTCATCATGTTGTACTGCTTCGCCGGCAGCTTCTCCGTCGTCATGTGGAGTGCCACGAGTGTCGCCGTGTGGGAAATACCCCAGAATGCCGCGTGCAGTTCAGCCGTCGCTTGTTGTGCGGGTGTCATACCAGTCCCTCCGGAATAGTTACGTCGTCACCCAGCTTAGACGCGACGTAGCAGCGCATTGCTGCGATGAGGGGGGTTTGGCCGAACTGCGCATGATATTGTTTTTCTGAGGGGAGCGCGTAATTTGCAGCCTTGGTAGTGCATCGCCACCCCATACCCAATGGGTCATACGGGCACACAAATAGCTGTTCCCGCTCAATGATCGGGCCACCTTGTGCCCAGTCGGTTGAAGGGGTGTACTGCACAAAACCACTCGTTGCCCGGCCATACCACACATTTCCAGCATGCACTTCGCAGTCCCCGGCCTTCCCCTCGCACGTCGCCACTGCCCAATCCAGTGCTACGCCTGTAAGTTCGCTCGTTTTCATGATTAGTTCCTCTCCAATGCGAAGAACCCCTCGACCACGGCGCGCCGCTCGGCCATTGACAAGTTTGTGGGGGTCAAGGGTGCTGCCAGTGGTGCGATGAATGCAAGCTGCTCGGTCAGTGCGCCGACGGCGTCGTGGTCGAGGTGCTCCGGGGCAATGCCCTCGGTTGCCAGCCGCAGCTGGTATTCGAGCTTGTGCTTGGCATTCATAAACTCGGTCAGCCGCGTAGCCTCGTGGATTTTCGGCTTGATCGCACTATGCAAATGCCGGCGCACTCGAAACAGGGACTTCCCGATGTTGTTGCTTACCTCTACGTCACGCTCATAATACCCCTCGCCGGCAATGGTGCTGTAGTAAATGTCGGTGTCCGGGTTGCCGACACTGCGGAATGCACTCAGCAGCAGGGTTTTGTGCCGCAATGTCGTGTCCGAGTACCGCTTCGGTGTCATCCACAGTTCGAAGTGGCCGGTGTATGTGTTGCGTACCAGTCTGGCAATCAGCGTGCTGTATGAGTTTGCTTCGGCCATGACTTCGAATTGGGATGCGATGCCAGTCCTCACCAAGTGGTGTGATTGTGGCGATATCCACAGCGTCGACGATTTTGTTTGGTTGTAGAACTTGGTCAGCGGCTTGCCGGTTTCAATGGGTGATGCGAAGCGTGCAGCTGCTTGTTGGTTTGTAGCCATGTTGTGTGCTCCTTAAGTAGTTAAGTAAGTACGTCGGTCAGTGGTGCAGGGTTAATCCCGTGGGATTAGGTTGGGGTTAATGTTGCGCTACTCGTCGTTGTCGTTGTCCAAGTTTGCGTAGTCGGCAGTCGCCCCATCGCCGGCAAGGCGTGGCGCACGGTTGAGTGCTGATTCCAGCGTCATAGCCCACAAGTAACCGGCTGGGTGGCCGTCGCGGGTTTTGATAACGAAAGCGCGCAGCCCGTTGCGGTAGCCGTTGAAGAATTGCATGGTCACTGTCTCCTCTGTTAAGTAAGTGCGTAGGTTAATCCCGTGGGATTAGATCGACAAGCGGGTAAGGCTTGGGTAACAACGCCGATTTACAAACATTATACAGGGTTGTGGGTCAGATGTCAAATGAACGCGGAGGTGACCGGCAGCTGACCTTTCGTTTTATCGAATCTAATAATGGCCTACCGACGAAGTGGTTTTAGGTTTATCGAATCTAATGGCGGCGCACTGGCGGCAGGGTGCGAATAGGTTAGTGGTTGCTTACTTGACTGCTTTACTTGGTTTTAGGTTTATCGAATCTAAAGCATGTACATACATACAGTAGTTTTTAGATTGGCCGGCAGCGGTAGATCATTAGATAGTTACATTAGATTGTAAGTGTCTAAAATAGATTGGCCGTAGATTCGTAAATCCTTGATTTTGCAGGGATTAGTCAATTAGTTTGTTTTTGGGGCATGAGAGAGAAATCTTGTGGCGGGAATATGGCAACACGTGGTGGACTTTCGGACAGGATGATTGGAAACAGACGGCCAACCTTTTGCTCTTATATATATCAATCTAATGACTAATTAACTACTACTACTACTACTGGGGTGCCTGCTGCCGGAAAAGTCCTTTGAAATCAAGGACTTACGTATCCTACCCACTAACATGTCACGTGTTTTGTAGTGAGTTTAGTTTTTTCGAATCTAAAATAGAAAATCTCTAGGGTTTATGCGGGTTTTGGGCTAACTAAGTTATCAACTACACAATTCTGTCTAATCCCACGGGATTAGATTAGTTACGAGTGAGTCAGTTATTATCCGGCGATGTTGTTCGTGGTGTGTCGTACGTCATGCGTCGCGTGGTGTGTCGCCGCTTATCCATCGGCGCTTATCCATCGTCGCGTGGCTGGGCGCGCGCTGCATGATAGTAGTTGGGGTGCTTGTGATAGTAGGATAGTACGGCCGAAAAAAAGCCGCCCGGAGGCGGCTTAGGTTAGATCACGTTGTACCACGCGGCGATGCACATGGCGACGAACAGCACCGGCATAAGGTAGTCGTCCCAGCGCATCATGCCGCCGCCTTGCCGCTGATCTTGCGGCCTTGTACGGCTTTGCCGAGGGTGTAACCGAGCCCGGCGAGATGGGCGACGATTTGCGGATGTAGTACCGCGTCCGTGATGAATTCATCCAATTCGCCAAGCCATGCGCCGAAACGCTCGGTATCGGACAATTTCATGTCCGGCGCGGGTTCCCCGGCCGGTGCGGCCTTCGGTTTGCGCTCGGCACGCTTGCGCGCCATGCCATGCACTTCGCGGACTTCCTGCGCCGCTGCGCGCAGCGCATGTTTCGGCAGGTCAACGGCCTCTGACGCAGAAACGTGGGCTTCGACCTTCTTCCCATCCTTGCCAACAACCTGAACGGATACCGGGCAGGATTCGGCGGCCTTCAGTGTGATGACATCCTTGAAAATCGCGCGGATATTGTGATTCACGCCTTCCAGCGCAACCGAGTAGCACGCCATAACTTCGGCGATACGCTCGGCCATCGGCAAAGCCGGATTCAATTGCTCTGCGGCTTTGCGTGCCGCTTCGCGGGTTTCGGCCAGCATAGTGCCGGCGGCCTTTTCGGCCTTTTTAATACCCGCGACTACTTCGGCGAGCGGCTGCATGGCCGGTGCGGTTTCGGTTGCGGCGGATTCGGTCTTTTTGGACATGGTGTTTCTCCTAAGTAATCAAGTAACTGGCCGGCGGTATTGCCTGACTCAGTGATTACATTATAGGACAGAGTACTGCGCACGTCAACCCATAATCCCGTGGGATTAGCGGCTTTTCGCGCCGCGCGTGATAGTAGTTAGGGAGGCTGCGCGCCACTAATTGCATACAGGAAAGTCAAGCTAGTACATGATAGTAGTGAGGGGGGCTGGCGCTGACCGTCTGGCCGGTGAGGCTGTCATGATAGTAGTGAGGTACCCCTGTACCCGGACCCCCACCCCACCCCACCCGCCCCACCCTTTTAC
>JACCDX011508637.1_pt1 | contig 10810 bp, 9 predicted proteins | sample 7449681 | NCBI WGS metagenome assembly JACCDX01 (sample SAMN15323450, study PRJNA562643) | freshwater metagenome | isolation source: river surface water | place: USA:Blue River Watershed | collected 2017-08-18
CAGGCCGAAGACGGCTACGAACCCGCCATCACCTTGGTGACGCCCGCCAACCGCTGGGCCGGCGACACCTCGGGCATCGAATTCCAGGGCGGCCACCTGCGCCACCTGGCCGTGGCCGGGCGGCTGGACATCGACTCCACCGGCCTCCTGGTGCTGACGCAGGACGGACGCATCGCCAAGCGGCTGATCGGCGACGAAACACGCGTGGAGAAGGAGTACCTGGTGCGCGTGCGCTTCGGCGCTGTCATCGACGACGTGCAGCGGGCCTTTCCGGTCGCCGCTCTGGCGCGCCTGCGCCACGGGCTGTCGCTCGATGGGCGCGCGCTCAAGCCGGCCCGGGTCGACTGGCAGAACCCCGAGCAGCTGCGCTTCATCCTCAAGGAAGGGCGCAAGCGGCAGATCCGCCGCATGTGCGAGCTGGTGGGGCTCAAGGTGGTCGGCCTCAAGCGGGTGCGCATCGGCGGCGTCACCCTGGGCCAGCTGCCGCAGGGCCAGTGGCGCTACCTGGGGCCGAACGAGCGCTTCTGACTTGAAAGCGCGGCGGGCCGCCCCCACATGGGGACTTCGGTTTGACCCCTCCCACGTCTTCTACGCACCATGAGCGACAAACAGACCCTGTCCTTCCAGGCCGAGGTGGCGCAGCTGCTCCACCTGGTCACGCACTCCCTCTACTCCAACAAGGAGATCTTCCTGCGCGAGCTGGTGTCCAACGCCTCGGACGCCTGCGACAAGCTGCGCTTCGAGGCCCTGGACAACGGCGCCCTCTACGAGGACCGGCCCGAACTCGAGGTGCGCGTGAGCTTCGACAAGGCGGCGCGCACCCTCACCATCGCAGACAACGGCATCGGCCTGTCGCGCCAGGAGGCCATTGACAACCTGGGCACGATCGCCAAGTCGGGCACGCGCGACTTCGTCTCGCGCCTTTCCGAGGCGCAGAAATCCAGCGCCAGCGAACAGGGCCAGCTGATCGGCCAGTTCGGCGTCGGCTTCTACTCGGGCTTCATCGTGGCCGACCGCATCACCGTCGAATCGCGCCGCGCCGGGCTCAAGCCCGACGAGGGCGTGCGCTGGACCAGCGGCGGCAGCGGCGACTTCGAGGTGGAGGACATCACCCGGACCGAGCGCGGCACCGCCATCATCCTGCACCTGCGGGAGGACGCGTCCGACTACCTCTCCACCTGGAAGCTCAAGTCCATCATCGCCAAGTACTCCGACCACATTGCGCTGCCGATCCGCATGCGCAAGGAGGAGTGGAAGGAGGGCGAGAACGACCAGCCCGGCGCGATGGTCCTCACCGACGAGTGGGAGACTGTCAACCAGGCCAGCGCGCTCTGGACCCGGCCCAAGAAGGACATCACGCCCGAGCAGTACGCCGAGTTCTACAAGGCGATCAGCCACGACCACGAGGCGCCGCTGGCCTGGGCGCACAACAAGGTGGAGGGCAGCACCGAGTACACGCAGCTGCTGTTCATCCCGGCGCGCGCGCCGTTTGACCTGTTCAACCGCGACACCAAGGCCGGCGTCAAGCTGTACGTCAAGCGCGTCTTCATCATGGACGAGGCCGAGGCGCTGATGCCGGTGTACCTGCGCTTCGTCAAGGGCGTGATCGACTCGGCCGACCTGCCGCTCAACGTGAGCCGCGAGCTGCTGCAGGAAAGCCGCGACGTGCGCGCCATTCGCGAGGGCTCCACCAAGCGGGTGCTGTCCATGCTGGAGGACCTGGCCAGGCTGGAGAAGGACGAGGCCGCCACCGAGGAGGACAAGGCCAAGTACGGCAAGTTCTACGCCGAGTTCGGCGCGGTGCTGAAGGAGGGCCTGGGCGAGGACTTCGCCAACCGCGAGCGCCTGGCCAAGCTGCTTCGGTTTGCCTCCACCACCAGCGACACCACCACCGTGTCGCTCGCCGACTACAAGGCCCGCATGAAGGAGGGCCAGGAGGCGATCTACTACATCACCGCCGACACCCTGGCCGCCGCGAAGAACAGCCCGCAGCTGGAGGTGTTCCGCAAGAAGGGCATCGAGGTGCTGCTCATGACCGACCGGGTCGACGAGTGGATGCTCAATTACCTGCACGACTTCGACGGAACGCCGCTGCAGTCGGTGGCCAAGGGCGCGGTCGACCTGGGCAAGCTGCAGGACGAGGCCGAGAAGAAGGCCGCCGAGGAGGCCGCCGAGGCCTTCAAGCCGGTGCTGGCCAAGTTGAAAGAGGCCTTGAAGGACCGCGCCGAGGACGTGCGCGCCACCTCGCGTCTGGTCGACTCACCGGCCTGCCTGGTGGTGCAGGACGGTGGCATGAGCCTGCAGCTCTCGCGCATGCTCAAGCAGGCAGGGCAGAAGGTGCCGGAGGCCAAGCCGGTGCTCGAGGTGAACCCCGAGCACGCGCTGGTCAGGAAGCTGGACGGCTCGGTCCACTTCCATGACCTGGCGCACATCCTGTTCGACCAGGCGCTGCTGGCCGAGGGCGGGCTGCCGGAAGACCCGGCGGCCTATGTGAAGCGGGTGAACGCGCTCCTGGCGTGATCCCGGGGCGGCGCTGACGCGCCGCGTGTCACACGACCAGCGGCGGCTCCTCCATCGCCTCCAGCTGGTCTTCCAGCATCTGGCACTGGCCCTTCCAGTAGTCGCTGCTGCCAAACCACGGGAAGGCGCGCGGAAAGGCCGGGTCGGCCCAGCGCCGCGCCAGCCAGGCGCTGTAGTGGATCAGGCGCAGGGTGCGCAGGGGCTCGATGAGGGCCAGCTCGCGGCGGTCGAACTCGCGGAACTGCTCGTAGCCGTCGATGAGCGCGCCCAGCTGCCGCTGGCGCTGCGCGCGCTCGCCCGATTGAAGCATCCACAGGTCCTGCACGGCAGGGCCCATGCGGGCGTCGTCGAGGTCGACGAAGTGCGGGCCCTGGTCGGGCGTCCACAGGATGTTGCCGGGGTGGCAGTCGCCGTGCAGGCGCAGGTGCTGCGGCTGGAAGGCGGAGAGCTTGCCCTCGATGGCGGTGATGGCGTCGTTGCACAGGCGCTCCCAGGCGGAGCCGACGTCGAGAGGGATCGCGTCATGCGCCAGCAGCCAGTCGCGCGGCTCGATGGCGAAGCTGGCCAGGTCGAGGGTGGGCCGGTGCGCAAAGGGCGCCGCCTCGCCCACGGTGTGGATGCGGGCGAGGAAGCGGCCGATCCACTCCAGCACCTCCTCGTCGTCGAGCTCGGGCGCCCGGCCGCCACGGCGCGGGCTCAGGCTGAAGGCGAAGCCGGCGTGGTGGTGCAGGGGGCGGCCCTCGATGACCAGAGGCGCCACCGCGGGCACCTCGGCGGCGGCGAGTTCGGCGGCAAATGCGTGCTCCTCGAGGATGGCTGCCTCGCTCCACCGCTCCGGACGGTAGAACTTGGCCACCACCTGGGCGTGGCCCTGCACCGGCTCGTCGAGGCCGATCTGGTAGACCCGGTTCTCGTAGGAGGACAGGGCGGTGAGCCGGCCGTCGGCCCACAGGCCGATGGACGCGAGCGCGTCCATCACCACGTCGGGGGTGAGGGTGTCGTAGGGGTGGGGGGCGTCGGCCATGGGGGGATTGTCCACGCGTGCCAGCGTGGACGGGGCTTCTGCGCCTGTGGCGCGCCCGCTCGCCCGCTCAGGTCAGGCGGCTCGGGTTCGCCGCGACAGGCCCGCGGGCCTTCAGCCCCGGAATCGCTTGCGCGTCAGCCCGAGCGCCAGCCAGAAGGCCGCCACCGCATACACCGCCAGCACCGCCAGGTGTCTCAGCGGCTCATCGGGCCAGCGGTCCATGAACATCGGCCGCACCAGTTCGACCGCCGCGGTCAGCGGCAGCCAGCCCGCGATGAGGCGTACGGCCTCGGGCAGCTGCTCCAGCGGGAAGAACACGCCCGAGAGGAACATCATCGGCGTCAGGCCCAGGGTGAAGTAGTAGGTGAAGAAGTCGTAACCCTTGGCGAGCGCGTTGAAGATCAGTGCGATGCACGAGAAGGTGATGCCGGCGGCCAGCAGCACCGCCCAGGCCACCAGCAGCTTGGGGCTGGTCGAGATGCCCAGGGCGATCATGACGACCATGATGGCCGTCACGGTGAAGACCGACTTCCAGGCGGCCCAGAGCATTTCGGCCATGAGCACGTTGTCCAGGGTGACCGGCGCGTTCATGATGCCGTCCCAGGTCTTTTGCACATGCATGCGCGAGAAGGCCGAATACAGCGCCTCGAAGGAGGCCGCGTTCATCGCGCTCATGCAGATCGAGCCGCTGGCGAGGAAGACGAGGTAGGGCACCTGCTGCCCGTTCAAGTTCACTTGACCGATCAGCGCGCCCATGCCGTAGCCGAAGGCCACCAGCCACATCAGGGGCTCGGCGATGTTGCCCACCAGGCTGGGGATGGCGAGCTTGCGCCAGACCAGCAGATTGCGCAGGAAGACCGGCCACCAGCGCATGGACAGGTCGGGGGCGCGCCAGAGCGATTGCTTATGCATGGTCATCCCTCCTCGCGGATCTGGCGGCCGGTGAGTTTGAGGAAGAGGTCCTCGAGGTTGGCCGGGCGGTGCAGGGTGCGCAGGCCCGGGCGGTCATTGAGCGCCTCCAGCAGCGGGCGGGCATCCTGGGTGTAGAAGAAGACGGTCTCGCCGCTCACCTCGACCCGCTGGGCCATCTGCCGCAGCGGCGACTCGAGCAGGGACAGCGCGCCATTTCCGTAGGCCTCGACCACGTCGGGCTCGAGGTGCTCGGCGATCAGCTGGCGTGGCGCCCCCTCGGCGATCTTGCGGCCGTGGTCCATCACCAGCAGGCGGGTGCACAGGCGCTCGGCCTCGTCCATGAAGTGCGTGGTGAGCAGGATGGACTTGCCCTGCTGCAGCAGCATCTGCAGCCGCTCCCACATCAGGTGGCGTGCCTGCGGGTCCAGGCCGGTGGTGGGCTCGTCCAGCAGCAGCAGGCTCGGGTCGTTGACCAGGGCGCGGGCCAGGCTCAGGCGCCGGCGCATGCCGCCGGACAGCTCGCCAGGCTTGGCGCCTGCCTTGTGCGAGAGCGCCGCGAACTCGAGCAGCTGCGGGATGCGGGCGCGGATGTCGGCGGCGCGCATCCCGAAGTAGCGGCCGTAGACCATCAGGTTCTCGGCGCAGGTGAAGTCCGGGTCCAGGGTGTCGAACTGGGCCACCACGCCGAGGTGGGCCTTGATGGCGAGCGCGTCGCGTGGCATGGACAGGCCCATGGCGTGGATGCTTCCGCCATCGGGGGCGGTGAGGCCCAGGCACATGCGGATGGTGGTGGTCTTGCCGGCGCCGTTGGGGCCGATGACGCCCAGGCACTCGCCCGGGGCGATCTCGAAGGAGAGGTCATTGACCACCGTGGCATCGCCGTAGCGCTTGGTCAGGTGGCGGGCCTCGAACAGGGCCTGGCTCGTCTTGTGGTTCTGGTTCTCGGGCATGCGGGCGTCATTGTGGCCCAGGCCGAGGGGGCAAGCGCGGCCCCTTAGAATTTCCGGGTTGTGCCTCCCTTCCCCATCATCCTGCAGCACCTGCTGCCCAAGCAGCTGCTCACGCGCGCGGCCGGCCTTTTCGCCGATTGGCGGGGCGGGCCGCTGACGCGGGCCGCCATCCGCCGCTTCGTGGCCCGCTACCGGGTGGACATGGCCGAGGCGGCCGACCCGCGCGTCGAGGCCTATCCCTCCTTCAACGAATTCTTCACCCGCGCCCTGCGCCCGGGCGCTCGCCCGCTGGCCGATGCGCCGTTCATCTGCCCGGTGGATGCGGCGATCAGCCAGTTCGGCCTGATCGAGCAGGGGCAGATCTTCCAGGCCAAGGGCCACAGCTACTCGTCGACCGAGCTGCTGGGAGGCGACGAGGCGATGGCGCGCCAGTTCGACGGCGGGCATTTCGCGACGCTCTACCTCTCGCCGCGCGACTACCACCGCATCCACATGCCTTGCGAGGGCCGGCTGCTGCGCATGGTCCACGTGCCGGGCGCGCTGTACTCGGTCAACCCGCTCACCGCCCGCCATGTGCCGGGCCTGTTCGCCCGCAACGAGCGCGTGGTGTGCCTGTTCGAGACCGCGCACGGCCCGCTCGCCCTGGTGCTGGTGGGCGCGACCATCGTGGGCAGCATGGCCACGGTCTGGCACGGTGTCGTCAACCCGCCGCGCACGGGGCGCATCCGCCAGTGGCGCTACGAGTCGGACCGCATCGTTCTGCGCCAGGGCCAGGAGATGGGCCGCTTCCTGCTCGGGTCCACCGTGGTGATGCTGTTCCCGAAGGACGTGGTGAGCTTCCACCCCGACTGGGCGCCTGCGCACCCGGTACGCCTGGGGGAGGCGATGGCCACGCTGGCGTTGCCTGCCGACGTGAACCCCGCTCCCTCGGCCTGAGCGCCTGAGACCCGGCGGGCTGGGCTGGGCCCGGCGCGAAGCGGCCTGCGCCGCGAGTGCCGCGCAGCCCCTACTGGAAAGCCACCTCGTCGAATGCCCGCAGTTTCCGACTGTGCAGGCGCTGGCTTCCGCCCTCGCGCAGGATCTCCACCGCACGCATGCCGATGCGCAGGTGCTGGTCGACCCGCTCGCGGTAGAAATGATCGGCCATGCCTGGCAGCTTGATCTCGCCGTGCAGCGGCTTGTCGCTCACGCACAGCAAGGTGCCATAGGGCACGCGGAAGCGGAAGCCGTTGGCGGCGATGGTGGCGCTCTCCATGTCGAGGGCCACCGCGCGGCTCTGGCTGAAGCGACGCTGGGCGGTGTTGCCCCCGAGCAGCTCCCAGTTGCGGTTGTCGGTGCTGGCCACGGTGCCGGTGCGCATGATGCGCTTGAGGGCCTCGCCTTTTGAATCGGTGACGTCGCCCACCGCCTTCTCGAGCGCCAGCTGGATCTCGGACAGCGCCGGGATCGGCACCCAGGGCGGCAGGTCCTCGTCGAGCACATGGTCCTCGCGCACATAGGCGTGGGCCAGCACATAGTCCCCCAGCTGCTGGCTGTGGCGCAGGCCGGCGCAGTGCCCCAGCATCAGCCAGGCGTGCGGCCGCAGCACCGCCACATGGTCGGTGATGGTCTTGGCGTTGGCGGGGCCGACGCCGATGTTGATCATGGTGATGCCGCCATGCCCGGGCCGCGCCAGGTGATAGGCCGGCATCTGAGGCAGCCGCGGCGGCGCCTGCCCGGGCAGGGCCGGGCCCTGCAGCCGGTCGGCCGCAGCCAGCCCCGCGCGGTGGCTCACCACGTTGCCCGGCTCGACGAAGGCCACATAGGGGCTGGCCGGATCCTCCATCGCCTGCCGGCCCAGGCGCACGAACTCGTCGATGTAGAACTGGTAGTTCGTGAACAGCACGAAGTTCTGGAACCACTCCGGCGAGGTGCCGGTGTAGTGCCGCAGCCGGTGCAGCGAGTAGTCGATGCGCGGCGCCGGAAACAGCGACAGCGGCCGGGCCTCGCCAGGGCGCGGCTCCCAGGTGCCGTTGGCGATGCCGTCGTCCATGGCGGCGAGGTCGGGCAGGTCGAAGAGCTCGCGCATCAGCGCGCGCCGCTCGGGCGGCAGGTGGCCCTCGATGTGGTCGCCCTCGGCGAACGAGAAGTGCACCGGGATCGGGTGGTGGCTGGTGCCCACCTCCAGCGACACGCCGTGGTTCTGCCGCAGCAGCTTGAATTGCTGAAGCAGGTAGTCGCCGTAGAGGTCGGGGCGGGTGAGCGTGGTCTCGTAGCGGCCCGCACCGGCGGCAAAGCCATAGGACAGGCCCGCGGCCTCTGCGGCCTGCGGCCGGATGGAGGAGGGCACCTCCACCCGCACATAGGGATAGAAGGCCCGCACCGGCTCGGCCAAGGTCTCGCCCGCGGCAAAGCGCTGCACTGCGGCGCGCAGGTGGTCCACCTGGCGCGCATACAGGCGCTGGACCTGGTCCAGCGCCTGCGCCGGGTCCTCGTGGCGGGTGGGGGCGATGAAGGGCGGGGATGCAGCCATCGGCCCATTGTGCATGCCCAGCCGCGAGAGTCGGCTGCGGCGGACACGCAACACCCGCTGACGGCCGGGACACGCTGATCCGTACGGAAACCGCGCGTTTCCGATGTGCCTCGGCTGTCGGCACGCGTCCTACATCGCGTTACGACAGCGCCCGACGTTACAGCGGCGGACCCATCGGGCACAGTCCGTCCGCCTTCCCTTCCAACAACATCTCACAGGAGAGCTTGCCCATGCGATCTGGCCCCACGACTGACAACCCCTTCGCCCTCATGACCGACCCCGAGTCCGTCTGGCAGGAGATCGAGCAGTCGGAACAGTTGAGCAAGCTCAGCCAGCGTCGCTGCCACCCCCTGGACCGCGCGGTGATCCGCAGCTCGAGCGCGGAGCTGGCGGCGTTCGACGCCAAGATCGACCGCACCACCATCTACCTTCCCCCCGAGGAAGAGCGCCGGGGGCCGCTCACCCGGCCCTGGCGCACTGCGATGAATTGAGGGCGGGGCCTTCCGGCACCCCATCCCCGTCCGCCCCGTTCATATGCGCGGCGGGCGCTTTGGCGAGAGCCTGCGCTCACGTTCCATGCCATGGGCCGCTTCGGCGGCCCTTGGCGTGCGCCGACAGGGGCGGTCATGGCCGGGTACCGGGACTATCATCGTCCGCATGCCTGCTGCTGCAGATCCGTCACGCCCACCGGCTCCGGAGTCGGCGATGGCGGGGCTGCGTGGCCTCTGGCAGACGGTCTGGCTGGGCGCGGCCCTGGTGGTGCTGGCGCTCTCCCCGCGTTACTGGACAGCGCCGGTGCGTCACGCCTTGGGGCGCCAGATCGTGCTGGACACGGCGCCCGTATTGCCCGGCTTCACCGCCCTCGCCGCGCTGCTGACCCTTGTCATCACGCGCATCGTGATCGTGTCGGCCAGCACCTACGGCCTGTCCCAGTACGCGATCGAGATGGTGATCCGTGTGCTGGTCCTGGAGCTGCTGCCGCTGACCGCGGCCCTGTTCGTGGCGCTGCGCTGCACCATTCCCAGCGGGGCTGCGCTGGGCCGCATCCGGCGCGCCCGGCCAGCTGTCGTGCATGAGCCTGCCGGGCTCGAGGCCTTGCTGTGGCCCGGCATCGTGCGGCAGGCGCTGCCACGCATGGTGTCCGGCGTGTTCGCCGGTCTTACCCTGGCGGCCCTGACCTGCGTGGTGGCGACGGTGCTGGTGTACCTGGCGGTCTACGGGCCCGCGCTGGCCGGCTTCGAGCCCTTCACCCGCGTGTTCGGACGGGTGTTCGACCCGAGCATGAGCCTGATCCTTGCGCTCAAGACCCTGGCCTTCGCCTTTGCGGTCTCGGCGATTCCGATGGCGCTGGCGATCCAGCAGGCGCCGGCCGGCGGCCCCTCGCGCGAGGCCCGCGCGCTGCAGGGCCTGGTGCGGCTGCTCGCGGTGCTGCTGGTGCTCGAGACGGTGTCACTGGTCGGCAATTACTATTGACCCGCCATGAACGACGACGAAGACGACGCACCGCCAGTCAGGCACCTGGGCCTCAAGGTCCGGGCGCTGCTGCTGCTGGCCCTGGGGCTGCTGCTGGCGTCGGTGCTGTACCTGCTGTATGCGCGCGGCGTGTTCGAGCCCACGCAGTCGCTGGTGCTGACCACCGACGACTCCGAGGGCGTGACCGTGGGCATGGACATGACTTTCCAGGGCTTCCCGATCGGCCGCGTGCGACGGGTCGAACTGGGCGCCGGCGGCGAGGTGCGGATCGTGATCGACGTCGCCCGCAAGGAGGCCCACTGGCTGCGCACCACCAGCGTCTTCACCCTGGAGCGCAGCCTGTTCGGCGCCACCAGCCTGCGCGCGCACACCGGGGTACTGACCGATCCGCCGCTGCCCGAGGGATCGGTACGCGAGGTGCTGCGCGGCGACGCCACCGCCGAGATCCCGCGGGTGCTGGCCAGCGCCCGCGACCTGCTGGAGAACCTGCGCGCTGCCACCGCCGAGGACGCGCCGCTGCGGCAGGCGATGGCGAACCTTGAGGTCGTCACCGCGCGTGCCCGCGGCCCGGGCGGCGCGATGGCGGCGCTCACCGGGCGCGAGGCCGATGCGCGCGCGCTGTCGCAGGCGCTCTCGCATGCGAATGGCCTGCTCGCCCGGGCCGAGGCCTTCATCGCCCGTGCGGACACGCAGGTGCTGGGCGCCGAGGGCCTGGTGCCCGAGGCGAAGCAGGCCGTGTCGCAGCTGGGCGCCGCCCTGGGACAGGCGCGCGAGAGCCTGCGCAAGGTCGACGCGGTGCTGCAGGATGCGCAGGCCGTGTCGGGCAACCTGCGCGAGGCCAGCGGCGACCTGGGCGCGCTGCGCGCGGAGGTCGACGCCAACCTGCGCAAGATCGACGGCATGCTGCGCGAGATCAGCCGCCGCTGGCCCTTTGCGCGCGATCCGGGCGAGTCGGAGGTGAAGCTGCCATGACCGCTCCGGTGCCAGCAGGCATGCCAGTGACGATCGCTGATCCCAGGCCCTGCGCCCGGCACACAGGTCACCGCAGGAGGCTCTCCGCCTTGGCGATCGCCTGCGTGCTGGCTGGCGGGCTCACTGCCTGTGCCAGCGGGCCGCAGGCGCCGGCGTGGCTCTCCGATGCCCAAAGCTCGCTCGAGCGCTACCGCGACGCGGCGCTGTCGGCCGATGACCGCGCCGCCCGCGCCGAATTCACCCGCGCCCGCGCGGCGCTCGCCTCGGCTGGCGACCCCGTGCGCGTGGCGCGGGCCGAGCTGGTGCGATGCGCGGTGCAGGTGGCCAGCCTCGACTTCGCGCCCTGCGCCGGCTTCGAGGTCCTGCGCGCCGATGCCGCGCCGCCCGAGCTGGCGTATGCGGACTACCTGGCCGGCCGGCCGCTCACGCCCGAGCGCGCGGCGCTGC
>JACCDX010031542.1_pt1 | contig 10807 bp, 14 predicted proteins | sample 7449681 | NCBI WGS metagenome assembly JACCDX01 (sample SAMN15323450, study PRJNA562643) | freshwater metagenome | isolation source: river surface water | place: USA:Blue River Watershed | collected 2017-08-18
CTTCATCTGAAGAAACGGCAAAGAAAATAATATCGTCTTGAGATAAATTAATATTTACGTCAAAAATATATTCATCTCCATGGTTTAATAGATATGTTTTTTTATTTTCCATTAAAAATGGTTTAACTGGCAATTGTACATATTCCATGCTTGGCGTATATGAACTTACCACATATTTTTGATATGTAAAAGGAGCTTGTGTTTTCCCTGTAATTTCATCAAAATAGTATTTTTTAATTCTATCCGCTTTATCTTGGATTGCTTCAAAAAGAATAAAAGTATCATTTTGTTTTCCGATATCTTGGTTCTGTAGAACTCTAAGCGGTTTAATATTGTCAATAGTTGGCATAAGTTGTTAATATGAAATAATTATAAGTTATTACTTATTTTTAGTCAAACCACACTCTAAAATCTATTTCTAATTGCACTAAATAAGAATTGCTGTCTAATTTTGCCCCTGTAACTTGAGTTTGTTGAATAAAATCATTATTAGACATATTAGAATATATTACTTTCCCATTACTGTCATTCGTAAAAATATAATCATTCCTTGTTAAATCATATTTAATTTCACTGGAATATTTAAGTATATTACTTCTATTTTTACTACTTTCTTTCATTAACAAAAATACATAATAACGATAAATTCCACCATTACAATCATCATCTTGATGGCTAACATTATAGTAAGAAACAGATAAATCATAATTATCTAAAGCGTTTTTAATATCAATATCCCTATTAAAAGCAGGGGTTAAAAGTACTTTGATATTCTCAGTATTTTGGATATTATAACAAGTAGCATTTAAAGCTTTGGCAAATAGATTGTCAACATCTAAAACTGAACCTAAATTTGAGGTTTTATAATTTTTTAAAAAATCATTAGGAGGTGTTTTTAAACTATAATTACTTGGCATATTTACAAATTATGTTGTTTTACAAAAAGATCTATCATTGCTAGAGCTGTATTCCTTTCCCCATATTTAAAATTAGGATTAGAATTATCATTAGGCATAGCAAAAAATGAGGCATATGGTGTCCCAACCTCTACTTCAATTAAAAAGGAAAAGTTGTTTAACCCCCCTAAAACTTTTGATTTTACAGTCGTTTCTTTATATGATAACCCTGTATCATAGGGGGATTTGTCAAAAACTTTAAAGTAAGCATCATCTCTATTATTTTTTATCTCGTTTACTGCGTTTTGTTCTATATCTTTTCTGATCGTATTATAAAATTCAACCATTATTAGGTTTAAGGCTTCTTCTGGTCTTATTACGTTTATCATACTTCTGTTACGGTAACTACGATTAAAGGCTCAATGGTGTAGACATCGGACTCATCACTAATATTTCTAATTTTGTGTATTTTATTTACGCCGTTTTCATTATACTCATTAACCAAATATAATTTCCCAGGTCTATTGTCAAATTTAAAAATAGTTGATTGATCTATTTCAATATTAACTGGTAAATAAATATTAAATATTCTTTTATTATAAGTATGGTATTCCTCTAAAAACATATCTTCATTTGATACCTCTTGAACATACAATTGATAATCCCCTATAATATCGTAGGTTTCTACAATCTCAGCATAATTTTGACTTTCTGTAACCGAAATTATTCTCACCCCAGTTTCTTTCTTTTCAATCAACATATTTAAAACGTATTATAAGGAATAAAATCAAGGTTGTTAAGTAAATCACAATTATCCCTAGAAATCGTATTATAAAAATTGGTTGATTCATTCCTATATTTGCTAATTATTAGATTATATTTAGGAGCATTCACCCCAAAATTTAACACGTCTGTAAGGTCTTTATATCTAGTATTCGCCGTATAGGATATATACCTTGTACCTACTTTTTCCGATTGAATATTTAAGGTATTAAGCCTAAATTCATTTTTCGGGTTAATCAAAGGGTTATATTTAATTTCAAAGCTTAAAATCTCAAGAAGAACAAAATATAACTCATCAGGGATACCATTACTCCAGCATTGGTTTCCTTTTACAACAAAATCGAAGTGTTCAGGAAAAATAGGATTGATTAATTTTATTCTAGTAACTGGCCTCGCCTGTTTAACCCCTTGTATAGCAACATCAAATTTAGGTTTAATCTTTATATATTTATCTGGTGTTAATTCTTGCCCTGCTAAAAAAAACTTCAAGTTATTATCGTCTTGGAAAGCTGGGAAACTTAACATCACAGTCCTTTGGTTGTGGATCACAAATTCAGAATTAGGAGTAAAAACAAAAATATTGTTAGTAGCATCATTTAGCTGATTAGAATATATATTAATTTTAGACTGCAGTAATGCCAAATCGTAATCTTCAATAACTGGCATATATGGTTCTAAATTTGATATTGGCAAATACATATGTTATTTCTTTTTAACAGTTTTCTTTTTCTTGCTTACTGTTTTTTTGCTTAATTGTTTTTTTCCGACAGGTTTAGACAAAATTTCTTTCTCTTTTTTTAAACCCTCTTCATCTCTAGGCTCGTTAACATCTGCTTCCTCAGCCTCAACTTTTTCACTAAGAGTTTCCCCAAAAGACATCCTTCCTTTAAAAATATAGTTAATATTATAATTAAGATATGCTACGTAATATTTAACTAAAATATCAATTACTTTATCAACATCAATCGCCTCTAAAAAATGTGGAACTAGCGTTTGTTTTAATGTTTTCTCTAGGCTTCTAACAACATCTATTAATTTAGGATGTTTGTAATTAATTTGTTCTCCGTCTAAAATTATAACAATACTGTTAATTTTATCATAGAACTTATTTAAATAATCTTGCATATAAAAAAAGCCTAATTAAAGGCTTAGTTTTTGTCAAGTAAGTAATCTTTATTACTTGTTGTATTCTACTTGTAATTTAGCAAAAGAATCTCCAACAACTTTACCAGAAGCAAACCCTTTGTACATGATCTTTAAGTTCATTTGTTCAGTCATGTAGTCATCAACAAATGGAATTTGCATTTCAAGCAAAGAATAGTGTGAAAAATCTCCAATTATAACATCAGAAATCTTAACGTCATCATTTGCTTCAGAATCTACATCTTTAAGCAAGAAAGATTGCACAATTCTAACACAGTTAAATCTTGCGTCTAAACAAGCTCCGTTTTCTTGGAAAAGTGGTCTGTTTTCTGCGTCCCTCATATTCATCATTTTAATATACACAGAAGGGTGAACTAAAATAGTGAAATTAGAGATTGGACATTCAGTTTTAGAAACTAATCTCATTAAACCGTTTGCTAAAGCATCTAAGAAATTAACATCGTCAAAATTAGTAACACCTAAATCTTCTGTTCTAGGAGACTCCCAAATAGAATCCCAAAGTGGTAAATTGATTTTTCCATCAGATACTTTTTGTGGATATAAAACATTTAACAATGTTGCTTTGTTAATAGTCTTTTTCATTTTACTAATATGAGTTAAAACTTTATCTACATTAGAACATGTATTTAATTCTTTTTGACCCATTGTTAAAGAAGTAAACAAAGCATACATTTCACCTTTAACACATTCGTCTAAAACGTCATCTAATACTTGTTCTGTATTCTCATTAATAGTATAGTGGATATCACTAAAATCTTTTAATTTCTCATAGAATACTGGAGCATCTAAGGAAGTAACCCTTTCGTAAGAAACTAAATCTCTAATCTCTGAATAATCTGAACAATCAGGGATAAAAAGGTCAATATATTGTACGCAATGCTCACAACCAGCAAACGCTTTAGAAGCTACATATTCATCATCAATTTTTAAAACCACGCCTTGGTCTTTAAATTTACGATTAATATTATCAATTTGTGCTTTTGCAACTTTATTTCCTTTTCTAGCTAGTTCAATAGTTTTGTCTAAAGCTTTTTGAATTAAGCCTGATGAGTTTCTGCCAGCTGTATCAAAAATCTCTCTTGTTGCATCTAATAGTTCAGCTGTTTCTTGTCTAATTCTATCTTGTAAAGAATTATATTTTTTTGGCTCAGTTTTAACTGCTTGATTGTCAAATTTTGCCCCTTTTTTTGAAACTGATCCTGTTGAGTCATCCTCACCAGGTAATACTGTTTTGTTGTCTTCGTCGTTCATAATTTTTTTTTAATTATATTATATATTGTTTTTTAATAACTTGCAAGTACCCCTTACTATTTTAGAATAGATGGGATAATTATTTCCTTTGTAGCAGGCTTTAAAGCCTTTTGGACTTCTTCATTTGTAGTAGAAATTTTATTGTTTAAATATGTTAAACTTTTAATTGCTCTACTTTCAAAATCAGTCGCTTTTTCCTCAATTTTAAGTAATTTAGCATTTAAATCTTCAATAGTCGCTTTTAAATCCTCGATTTGTTGTTGAGTTTCTAAAGCAGAATTATCAGTGGATTCCCCCTCTATGTCCAAATCTTCTTCAACTACCTCTTCGACCTCGCCTGTCCCTTCAGAACTTGTGTTATCGTTAACTTCTTCTCCTTCTTGAGATTTATCAAGTAATTCATCTTTTTTCTTATTTTGACATGAGCAAGCTTTCTCGCTAGATTTTAATTCTTCCATAAAATGAGCTTTAGCCTCATCAGGAGTCCTTACTAACTCATATTCTTCAGCATTAACTTCAATTTCCTCTTCTCCTTTTAAAGCGATCCATTTATCCTCAGATATTTGAGTTTTTAATTTGTAAATTTCGGTTGCTGTCGCTATATCAGTTACCAACCTTCCTGGTTTTGCGTTTCCACAGAAACATTTAGTTCTTTTGTTCATAGTTTTAAGTACGTTTGCATATATATTAGCAGGCCTTACATCAAGAAAAGAAATTTCGATCCCTATACAGTTTTTAAGTAGCGTGTAGCCCTCTTTTCTAATTCGTTGCCCTACTTTAAAGCCCATTGATACAAACGCTAAAATTCCTTTTTCAATTTCTTCAAGTAAGTTTCCGTTAGATTTCCTTTCTAAAGATCCATAATCACAGTATCTAATTTCATCTGTTGGTTTAACTTCTATTTCAAATAGCATTAATTTAACTGGTTTGTCATTATCAAAAACAGTTTCAGTGTATTTCCTTATGATTTTAGCCCCTGTGTTTACTGGTGTCCCCCCACATTGATTATGATATGCGGAAACTACCATTGTCTTTTCCCCTTTAAATGAGTCAATATCAACTACTTCATCATCAGTATCTACCGCGTCTGAGCTAGCAATAACTGTTACTATTGCCCTCCCATCATCAAGATATTTGATTGGCTTTTTCAGCTGGTCGATCTCAAAAAAACTTTTCTTAGTAAATTCTGCCATATCTTTTGTAAGTATAAACAATAAATAATAATTTGACAATACTAGTTATTATTTGTTGGGTTTAAACGGTTTGCAGGCGTATTTACTGGGGTTTCATTAATAGGTAAAGCTGTACCTCTTTTAGTAATAGTAATCCCTATATTTTTAAATAATTCTTGATCTAGCTCAATATCATATCCTAGTTGTTGTAAAATTCCACCTATTTTCTCAACTGCTCTAATTAATTGATTACTCCTTTCTAAGGCCTCATCATTTATTTCTCTACCAACTTTAAATTTAAATACTTTTTCTGATATCCCTAATGTTTGACTAATTATATCAGTAAATATTTTTTCAATAAGTGTTTTATACTTATCAATCGAAATACTAATAAACGTATCTTTTTGATTTTCTCCGTTAGCTAAATTAGGGTCGGTAGTTTCATCAAACCCTACGAGCGAAGGGGGTACACCAAAAGCCGAACAGATAGAGTAATTAATTTGTCTAATTCTTTCTATAAACTGCATATCTCTATTAGAGTCTTGGAAGTTAACTATATCTAGTGGAATAGGGACAATTAGGTTTTCTAACTCATCAATCGTCCCATTTGTTAACTCTTCTATAATCTTTGTCATTTCCATTCTTATAGACGGATCAGAGTTGCCTAAATATGCCGCTGCAAAATCTTTATTAAATGTAATAATTTGATTTAACTTACCATTTGCCTTTGCGTAAGCTTGGTTAAATTTCTTTAAATATAATTTTTCTTTTAATTCCTCTTTTACAAATTCTAAAGGGGAAAGCCCTAAGATAGTACTAAAAATATTAGTTGCGTTATAATAATTAATTTTATCGTATTCTCTCCCTAACTCGTTTAATCTTTTAGCTGTATCTTCTCTAAAAGCAAGATCGCTTTTGTCTTGTTGTAATATTAAAAGTGGTTCAGCTTTTAACCCTGTTAACACAGCTATATTGTTGTTAATTCCTAAAAGTGCATTTAAAACATCTGCTGCATATTCTTTAAACCCTAAATTATAATTTACAAAACTTTCAATCTTTGCTTTTACCCTGTCATCTTTAGCTAGAATATAATAATCGTGTTTAGTGGTCGCAGTTATAGATAATTCAATGCACCTTAATAAAACTGGGTCAAGTAGAATTTCTTGCATTTCTGCCTCGTTTTGCATGCTAAAGTTTCTCCTTATTTTAGGGTCTTTCCTATTGTGAGTTTCTATAATTTTTTCTTTTAACTTTTTATTAAAGAGCTTTCGAATCTCTTCAGTAAATTTATTCATTATGTTATCTTGTTTATTTTTTTTAGCCATTATTAATTATTAATTATCTATTAATTCTTATTTTATTGTATTTTTGTTTTTTAATCAAATCTAATAAGGTTGTAAGCCCTTCGTTATTTCTAGCTAAAGATGATAATTGATAATAACTCGCATACCGAAAAGCATCTATAGCATGGTCTACGGAACGCTTACTATCTATCTTGTCAATAGGATTGTCATTTTTATCTAGCATAAAAGAATACATCTTAAACTCCCGCTCTAAATCTTGTCCAACAATACGAGTTTTAAATTGGTTAATCAATGCTAATTGCTCAACTATACTAGTTGTTTTAGATGCCGCAATAACTCGTATCCCCTGATAGCTTAATTTATCGTTTAAATGCTCTATAAAGCTAGGACTTGAGCTATCAGCTATAATTAGCCCTCCGTTTGGTAAAACCCTCCCAATTTGCATTACTAAATCATCTATAGATAACTTGCTTTTATATAAGACTTGCTGGGCATGTATAGTTTTTTCTTTTTCAAATAATTCTACCTTAATTAACGAACATGGATCATTATACCCAAAATCCAACCCATAGATAGGAGAATCAAAAGTTACTTCATCACAAACCTCATAATTAGTAAATACTGCATCTTCTCTGGAAGCCCTTTGCCCAGTACCAAAAATAACCCACGCAGTAGGGTTGGTATCTTTTAAATCTTCTATTGATTTGATAATAGGGGCTGTTAGAAATGGGTTATCCTTATAAGTGGTTATAAAGTGATCAGTCTCGGAATCCCCGTTTTCATTCTTTGCCTCTAATAACTCATCAATCCAGCCATGCGTAACAAAACTAGGGTTAAAGTCAATTATAATTTTGTGCATTGTTCTTAATTGGAGTTGTAAAAAATCCGCTCCGTCAATTTGGTTAGCTTCGTTAACATATAATATATGCCTTTTCCTTCCTCTAGCACTTTCTCCGTCCATACCAGAAAAATAAACTATATTAGGCGTATTATAACGGTTATCTTTAGTATCAAAAGTATAAGATCCTTCTAATTTCCTCCAGTTAGGCCTATGGAATACCCCTAAGTTTTTTAAAATTTCTTCAAAGTCCCTTGCAACGGTTGACATAGCTGCTGTCCTAGTATGCCTTACTATTTCAACAATGTACCCTTTGTTAGGGTGTTTAAGAAGTAGCTCAATTAAAAATTCTAGGGTGGAATAAGTTTTGCCGCTGTTATGTACTAATAAATCACTCTTTGTAATTACGTAGTTATGGTTATCTTGCACGGTTAAATCGTATACCGTTTGGTTATCTACGATACGTGCTTCCAGGTCTTTTTGTGCTACAAATATTATGTATTCATTATTGGCGTAATCAGAATTATACATGACCCATCTAAGGTTGTTTGCATTATTTTTGCTTGCCCAGTGCATTTGTAATTGGTCGTCAAGATCCTCCCCAAGTTGCTGACATAATATCTTGAGTTTGTCCCATTCACTGGTAGCCATACCTCGCTTGGCAAACATAAATGCTGGAATCCACCCCTTTTGCTTTCCATCTTCTGTAATCGTGTATATTTCATGGTCATATGTACAAATTATTACTTCTCCGTTAATCTTAATTTCTATTAAAGGTTTTGCATTTACTTCAAAAGTATGAAGTTCTTCAACCATTTTATATTCAAATTTATTCTTTTTTTCGTTGTAAGAAAGCACGTTGTCTGACGGTTTTATATCTTGTATGTTCTTATAACCTGTGTCTGTCTTAACTAAAGTGTCTCTGGCAAAGCATCTAGTCCCGCCCTGGTTAACAACGTTCTTTTTCTTGCTATATTTCAATTGATAATATGTCGTACAATGTTTTTTTTGCATATTCTTTTAACTTTCTTTAAAAATATATTCTGGGTATTTATCGAGAAACATTTTTTTCTTTAATTTATAAACATCATCAGTATAAACTTTCCATTTAAAATCCCTTTTACTTTTAACCTTTTTCCAACCTTTGCAATCTTCTACGATTTTTGACCCTTCTTGATCGTACATAAAATCAGCAATATAAACGGTTTCTTTTACTGTTATTTGCTTATTTGTAACATTATTAAACCATTTTTTACTTGGAATTAACAAAAACTTAACTTGTAATTTTAAATTTTGGATTTCCCCTTTATTTTCTTTCTCTTTTAGCTCTAAATACCTTTCGTACTCAGATTTGGAATCAAATATTATGAGATTAGGGTTCTTTTCTTTAAATTTTTTTAATTCCCCTATCCCTTTCGGTACTTTATTACCATTTTCATCATATTTTGTAAAAGATATCTTAAACCCTGCCATATTACGCTTCTAACTTATTATTTATACTGTCTTGGGCGATCTTACTTGCGTAATATTCCTCAAACTCATCTTCCTCATAATTACTTAGCCAACTAGCTTCTTCCTCTGTTTCTTCTTGAGCTACTTCCATTTCAGCTAAAAATCCTTTAGAGATATATTCTGTTTTCATTAGTTCTTTTACGATTGTCGCATCCATTTTTTTATGGGCGGCTAAAGAAACTAAAGATGACCTTACATAATCATATATCATTGTCATTAAATCCTTAAATTCATTCGCAAGATCCATCTCCAACGGGTTATTTCTGCCTGATAAAATAACGGCTTTATAGGCTCTTATCCCTATCCTAATATTTCTTGTTGGGACAGAAGCTGCAAAACAAATTTGCTCTATTAATAACCCAAACGTTCTTTCTGGATTGTCATGAATAAAATTCTGTATCTGTTTAAGCATCGCAATCCCTAACTTCAAATCATCTACGTTTGCTTTAACATTAGGGGCAACCTGTGCTAAAAAACTTTGCATATATAAATTAATCTAGCATATTTCATATTACTTGTCAAGATTAATAAGCATAAAAAAATTACCTATTCTAAGGTATTAACTTGGTCCCTCGCCTTGGATTTGAACCAAGATAAAACAGATTTACAGTCTGCTGCCTAAACCATTCAGCCAGCTCGGGATATATTTTTTTTAAGATTAATAAGCGTAAAAAACATTCTTGAAAGAGTGGTGGTGGGGGGACTAGGACTTGAACCTAGAACCTTTTGGTTATGAGCCAAACGAGCTGCCAATTACTCTATCCCCCGATATACTCTTTTGTGAAGATTAATAAGCGTAAAAAACATTCTTGAAAGAGTGGTGGTGCAGAGAATAAAATTTAAGCTTGTGGTTATGAGCCAAATGGGGTTCAACTCCATATTCCCTGCTTCCCGTAAAATAATAAATATCTTATATAATTTTGTCAAGTATTATATTTATACATTAAAAACGACCCTATTTATGTAAGGTCTCAGGTGCCATAATGGCAATTGTCTTTATATTATGTAATACATATCAAGTGTTGTCAACTAAAGTAACTTTTTTTACATTTAATTCATCGCAAAGAATTTGGTTATATGCGGGGTCATTAACAGTTGCTTCAAAGAGTTCTTTTTCTTTTTTTTCTTGCTCCAGTTCTTTTTCTAATTCTTTTTCTAATTCTTGCAATTCTTCTTTATTCATCATTTTTACTATATGCCTAAATAGTCTTTTATAAGCTTCTTGATTTTCTGGAGATTTAGATTGTCTTATTTTTCTAAGCATTTCTTTATGATCCAAAAGTTTGTTATTTGTACGAATTTTCGTAAAAGAAGCCCTAGCTTCTTCTAAAGTTTCAAAGTTTGTTTCAACAAAAGGTTGCCAGCCATCATCTTTAGAAAAATCCATATATTCTATTTTGTAATAGTTACCTCTTTTAATGAATTGATATGCGTAGTAATTTTGAGTCATATATTTAAAATTCCATTTCGTAATAACTTTTGTTTCGGTCTAATAGTTCTAAAGCCTCTTTAACCTTTTTTATTTCCTGTTGTCTTTTTACTATTCTATATTTTGTCATATTGTTCCTTTTAAGCGGTTAAGGGTGTCTGTAATTATTTCAACTATCTTATCTTTTAGTTTTTCATAGCTTGAGGACTCTAAGGGATAATTGTTATAAATTGTTGTTATAAGAGACTCGGCTGTGCTATCAATCGCAAGGGCAATTTGTGCTTCATTTTCTAATATCTTTATTTGATCTTGAATTTTTTGTCGTTCAATGTCTAAAGCTGATAATGTTTGTTCTAGTTCTTGGATTTGAAGAGAACAATAACATCTACTTTTTGTTGTTGCTGTATCCGATAAGATTGGCATATAATAATTTATTAAATGATTTTTAAAAAGTTGTC
>JACCDX010962713.1_pt1 | contig 10804 bp, 11 predicted proteins | sample 7449681 | NCBI WGS metagenome assembly JACCDX01 (sample SAMN15323450, study PRJNA562643) | freshwater metagenome | isolation source: river surface water | place: USA:Blue River Watershed | collected 2017-08-18
AAACTAAGTAATCAAAATTTTAAAGAAGTAATTTTCAAGGAGACTGGCAAAACTATTAGTCGAATTGATCTCTTTGTTTCGCTATCAAACATTGATAGCGAAATAGGAAAATTGATTTGCATTCCAAAGTCATCATTCGTGATGACTTTTTCAGCTAATGCTTACTTAGGAAACTCAGACCCAATTTATTATCAGGAAATTTTTATCCCAAAAAGTAAAAGGGCTTTACATATCTCTGTAGATGGTGCAAATCTTGGACTAAATTCCTAAGTATTATTAGGGTAAACAATTAGAGCTGCCACCCACGGCTTAGAAGGACTGGCTAATCTGCAAAACACAATGTTCAACAATGACTTACAGTGGGTAGGTTCGGGATGTTCTTCAAAACACCGGTTTGGCTGGGATTAAATGGGATTTTGTGTCGAGAGATTGGTATCTGCAGGTGAGTGTCGGGAAAACTGACAAAAAGTAAGCGCCCATTCTCAGGGCGCTTATGATTTCTTGATAGAAATCAAAAGGCTACTGTTTATTTAATTACTAAAGCTTCTGCAGGAGCATCAGATGGATTTTTGATCAGCTCAATCAAAGAAACGCCCATTGGAATTCCAATAGTTGCGTTTTTAGGAGGAATTGGAGCCATAAACCATTTTTCATAAAGAGCCTTGAGCTCACCAGACTTCATCATTGCCTTAATTTGACGGTCAACTCCAGCCTTAAATATGGGATCATCTTTACGAATCATGATTGCAATAGCCTCAGTACTTAATGGATCGCCCACAATCTTGTATGCGCCTGGATTCCTACTACCGGCAATATTACCCGCTAAAATATTGTCATCCATTGCAAATGCATCTGCTCTATCAGTCTCAACAAGCAAGAAAGCCTCAGCATGATCTTTTGCATAAATTACATCCAACTTAACTCCTCTGGCTTGCTCAAGCCTACGTAAATGCTGAACTGGGGTGGTTCCAGTAGTCGTTACAATTCTTTTCTTGATTACATCATCAGTTGAATTAATGCCAGATGATTTTTTAACGGCATAACGAGCTTCAGTCACATATGTCGTAACGGCAAAATCGACCTGCTCTTTTCGTGCAGCCGTATTACTAGTAGATCCACATTCAATATCAATTGTTCCATTCTGAAGTAGAGGTATTCTATTTTGTGGAGTAATACCAAAAAAGACCAGCTTTGCATTTGGATACAGCCGATTTAATACCTTCTGACAAAGTTCAACATGATACCCAGTGTAATTACCACTACCAATTAAATAAGATAGGGGCGAAGATGATTCTCTTACCCCTACAGTTATAGAGTTAGATGATTTTATTTTTGCATCAGTATTGGATAATTGTGCAAAAGTAATGGTAGGTATGAATAGAAAAGAAGCCAGAATAAATTTATAGTTTTTCATTAACACTCCTAGTGGGTTTAACAATTAAAGTAATTTCAGACTATCTTGTAAGGCTTTGTCTAATATTGCAATGGCCTTATCTATCTCTTCATTTGTGACAGTCAAGGGCGGAGCTATTCTCCAAACAGATCCTCGCTCAGGCCGCCGTCTAATATTCATACTTAAGCCTAATTCAAAACATTTCTTGGTTGTTAGCTCACCTAATTTATGGTGAGGCAATCTCGATTTACGATCTTGAACAAGCTCAACTCCCAACAAAAGTCCCTCACCGCGAATCTCGCCGATACATTCATACTTATCTTGTAAGCTCAGTAGCTTGTTTCTTAGATATGCGCCAGTTATATTTGATTTCTCAATTAATTTTTCATTTTTGATGGTATCAAGAACTGCCAAACCTACTGCAGCAAGTAATGGATCCGAAACGTGGCTTGTATAAAAAGTAAATCCTTTCTGGTGTATATCTTCCTCAATTTTTGGAGTTGTTACTACTGCAGCCAAAGGCAAACCGCCACCCATTGTTTTTGATAACGTCATGATATCGGGTGTAATACCAAATAACTCAGATCCGGTTTTTTTTCCTATTCGGCCAAAAGCAGTTTGAGCTTCATCAAAAATAAGTAGCATGCCACGATCATCAGCCGCCTTTCTAAGTGCCTGCATATAACTTTTCGGGGGAACCAATACACCTCCAGCACTAATAACAGGCTCAACTATTATTGCCGCCCCCCTGCCCGTTGAAGCCATATCGAACATTTTTAAACCAATTTCCAAACTCCGTAGAGCTGAATCTTCTGGGGAAAGTTCTGGAATATAAGGTCTATACATATTAGGCTCAGGCAAAACAAAAACACCCGGAACTGGAACTCCATATCCCTTTCGATCGCTAGCAAAGGAGACAGCGCTTGCAATACCAGTTACCCCATGCCACGATCCACCTACGGCAATAACTTCATATCCCCCGGTGTACATTTTGGCAATACGTAAAGCCACTTCATTGCTCTCGGATCCAGTATTAATAAAGATTGACTTAGTTAGGCCCGGAGGCATCCACTCAGTTCCAACTTTCTCAGCTAATCGGGCAACGTCCTCAGGAATCATTCCACTAAACATATGGAATGCTTTTTTTCCAGCCTCATTAACTGCATTTACAATCGCAGGATGATTGTGACCAATTGTGGCGCACATTTGGCCAGAGGTAAAGTCAAGAATTTCTCGACCAGTATCATCTATAACAATAGTTCCTTTTGCGCTTTTAAAAAGATTGGGGAAAACATCCCCCCCGTACCTAATCATGAATTCTCTTGCAACAGAATGTAGTTCTTTAGTCATTTTTACGATCCAATAGATTCATAGTGACTTATGCATGATGCTAGAATTTAATTATCTTGTCCAATGCAAATAACAAATATTCATTGCAAATTTTGCATTAGCAAGGAATAAGGGGACATGGCAGCTAATGGAAACAAATTGGATTGAAGATTTTGTAACCCTGGTAGAAGTACGTAGTTTTACAAAAGCTGCTGAATTAAGAAATCTTTCGCAGGCGGCCTTTAGTAGAAGAATTCAGTCATTAGAGCATTGGATTGGATCTCCTCTAATAAGTCGCTCAACTTATCCTTTATCCCTGTCTAAATCTGGTGAACAATTCTATGCCAGAGCAATAAGTCTTCTGAATCAAATTGCTGAAATTAAAGCTGAGGTAGGCATTAATCCACCCAGAAATCACCTTAAAATAGCAATGTCATATACCATTGCAACTACATGGCTTCCTGACTGGTGGGTTAAATGGTCTAATCAAAACATAAGTTGCAGTATTGACGTTGGCAATGTTCATGATACTGTTTCATCTTTAATTTCAGGAGCATCGGATTTATTAATCTGCTTTCATGAATCAGCAAACCCAATTCAAATTGATTTAAGTAAATTTGAACAATATGAAATGGGGCAGGAAATAGTTAAGCCATACTCCTCAAGAACACATGAATCAAGGGCACTATTTTCAATACCCGGTACTGTAGAAAAGCCGACTCCCTTATTGATGTACTCCCCATCAGTTTATTTTGCTCGCGTTGTTGACAGTGCAATTGAAAAATCTGGTGAGGAATTAAATGGGTTTAGGTCTTTTGAAGGAGGCATGACTGATGTGCTTGGCGATCTTGTCGCTAAAGGGTTGGGAGTTGCATGGCTACCAACCCGTTATGTTCGAGAGAAAAAGCAAAAAAATCTTATACCAGTTGGTGATGGAAAGTGGGATATAAAGGTGTCGATAATGGCATATAGAGCAAAACTTAATACAAAGCATGTGGTGCTTAATATTTGGAATCAGATTTTAAAAACAAAAATAGAAATTGATTAATTAAACTTTTTAATCTACTGCTCTTCAAAGAACGGGTGATAAATCGACAGAACACAATACTGAGCAGTGTCATACATTAGGTAGGTTTGAGGTGTCCGAGAAAACGACCTTAGATATGGTGTTAATAGGGTCTCAAGTTAGGTTCGTGGTGTCTGCAGGCGTTTGTCGGGAAAACCGACAATTTCAAGCGTCCTTTAAAGGGACGCTTGACCTAATTACTTAATAAAGCGTACTTGGGCATTGATTCGCTCAAGAATTGGCTTTTTCTTTTCGTTAAATACTTTTTTGTTTTCTTCAATCAGGTTTTTGCCTTTGGTATCAATCGAGATGATTAACGGACCAAATTCTGTGACCTTGTTTACCCAAAGTGTCTCGGGCATTCCTAAATCCGTCCATTCTGCGGCTTCAATCTTATCGACTTTGGTAGCTGCCAGTACAGCGCAACCTCCCGGGAAAATCGCATGGACTGCTTTATTCTCTAAGCAGCCCTCTTGGGTTTCGGGACCCATACCACCCTTACCCACGATCAACTTAACGCCAGTCTGCTTGATAAATTCTTTTTCAAACTTTTCCATCCGCATACTGGTCGTCGGTCCAATCGATACCATTTCATATTCACCATTCTCTTTTTGGCGCACGATGGGTCCGGCATGGAATATGGCACCGCCCTTCAAATCAACGGGTAGCTTTCGACCTAGCTCAATCAGACGGCGATGCGCCACATCCCGACAGGTGACTAAAGTTCCGGTCAAATAAACCACATCGCCAATATTGAGAGACTCTAAATCTTCATCTTTAATGGGGGTTGTTAGGATTTTTTTCATACCTTAAACCCTTCGTGAGAAATGACTTCATACGATAAGTCACTATTAATCCGTATCTTGCCGCGGCGATGGGCCCAGCAACCAGTGGAGACTGCTACCCCAATCGTCGAAGGATGCCGTGCCGAATGCTCGATGTTCACACCCATGACGCTATTGTTTCCGGTTAAACCTTGTGGTCCCAAACCAAGTTCATTCAAACCATCAGCCAAGAGTTCTTCCATCAGAGCGGCATTCTCATTGGCACTTTTGGATGTTACGGGACGCAAAATGGCTTTTTTCGATAAACGTGCAGCGGTCTCTGCAGAAGTTGATACGCCAACACCCACTAATAATGGTGGGCAAGCATTCACGCCGCGTGAGGTGATCACATCAAAGACAAATTCAGCCACACCCTCATAGCCTTGACCGGGCATGAGCACTTTGGCGGCTCCGGGCAAGGTACAACCACCCCCGGCCATATACACATCAATCACGCAATCATCGCGCTCTGGCACGATTTCCCAATCGAGCCACGGAATCTTGGATCCCGTATTGGTACCCGTATTTTTCTCATCAAAGGTTTCAACCGCGTTATGACGCAATGGCCCTTCTTTAGTGGCTCCCAACGTAGCGTTACTGAGGATCTCCTCCAATTCCCCAAGAAGTGGGAACTTGGCACCTGCTGTTAAGAAATACTGAATCACGCCAGTATCTTGGCAGCTGGGGCGATCCAACTTATCGGCGGCCTCCTGATTTTGGCGCATGGATTCATATACTTCCTTAGCCAAAAAATTGACTTCTTTGCTGCGCAATTCTCCCAATTTACTGGTCACATCGGTCGGCAAACGCTTGCCGATATACGCTGTAAATTTTGAAAGTACATTGGTTAAATCTTGAACTTGGGCCTGCTTATCCATAATGAGGGTTCCTCAGAAATTTATTCAATGGTAATGTTTGCGGCCTTGGCTAAGCCTGAGAATTTGGAGGTCTCTTCTTTAATTTGCTTGGCCATGTCCGCTTGTGAATTACCAATGGGTTCAGCACCAATATCAGCCATCTGCTTTTGAAAATCAGCGGACTTGATAATTTTCACAACTTCAGCGTTTAGCTTAGCAGTCACATCAGCTGGGGTTTTAACGGGAGCCAATAAACCAAACCACGTGCCAATATTAATTCCGGAGACGCCCGCCTCTGCGAGAGTGGGCACATTCGGGAGCGCCGATGAACGTTTTGCAGTTGTGACCGCCAAGGGACGTAGCTTTCCGTCTTTGATGAATGGCAGAACCGGCGTAATGGTGTCAAACGACATAGTGACCTGACCGCCCAACAAATCGGTGGTTAATGGAGCGCTCCCTTTATACGGTACATGAATTAATTTTGTGCCCGTTTCAATCTGAAATTGGGTGCCGATCATGTGCTGAGCGGTACCGTTACCGTTTGAGCCATACGAGAGCTTATCTGGCGATGCTTTAGCGGCGGCAATCACATCTTTCACCGTCTTATATGGAGATGTGGCGCTCACCACCATCACATTCGGAACTAAGGCTACCGTGGTAATGGGCGCAAAGTCCTTTTCAAAGCTGTAAGGTAAAGTCTTATAAACGCTGGGTGCAATGGTGTGATGAACCGCACCCATCAGTAAGGTGTAACCATCGGGATTGGACTTAGCCACAATTCCAGCGCCTAAAGTTGCACCAGCACCAGGCTTATTTTCGACAATGACCGATTGACCAAGTGCAGGACCCAATTTTTGAGCAACAGCACGTGCCAACACATCGGTTGTTCCACCAGGCGGAAATGGCACTACGATTGTGATCGTTTTTGTTGGCCATGTTTGGGCGCTTACCGCCATCGATAAGCCCATTAATAAACCTGCTACTGCAGTTCTTAATTGATTAGCACAAACCATTTTGACTCCTCCTTCGCTTTTGGAATAGCCACTATCGTAATTTCGGATTGATTTAAAATTTAGGTATAAAGTTAAAATATTATTAACTTTAAGTTAACTATGACAAAAACGATTAATCCGTCTGATTTAGGCTTTTTTTCGACCTTGATTTCGGCAGGAAATTTGGGCGCTGCTGCCCGTGAATTGGGTGTTACAACTGCAGCGGTCAGCAAACGCTTAAGCCTCATGGAATCCAGCCTTGGGATCATTCTCATTAATCGCACTACGCGTCGGATGAGCCTCACACCTGAAGGCGAAATCTATCTTGAGCATGCCCGAAAAATCTTGGGCGATATTGATAATCTGGAGGGGCTTTTATGGGGAACCACTGAAGTTCCAAAAGGCCTATTACGGGTTAATGCCACACTCGGTTTTGGGCGGAGTCAAATTGCTCCACTCATCTCCAGCTTTGCCAAACAATATCCTCTGATTGAAATTCAGCTCCAGCTCTCGGTCAATCCACCCGCCCTAACCGATGACTCCTTTGATCTGTGTTTTCGGTTTGGGCCACCACCCGACTCCAGAGTGATTGCTCAATTTATTGCCCCCAATAAACGGGTTTTAGTAGCTTCACCTGCTTACCTGAAAAAGTTTGGTACACCAAAGTCCCCCGAAGATTTAGTCAAACACAATTGCATCGGCATCCGTCAAGGCGATGAGGGCTATGGCGTCTGGCGCTTTAATGAATCCAAACAACCCAATACTTCCAAGATGATCAAAACCCGCGGGAATTTAGCAACCAATGATGGGGAAATTGCGGTGAACTGGGCGCTTGATGGGCACGGTATTTTGCTGCGAGCCGAGTGGGATGTAGCAAAGCACCTTCAAGCAGGACGATTGGTCCAAATATTAGAGGGGTATCAAACCCCCGATGCAGACATTTATGCCATCTATTCGGAAAAGCACAAAACATCGGCACGTGTTAAAAGTTTTATAGATTTTGTGATGAAAAAATTTAAAGCTAAAAATTCTGCGTAATTCCAGTGACCATTTCCATTGAGTGGCCTGCCCAACAGAAGTCTTGAAATCTAATAAGCTGTCTCTTAATTAGACGCTTGACTCAAACTAGCCTGTGCCCGCCGAATCTGCTGTCTAGCTCGCTCAGCTTTCACTGCTTGTTGGGCTTGCTTGACCCTCGCTTGCATGCTTTTAATTCGCTGTTGATCAGGCGAGAGCAGACGTTGAGGTTTAATTTCTGCAATCCGCATTAGTGCCCCACCTGCTGCGGTACTTGCAGCACATTGGTAGCTCCAAACTGAGCCTGTAGGATCTTGGTGGCTTCGAGGCTGGTTCGGGCCATGATGATGGTTTGCACCACCATGCCCGACGCTCGCACTAGGCATTGAAACTGTTTCATATGAGTATTTAGCTCTGATTAAGAACGCCGTCTTGATTAAGGACGCTGGTCAGCGTCGAAATCCACTGCGTAAACTTTGGCTGGCCAATTCAATCTGGGAGTCCAACTCCCCGGCCTCAACTGCGGCTTTGATGACCTCCAAGGTTTTGATGAGATCGGCGGCACTGGCGACCTCAATGCTGGGTTTGCCTTTGGCCAGTTCCAAGGTATAACTGCCATAGCGAATTGCAATGCAGACTTTACCAGCCTCGCTTTGAAACCACCAGGGTTTGATCCTTTTGGGCACCTCCACCTGTTTCTTCACACCCGATTCGGGATCTCGGACACTTCTAAATTTGTGGATTACAAACGGCGTGCCATCAATTTGGCTTTTGGCCAACTGGATCTGCTCCCAGAGCTTGGCTGCCAACTTGTTCCTGCGAACTACGATCACCGGCATATTGCGTGGTTTTTTATCCGCTACGAGTTTAAGTTCACTAATTGCACCCATCACATTCTCCTCGATTAATTGCTAGCACTAAGTGTGTGATCCTTTGGCGTTTTGGACGACCTATTTTTGGTCGACGGGATGATTTGGCTCATTTTGGATAGGAAAAATATGGTTTTTATTAGCAAAAGCTAAATATTTACGAGTCGCAAAGTGAGTTGCTATATGAGTTGCAATGAGAGGCGTATAGGAAGTGGTTGCTTGATGCGGCAGTTGGGTGCAATTGGGGACAAATGAGTAGCTCTGAACTCAATACCCGCATCCAGTGCAACAGCAACCAGTTCTTGGATCTGCCTCTCTTAGTAACTCAGGCAACACCGCGACTTCTTTCAAACTTAAAGGAGATTAAAAATGAAAGAAATTACCGCCCGCTTATGGGATAACCCCAAATTTGGAACCACCTATGGCAAAGGTCAATATCGCCGAGCCATCTACAACGGCACTTTAGAGGTCAGCCAACCCCGCAGTAAATATTTAGTGGATTTTGAGGAGATCGAGACCTGGTTTCACACAGCCAAAGCACCAGTGCATGTGAGCATGACGCAACGCTTGGATGAATTACCCGTCAATGAATCCGGTGTACTCATGAGTTGGATCTATCGCTATGAACTGGCCAATAAGATTCCGGTACGGGGCTATGCAGCCTTGGATCTCAATCACCATCGCTTGATTATCGAGATCGAAGATGCGGATACCAAAATCCATGAATCGTGGAACTTGGCTGTTCGCTCTTGCATAGCGAGAACGCCTGGGAAACCCACTCCCACCCTGATTGCTACCAACGCTACGTTGCTGGATTCACCTCAAAATCCGTCTACAAACGGTGCTTTTACCGGAGCGAATCCGCGAGCACTTGAGGAACTAGCGCACCGCGCACAACGCTGATTTGAAGCGTTGCTGCACAAACGCCCAAAATCGTCGTCTTTTCGCCACGAAAAACATGGTTTTGGGCTAAATACTTACAGACAAATACAGGTTAAGAAAATGCAACTTTTCTTAACCTGCCTTGTAAGTCATTGATTCTTGGAGGGACTTTTTTGTCGGGCGATTTGGCTGTTACCCGCAAATTCCGGTCGACCTTTTGTTGATAAGAAAACATACTGTAAACACACTTTTTATTTATGAAAGGACTACCAAAATGGCACAAGCCAAAACCCTAACCGCTCAAGAACTCGAGCAAGTATTTGCGTATGTAGATAAGAACCGATACGCAGAACGCAATCGCGCAATTCTAGCCATGAGTTTTTACGCCGGACTGCGTGTGGCCGAGATCGCCAGCCTTCGCATGGGCGATGTTTTGAATCCCGACGGCACGATCAAGAGCGAAATCCGCCTAAGTGCGGCACAAACCAAGGGCAAACATCCCAGAACCGTGTTTGTATCGCAACGCTTGCGAGCAGAACTGGAACACTACATCACGACCCGTCATGTCAAGAACGCTGATGCGCCCTTCTTCCATACCGAGAATCGCTTGGGTTTCACACCAAATGGTCTTTGTGTGTGGTTCTTTCAGCTGTACAAGAACGCCGGGATCAGTGGCGGTAGCAGTCATTCAGGAAGAAAGTTTTTCATCACTACTTTGGCCAATAAAGGGATTGGGGTACGAATCTTAGCCAGCCTGGCAGGCCATAAGAACATCTCAGTTACACAGCGATACATTGATGTCAACGATGAACAGAAACGCAATGCGGTGGAGTTAATTTAGTTTAAAAATAGGATTTTTACTTTCTGAAATTTTTTTCGCTTTAGCAAGAATTTGTTTGTTCTTTTTCTTTTGCTTTTGTATGTTCTTGATTAAAACACTCGCATAGTCCCATTGCAAAACGGGCTTATTAGACCAGCGTTGATTTTCCATGTGCATGATTTCGGTAATTTCCTGTTCATGAACAATTTTTGGAAGTTTTATGAAATCGAAATCAATAGCCGTTGGAAATGGTTTAATGGATGGAAAAATTCCTCTTGCTGCATTTTCTGTTAAAAATTTTGCTTCAGAGAGTTTTCTGCACACCAGCATACTCACATACTCACGAGCCTTGTTTGCTTCATCAATATTTTTAATTCCTTTATTGAGAGCTTCAACCTGCTGCGATGGGAAATTCATTTCTGTAGCTATCTTCCAATAAGGGATATTCCTTTTTTCTTCTATGTAATTACATCGATCAACGACCAAAAAAAGACGATAAAAGATTGAAACCGGTCTTAATTTATTTATTTCGAAAGAAATACCCTTATCAGAATCTTTAAAGTTTATTTTTTTGGCCTGATGTATTGCTTCTTTTACCTGAGTAAGTAAATCCTCTGTATTTTTTTGAAGATTTAAATTCAAAGTTAATTTTTTAATTGGCTTTTTTTCATAAAAAAGCCCATTGCCAATTTTTTTCCACCATTTTTCAAAAGGTTTTTTATAGATATTTCCTACTTGGTCATAGATCTTTAAAA
>JACCDX010091125.1_pt1 | contig 10803 bp, 8 predicted proteins | sample 7449681 | NCBI WGS metagenome assembly JACCDX01 (sample SAMN15323450, study PRJNA562643) | freshwater metagenome | isolation source: river surface water | place: USA:Blue River Watershed | collected 2017-08-18
CATTCGTCATTCTAGGTATTGGTATTGCGGGTCTGTTAATTTATCTACGCCGTCGCAACAGTAGCGTTCCCAATATTGTCCTGACTGATGCAGATAATCAAAAAATTGATGCATTACTCAATGCGACTGATAAGAAAGAAGGATGAATTTAGTGATTAGCTTTTTGATTCCTGCCTTTCTACTCTTAGTTCTAGTGTTGGTGCTGGTGCTGCGACCTTTTATATTTCCTGCAAAGAGTGCGGCTACATCGCGTCGTCAGATGAATGCTGCCATTTATCGAGAAGAGCTTGATAAATTAGACGTGGAGCATCAGACCGGTGTAATTAATTCTGTTGACTATGAAATTGCCCATGCTGAAATGCGGCAACGTCTTTTTCAAGACACAATCGTAGAAGACGATCATGAGGTTGCGGGTTCTACGAAAAAGACTGCTATTGGCTTGTGTATTTTTATTGTTGTGCTTTCATCTGGGCTCTATTTTTCATTGGGAGATGTAGTCCGTGTAGCGCAAAAAAATTCTGAGACACCTGTTACTCAAGAGGGTGTTGAAAAAATGGTGGCTGAATTTGCTATCAAGATGGAAAAAGATCCTGGCAACTTGAAGGGTTGGGCGATGTTGGCTCGCTCTTATCGTATCTTAGGTCGCAATGAAGATGCTGCTAAGGCATATGCACGTGCTGGCGACTATATCAATTCCGATCCTCAATTATTAGCCGACTATGCAGATGTATTGGCAACTAACGCCGACGGTAACTTTGCCGGTAAGCCCTTGCAGTTAATTAATCAGGCTTTAAAGCTTGATCCAGATAATTTGATGGCGCTATGGCTTTCGGGCACTGCAGCGTATAGCTCTGGCAATTACAAAGCAGCTGTACAGACTTGGGAGAAATTAGCAAAACAGATACCAGTAGATACCGATGAAGCACGCGCCATCCAGGGGTCGATTGCTGAAGCTCGCTCTAAGGGTGGACTTTCTTCGCAAGCTACTGCTTCAGTAGCGGGTAAATCGATTAGTGGCAAGATTGAATTATCGCCGGACCTGAAGGCTAAGAGTAAGCCGGGTGATATTGTGATGGTCATTGCTCGCAAGCCTGGTGAGCGTATGCCGGTAGCAGTTTTAAAAGTAGCTGCTAGTGATTTCCCAATGAGCTTTACCTTGAATGATTCTTTGGCAATGAATCCAAGCGCGCCGCTCGCTCAATTACCTGAGGCGAGTATCGAAGTACGCATCTCAAAAACTGGAATGGCTAAATCAGAGGCGGGAGACTTAATCTCATCAGCCCAGACGGTTAAAGTAGGTGCAAGCAATGTTCGCCTGCTGATCGATCAAGTGCGTCAATAGTCCAAAAGACTGTTTTAACCCCTGCCTACAAATGGCATGTTGGTAGCCATAATGGTCATCGATAGAATATTGCTTTCTAGCGGGAGTTGGGCCATATGAAGTACAGCCTCTCCAACGTGATCAACATCCATGCGCGGCTCTACTTTGATGGATTGATCGGCCTGTAGAATGCCAGCAGCCATGCGTTCAGTCATTTCAGTTGCGGCATTGCCAATATCAATTTGACCGCAGGCAATATTAAATGGACGCCCATCTAAAGCAATCGTTTTAGTTAACCCGCTGATCGCATGTTTTGTTGCGGTATATGGTGCAGACATAGGTCGTGGCGCATGAGCAGAGATAGAGCCATTATTAATAATTCTGCCGCCTTGAGGAGATTGCGCTTTCATCATGCGAATTGCTTCCTGTGAGCATAGGAATGCACCACAAAGATTGGCATTCACGACATTCATCCACTGTTCATAGCTAAGCTCTTCCATGGGTATGGCGGGAGCGCCCATGCCAGCGTTATTAAATAAAATATCTATGCGCCCAAACCGATTGCTTAGGGCGGCAAATAATTTTTTGACCTCATCAGGTTTGCCAACATCACAAGATACGGCAAGGCAGTTACTCTGATCGCCACCAATATCAGCAATAGCTTTTTCTAATTTATAGAGATTGCGCCCTGTCAGTACCACTTGATAGCCCCCTTTGAGTAGGGCCTTGGCTGCGGCTTTCCCGATCCCAGTTCCTGCGCCTGTTACTAGGGCTACCTTGGTTTTTGCTGAATTCATAATGGTCTTTAGGGCTTCTAAAAAGCATCATCTTATCTTGATTTAGGCGATTGGATTTGAAAGCTTTTCCTTATGCCATGGTCGGGGCATAATGCAAAAAACATGAAGAGACTTTAATGAATTTCATCAAAAGACAGATCTATAACCCCTTGGCTCTAGCAGCCGCCTTTTTCACGCTTTTAATTATCCTTTTTGGTGTGCTGTGGATCTTAATTCCGCCACCGCCTAAATCGATTGAAATAGCTACGGGATTTCCGACAGGGCTGTATTACCAGTTTGGGGAGCGCCTAAAGGCAGACCTATCAAAAGAAGGCGTCAATCTCAAGGTTCGCTCAACTGGTGGAACATTGGATAACCTGGCTCTGCTAAAGGATCCCAAATCGGGAGTGGATTTTGCGATGGTTCAGGGTGGTGTTGCAAACGTTAGCGATTATCCTAATTTGGTTTCAATAGCGGGTATGTTTTATGAGCCTATTTGGGTATGGTATCGCGAAGGAGCCTTTAAAAGCGATGGTGGTCAACTCAAGATTTTGAGTCAGTTAAAAGGAAAAAATGTTTCCATTGGTAATGAAGGTAGCGGTACTTTAGCTCTCGCCAAGGATTTATTGCAGACCAGCGGTATTACCGATAAAGAAATTGGTGCGCAGAGACTAAAGCCCGATGAAGCTATTGCCAAATTAAGTAGGGGTGAATTAGATGCGGTATTTATTGTGGCTGCAGCTGAGGCCCCAATCCTGAGGAAGTTTTACTCTATCCCAGGGATTCGTTTGATGAACTTTGATCAGGCGGATGCTTATACCCGTAATCTCACGTATTTATCTAAAGTGACAGTGCCTAGAGGGTTGTTAAGCATTCAGTATGATCAGCCACGTCAAGACATTCAAGTCATGGCTGCCACTGCCACACTAGTTGCGCATGAGGATATTAATCCAGCGTTGGTTTCCCTGGTTCTGGGGGCTTCATACGATATTTTGAAATCGTATTCGCGCTTACAAAAGGTGGGTGAGTTTCCATCAAGTGTTGGATTAGACTTTCCTCTGCATGTAGACGCAGAAATTTATTTAAAAGACGGGCCTTCATTCCTGCATCGTCACCTGCCGTTTTGGACTGCAGTTTGGGCCGGTCGTTTTGTCAAAATTGTTATTCCATTATTGGTAATTTTGATTCCGTTATTTACTTACATTCCATCGACCAAGAATTTCTTCTTACGACTGAAGCTAGCTCAGGTATACGAAGAGCTCAAGGTGATTGAAAGAAATGCTCAAAACCCCGAGCTTAAAGAAAAAAACTTTAAAGATCTTGAGGCTATCGAAAAACGGGTTGGCAACATCAAGGTGTCCATGCTGGATGCAAAAGAGCTTTATGACCTTAAAGGGCATGTGGGTGAAGTGCGCGGGCGCTTAAATCTCGTTCATTGAGAGAACTGCTTGATAGCAGGCTCATACCCGATTAGGCCAACTACCCTAAAATAAGCAAATGACCATCGCCGGCCTTGCGCCTCCACTCACTCCTCTTAAGCAGATTGATCAGGCTATGCGTGATGATGGTTTCGCAGTTATATCTGCTGAGACCGTCGCACAATTTAGTCATGTTGATCTGGCCAATCTCCAAAGTCTTGCAAAGTTTTGGGGTGATTTGCCTCGCGATCCATACCTAAAAGATGGTGGTCGATATCGTTTCCGCCGCCATGCCAGTTATGAAATTAAGGGTGATGAATTAACCCTGGTTCCACATCGAGCGCACTGGCAATCACTTGATTACAACGCGCTTCACGGCGGCATTGAGCGTTGGTTTGAGCCCGTTCAGAAAGAGTTGTTAGGTAATCCCACTTGGCAATCAGTATTACTGGGAATTGCACATATTTTGAATGGCTTAAAACAAGTCAATACTTGGTTTGTTGAAGCGCATCAATTTCGGATTGATACAACTGACGGTATCGGTCGTCCGACGCCTGAGGGCGCTCATCGTGATGGCGTAGACTTCGTAGCAGTCATCTTGCTAGATCGTTCAGGTATCAAAGGCGGTGAGACGAGAATATTTGATGCCTCTGGTTCTGCTGGCCTACGCTTTACTCTCACACAGCCTTGGTCTTTGCTATTAATGAATGATCAACGCATGATTCATGAATCAACACCTATTCAGCCTTTGGCAGATTACGGATACCGAGATACATTGGTCTTAACCTACCGCTCTAACGGTTTCCAAGATTCTCCCAATCGCGGTCAGCAATAAGCCTTTTTAAAACGTGACTGACATCTATCGCATCGCTTGCGCCGCAGGATTTTCTGGTGATCGAACTGACGTTGCTAAGCCCTTGGTTGATGAGCTTTTAAAGCACGGCGGATCAAAATGTCTTATTTTTGAGAGTCTAGCTGAAAGAACCTTAGCGCTTGCGCAATTAGAACGACGTCAAAATTCGGAGCTAGGTTATGAACCTTTACTCATGGAGATGCTCGAGCCAGTTTTAGTTGATTGCATAAAGGGCGGCATCCCAATTGTTGGTAATTTTGGTGCCGCTAATCCAGAAAGTGCAGCAAAACTCATCACTGCAATTGCAAAACAAAAAGGCTTGCCAGATATTCGAATTGCAATTGTTAGGGGCGATGATATTACGGCATTAGAGTTGCGTAAAACTATTGAAAATGCGTTGTCTCCGCAGGATCAAATAATTTTTTCGCAAAGCGAATTAATTAGTGCAAATGTTTATATCGGGGCGAAAGAGATTGCCGATACTCTGCTTGCTGGCGCTCAAGTAGTGGTGACAGGGCGAGTATCAGATCCATCCCTTACAGTTGGCCCCCTAATGGCTCACTTTAAAAAAGACTGGAATGATTGGGCCTTCTTGGGGGCTGCCACCATGGCTGGCCACCTTTTAGAATGTGGCGCTCAGGTGACTGGCGGGTATTTTGCAGATCCCGGAATAAAAGAGGTGCCTGGTTTGGCTGCGGTCGGTTTTCCAATAGTAGAGTTTGATGCTCAAGGAAATATTTGCGTGACGAAGCCATCTGGCACTGGTGGCTTAGTGAATCGCATGACTGTAACGGAGCAACTTTTGTATGAGTTGCATGATCCGGCGCAATATTTAACCCCTGATGTTGTAGCAGATATTAGTCAAGCAAACATAGCCGACTTAGGTGGTGATCGTGTAATGGTTACTGGCATTAAAGGGCATCCAAAACCCCCTACCTTTAAAGCTAATCTATGTATCAATGGTGGATGGTTAGGTGAGGCAGAAATTTCTTATGCTGGGTTTAATGCACTTAAGCGTGCACAATTGGCAGCTGAGATTATTAAAGAGCGCCTATCTGGTTTGAATTTACGCATCGATTTTATTGGTTCATCAAGTATCTTTGCTAGTGATGCAGGGGAAGGACCTCAATTTAAAGCTACATTAAGTTTCGAGGATATCCGGCTTCGGATTGCTGCTGCTCATCAGGATCGAGCTCAAGCGCAGAGGGTGTGTAGGGAGGTAACTGCTCTCTATACCTGTGGACCCGCAGGCGGGGGTGGTGTTCGAGTCAGCCTAAGATCACGTTTAAACACTATTACATGCCTCATTCCACGTGAATCGGTAGCTACATCCTATGAATTCTTTGGGGGTCAATCATCATGATTAAAACTATACCCCTTTACAAACTTGCTCATGCCAGAACTGGGGATAAAGGAAATCGATCCAATATTAGTGTGATTGCATATCACCCTGAAGACTTTTCTATATTACAAAGAGAGTTAACCGAGGAAAAGGTAAAGAGTCATTTTGGTTTTCGCAACCCTAGTACAGTTAAGCGATATGAGTTACCTAATTTAATGGCTTTTAATTTTGTGATTGATGATGTGCTCGATGGTGGAGTCAATCTCTCCTTGAATCTTGATTCCCATGGCAAGAGCCTTTCATACTGGCTCTTGGCAATGGAAATTAATATTGATGCTTAATTTTTATTAAAGAATTACTCTGGTTCCATTCCAGCTTCTTTAATAGCTTTAGCCCATTTAACGGTTTCCAATTTGATTTTCTGTCCCAGAGCCTCAGGAGTGCCGGGCTGGGATTCAAATCCCATGGCAGAAAAACGTTCAACTAAATCTTTTGATTTGGCAGCTTCATTAATTGCTTTATTCAGTTTGATTACAGCATCCTTTGGCATGCCGGCAGGACCGAAGGCTGCAAAGAAGGCGATTAACTCATAGCCCTTAATTCCGAGCGCTTCATTAACGGTTGGTAATTCAGGGATGGCTGGTGAGCGCTTTAGAGAGGTTACTGCAAGACCGCGGATTTTGCCTGCTTGCACTTGAGGTAAGGTAACGGCAAAGTCAGCAGTAAACATATTTACTTGACCACCAATTAAGTCTGTCATTGCATTGGGGCCGCTCTTATAAGAGACCCCAGTCATTTTAATACCCGCAACGCTCGATAGCATTTCTGAGGAAACGCGCTGTGAGGTGCTTGCATAAGCAAAAGTCATCTTTCCGGGATCTGCTTTAGCAAGGGCAACAAAGCCGTTTAAAGATTTTGCTGGCACATCGTTATTGATTGCAACAATCAAGGGCACTGATCCAAAATAACCAATTGGTGTGAAAGCAGTGTCTTGGTTATATGGAAGGTTCTTTACTAAGCTCTTAAGAGCGGCATTGGTACTGTTTGTTCCAAACAGCAAGGTATAGCCATCCGCCGGTGCTTTCGCAACCAGATCTGCCCCGATCATTCCATTGGCTCCCGGGCGATTTTCAATAACTACTGGTTGTCCAAGTGATTCGGCCATCTTGGCAGCAAAGGCTCTTCCAATTTGGTCGGTTGCGCTTCCTGGGGCAAATGGAACGATTGCCTTAATGGGTTTTGATGGGTAGTTATCGGCAACCGCAAGGGGGCTTATAAGACCCATAAAAAGGCTAGCGCCAATTGGCAATAGTTTTCTGGCAAATGACTTATAGATCATGCTGTCTCCTTATGTTTTTAGTAGTGTAACGGGTCTATATTGTTCTGGGCGAGTAGAATAAGTTCACGTTTCTACTGATTATTTATGCGCTTTCGTTCAGCTGGTTATACCCCTCTTATGCTCTTGGCACAAACCTGTGCCTTATTGGGCTTTGCTTGCTACGCAGTGGTGCTAACTGCCCTTCAAGAAGAATGGCACCTCAGTAATTTGCAATCTGGCTTGATTGCCAGTGCTTTTTTCTTTGGCTACATGCTAGCGGTTCCATTAGCAACTGCATTGACCGATCGAGTTGATGCACGCAAAGTTTACTTGGTTGGCGGTCTTATTGCTACTTGCGGACTTCTTGGTATGGGTCTGTTGGCATATAACTTTTGGACAGCACTGTTGTTTATGGCATTAAATGGGGCTGGCCTTGCTGGCACCTATATGCCGGGCCTCAAAATTTTGTCCGATCGGATTCAGAGTGGCGAGCTAACACGACACATTGCTTTTTACACGGCCTTCTTTGGGATTGGTACAGGGTTTTCTTACTTATGTTCTGGTTGGATCTTGAGTGCCTTAGGTTGGCATTATGTATTTAGCCTGATTGCATTAGGCCCATTAGCTGCATTTTTGATTGTCTTGATTTTTATTCCAGCATTGCAGCATGACAAGTGGAAGGGGCCAATCAATATACGTCTGCACGACATCTTCCCAGTGGGTAAATGGAAACTGGTTTTGCAAGATAAAAATGCCTCTGGATTTATTTTTGGCTATACCGCTCATACATTAGAACTTTTTGCCTCTAGAAGCTGGATTGTTGCCTTCTTCGCTTTTTGTGCAGTGGCATCAGGAGAATCCTTTTTACTAGCGGCAACGACCTTGGCTGGAGTGATTAATTTCTTTGGTGTACCTGCATCAATATTAGGTAATGAGATTGCCTTAAGAGTCGGACGTCAGAAGTGGGTTTGTATTGTGATGCTGACTAGCGCTGTATTAGGTATTGCATTTGCTTGTTCAACGGGGCAATCATGGTGGTTGATTGTTGCTCTTGCTATTGGACATGCTATTTTCATCATGGCGGATTCATCAACACTTACCGCAGGCTTGGTCATTAGTGCCCAGGAAAATATTAAGGGTGCAGCAATGGGTTTGCACTCGTTAATGGGGTTTGGCGGCGGCTTATTGGGCCCTGCAATATTTGGTTTCGTTTTGGATATATCGGGTTCGCGTTCTTCTCAAGTCGCTTGGGTTTGGGCATATGTTGCCGTGGTGATATGGGGCGTGTTGTTCGTCATTTACGAACGTCGAAGAGGTTGGGGTAGCGCAGCGAGTGCATGAATAATTGAATGAATAAATCGAATTCTTTAGTTTGCTATCACTGCTCAAGCCAGATCCTTCCAAGTGATTTAATTGAAGCAGAATTAGGCGGTCAGATTAGATCATTTTGCTGTTCAGGTTGCATGGCTATTGCCCAAACTATCCATGGTGAGGGCTTAGAGGTTTTCTATGCCAGGCGCTCACAGTCTGGTGACAAGCCAGCGGCCTATCTTGCAAGTAATGAAATTCCAGAAAAACTTAAGCCTTACGATGATCCATCTTTGCGTGGTCGCTTTACTCGACCATCTGGAGATGGGGATAGTTTAGAGACCACTCTACGTTTAGAAAAAATTCGTTGCGCAGCTTGTGTATGGCTATGTGAGCAGCATTTGCGTCGCAATGTGGGCGTGCGGGACGTACAAATTAATTACGTCACCCAAAAGGTGATGGTACGTTTTTCCCCAGTCAAAACAAGCTTAGCGCGATTACTATTTGAAATTGAACGCATTGGTTACGAGGCTTGGCCATTCGAGCCATCTCAATCTTTGGATAGGGCAAAAGTTGAGAGACGTAAATTGCTCATGCGCCTGGGTGTTGCAATGCTTGGCATGATGCAGGTCATGATGTATGCATGGCCAACCTATACTGGTGCTGACATTACACCTGAGTTTGAGTTATTGATGGGTTGGGCAAGTTGGGCTCTCACTGTCCCTGTAATAGTTTATTCAGCTGGACCCATATTCCAGGCATCTTGGCGCAGTATTCAGTCGGTCAAGCAGACGCATATGCTTGGGATGGATGTTCCCATAGCCTTGGCTTTAGCCTTAGCCTTTATTGCGGGCACTATTAATTTAGTAACTGGATCTGGAAAAAGCTATTTTGATTCCATCACGATGTTTGTGGCGTTTATTTTGGCCGCAAGATATGTTGAGTTATTGGCAAGGCAAGATGCGCAGGGTGGTGCAGAGGCGTTAGCAAAACAATTGCCCGCTACCTGTGAGCGCGCATTTAATTACCCTGCAACACAAGAGATCGAAGTTGTGCCAGTAGTCAACTGCAATCCTGGCGAAGTGTTGCGAGTATCTCCAGGTGAGGTGGTTCCTGCAGATGGTGTCTTAATTGAAAATGCAAGTGCATTAGACGAGTCATTGCTCACCGGTGAATCTAAGCCGGTAGAGAAAAAAATTGGCGATCACGTATATGCAGGAACGCATAATATTCTTAACCCATTATTGATGCGAATTGAAGCAGTAGGGCAGTCAACTCGCATTGCAGGAATTGCATCTCTACTTGATCAAGCATTGCTAGCAAAGCCGGTAATGGTGAGTCTTGCAGAAAAATGGACAGCATACTTTGTCACTTTTTTATTGCTAAGTGCATTTACTTCCTCAGCAATTTGGTTTTACTTTGACCCTAGTCGCGCATGGACAGTTTTAGTTTCGGTTCTTGTTGCCAGCTGTCCTTGTGCCTTATCTTTAGCTGTACCTACTGCCATGGCAGCTGCTCAAGGCGCTGTAACTAAATTAGGTTTGCTGATCGTGCGCGGACACGTGATAGAGGGCTTGGTAAAGGCAACTGATTTAGTGTTAGATAAAACCGGTACCTTAACAATGGGCCAGCCAGAGCTACAGGAAGTTATCAATTTGCGCTCCGGTTATCACCGTGAGGATGCCTTAGCATTGGCAGCGGCATTAGAGATTGGGCAGAGGCATCCATTAGCACTTTCATTGTTGCGTGCTGCAGAAAGTGAAAAACTCACACTACCTTTGTTAAGCGAACCTGTTATTAATCTTTTGGGTAGAGGCTTAAGTTCTGGACCTTATCGGCTGGGAAGCGCGCTATGGTTGGGTGTAGATCAAGGTGCTCAACAGGGGCAATATGGTCAGGTGCATTTAGCTGATGAACAAGGGTTAATCGCCAGTTTTGTTTTCTTGGATACACCAAGGGTGGGTCTAGAGCAATTCTTAAAAGTAGTGAAGTCTAGAAATATTGCCGTGCATTTGGTTTCAGGTGACGATCGTGAGACGGTTGCTTGGTGGGCTCATCATGTTGGTATAGAGCACTATCAAGGCGGCTGCACCCCCGAGGATAAATATGATTACATTGAGCGCTTACAAAAAGAAGGGCGCTTTATATGGGCCATTGGCGATGGTGTAAACGATGCGCCTTTACTTGCGCGTGCAGATATCTCAATAGCTGTTGGAGCGGGTGCGCCATTAGCAGCAGCTGGAGCTGATGCCATTCTCACTGCTGCCTCACTAGAGCCTTTGGCAAAAACATTGCTATTAGCGGATAAAACGCAGGCAATTATTAAAGAGAATTTATTGTGGGCTCTGATCTATAACCTACTTGCCATTCCGGCTGCGATGATGGGCTGGGTCAATCCATGGGTTGCTGGAATCGGCATGTCACTTTCCTCGCTTGCAGTGACCTTAAATGCTTGGCGTTTGCGAAA
>JACCDX010171188.1_pt1 | contig 10803 bp, 8 predicted proteins | sample 7449681 | NCBI WGS metagenome assembly JACCDX01 (sample SAMN15323450, study PRJNA562643) | freshwater metagenome | isolation source: river surface water | place: USA:Blue River Watershed | collected 2017-08-18
AAATGGATGTTCTACATATACAATTTATTTGGGTCAAACTTCTGATGCTTCCGGCCCATTTAATATATACCTAAACTCTACTGGTTCCACACCCATCTATTCTGGCATAGAGCGTTCTGTTTTATTGTCCGGGGTTACTTTAAGTATAGAATGTACAAGCCCAACCCCCACTCCGACTCAAACACCAACACCCACTAGAACCCCAACCAAAACACCCACAAATACACCAACTAATACTGTCACTCCAACAAACACTCAAACCCCAACTAATTCTCCTTTTATAACACCCACAAATACCCCTACTAACACTACGACACCAACACCCACAAATACAGTTACACCTACACCTTTTGGTTGTAAGGTGTTTTCGGTGGCTAGGGATTTAAATAATGTTGGTTGTAATTTAACTTGTGCTAATATTCCTAATAACCCAATATTTGGTCGTTATGCAAATTTTGACGGTTCTTTAGGAAAACAATACTTTTTAGGTTTATCTAACTGTCAAAATAATGTTTCAAACACTTGGTCGGCAGAAACAAGGTTTGTAATAAACGGTGTTTGTTACGGGGTAGATAATAATGGATTCATAACAGGCTCCACGGCCTGTCCTACCCCAACGAATACTCCAACCCCAACAATAACACCAACCCCTAGCATAACCCCAACAAATACCCCTACACTTACCCCTTCAATAACACCAAGTAATACGTTATACCACGCTTATTTATTTATAGAACCTATAAGCGAAAACGTAAATTTCAACGAATGGATGGGTTCTGGTTCATCTTCATTCCGTGGTTTTTCAAATGGTTTAGCGCCATCTACAAATAGTGTAACGTTAGCAACCCAAATGAACAGGTATATTTCGTATTCTGGTTGGGGTGGTAATTCCCCTTCAGTTGGCGTTGCAGATATTGTTACACTTGGTGGCAATGTTGATGCATATGGTAATTTAGTGCAACCTTATTTATTTAAAACTTACGAGGTTTCTGCTGGAACTGTTTCTGGTCTTGCTTGGTACACTTGGATTATTTCCACCGGGGCTACAAATGGTTTTAAGGTGAACAACATAGGGGTCAATGATTTTGGTAATCCTAATTCAATGATTCCCGTAAATATGAATGAAACATACTATGATTTAACATTTGATTATACAGGCTCTACGATACCTGCTGGTACATATCGTTTATATACAACCTTTGGTATGCCGAACATGAGGCTTGATAATTCATTGTTCAATATTTATTTCAAAGGTAATTCTTTAACAACTTAAAATGAGTTTTGATTTTAAAAACCCAACATCGCAGGTATTAAATAGTGGCCCGGTTTCTGTTAGCCCAGAATCTAATACCGGAACCAATTTTAGTGCTTTTCAGATTGGTGGTTATGTTGAAGTTTTTAACCTTTCTGATTTATCCTTTACCATACCCGTTGGTGATAGTGGTACCATATTATATTCAGGTAATACCATACCTATTGATTTTTCTTATAATGCGCCCCTCAATACGTCAAATGTAATAAATTTATATTCTGACGGTATTTCTTCTGGCCGTAGAAGATTGGGTATGTTGGCTTTTGTTTACGAAACAAGCACAGTTTACCAATTTAACATACACAATTACGAAACATTATTTAATAACGCTCAAACTAGTGGTTCTTTAATTAACATAGGTACGGGTTTTCAATGTACAGACGATACGGCAGCGGGTATATCTTTCATTTCTGGTTGGACTGGTAATACAATAGAGGGTATTAGCGGTGTAACAAGAGAAAACGCAAATTGGATTAAATACAATCCAGAAATATATTTTACAGGTGGTACTTACACTTCTGGCAATACAACTTTAACTCTTTATGACAATACTGGCGGGACAATAACGGTAACAGGTTTTACAGCTAGCGGTGGTGGGGTTAATATCCAAAACTACGGTTTAAACAGGGTTTTACTATCTGATGGGACAGAAACTGGAATAGTCGCACAAAGCGGTTTAACTTTTTCAAACGGAACTTTAAATATAACTGGTTCAGCCCTATTCAGTACGACATACACCGCCAATACCCAAGTTGCTGGTCAATTATTATGGAATGATGGTGATGGTACATTAGATTTAACATTAAAAGATGACGTAACAATACAATTAGGTCAAAGTATTGTTGCTAGGTGTTATAACGACACACCTACTACCTTAGTTAAAGGGGAAGTTGTTTATATAGAGGGCTCTCAAGGTCAGAGGGTGAAAGTGGGTAGAGCATCGTCTAGTGGTGAAACCACTTCTTCTGTTACATTTGGTCTTGTTATGAAAAACATAGCAAGTGGTCAGGAAGGGTTTGTGATAACCCAAGGTGTGTTGAAAAAGATGAATACAGATGGACTAGTGGAGGGCGCTGCTCTATGGTTGGGTTCAACACCCGGAACATACACAATGACTAAACCAAAAGCTCCTTTACATAGTGTATTAGTTGGTTATGTAGAAAGAGTTCAACAAATTTCTGGTTCAATATACGTAAAAATACAAAACGGATACGAATTAGAAGAGTTACATAACGTACTTATTAGCGGTGTCACAAATGGTGACTTATTGATATATGACTCTTCAAGGTCTTTATGGATAAATAGTAAAAAATTAATTGGTGATTACGTTATTTCCGGTTCTACTGTAATTGTAAATACTGGAACCACATCTAATTTAATATTTAGTTCTGACACTTCTAATAACCCAAAAATAGAATTTGTTGGCAAAAACGATTCTAATAAATATTATTTAGGTATAGATACTGCCCAGCCGGATACTTTTAACTTATCATATGGAGATTTAGGTAATGTAAACAATTATGTTTTAAGTTTAACTACTGGTAAAACAATTGGTGTTAATGTTTATAATCCAGAATTTCCTTTAGATATATCTGGCGAAACAAGACTTAGGACTTTTGGTACTTCTCCTTCTGATATTGTTGGTGCAGGAACTTCTGGTGTTATTTCTAAAATAACTGTTGGCTCTGGTTTAACATTAGACAACGGTACATTAGTAACTACCGGACAAACATCAGGCACAAGCGGCACAAGTGGTACATCAGGTGAGAGTGGTACAAGCGGCACATCGGGAGAGAGTGGAACGAGCGGTTCTTCTGGTTCCTCTGGGGAACTTTTAACGCTTGTAACAATAACGCCAGTTCCTGACGGTGTTAGAACAAATTTTACATTGAGCGAGTCAGTTGGTTCAGCACATTTGTTTTTCATTGGGGGTCAATTGAAATCTTATGGGATAGATTACATTATAAGTGGTGAAACAAATACATCTTTAGAAATATTAACGTACCCTCCTTTCCCAGAAGATACTTTTAAGTTATATACAAATTTATCCGTAACAACATCTACTGTTGTAATAAACGGAACATCCGGTACAAGCGGGGTTAATGGTTCTGCTGGCTCAAACGGTACTTCGGGTACTGGTTTTTCTGCAATAACAAATCCGGGCAATTATAGGGTTTTAATATCTGATGGTTCAACAGATTCAGCTACAGCACTTTCGGGTGTAACATTCTCAGGGGGTTCTTTAAATGTTGACGGAAAAATAGGTATAAAAACTTATCCTTCTGATAGTTTATTCTATATAAGTGGTACAACACAAGGGAATAGTTTAATAAATGCTGTAGGTAGTTATGGTCAAGTTTTTAATGTAAAAGAAAATTTAACAGGTGTTTTATTTTCGGTAAATGATATATCTGGGATACCTATAATATTAGCTGATTCTTTGGGTGTTGTAAAAATAAGTAGCTTTCATTATTATAATCAAAAAAATAGTTTCACTTTATTTTCCATGCCAGATACTTCTTATGGTTCTGCTTGGATTGATTATTTGATTGGAAGTTCGGGTAATTATAGAGCCGGTACATTAATAGTTGTCTGGGATTCAGTTGCAAATTCTGTCAAATTTACTGATTTTTCCACAAAAGACATTGGAAATACAAGTCCTGTTACTTTTACTGTTTTGATAGATGAATTTGAAGATAAAATAAATTTTGGTGTTATAATTTCTAGCGGCACTTGGAATATAAAGGGAGGTATTAGAGTGCTTTGATATTTAATATAATATGAGTATTGTACATGGGCCGAATACTGTTTTAAGCAATCTAGTACTTCATCTGGATGCTGCCAATGTTAAGTCTTCAAAGGATGGTCAATCAGATTGGTATGATTTATCTGGATATCGTAATGATGGTTCTTTATCTGGTGGGGCGCTATATAATTATCGATATTATGGAAATATAGTATTTGGTGGAGGTAATTCAGTTGTTATCATACCTTCTGGTGTTACAGCTAATTTGACCAATGGTTATACTTTAGAGACTTGGGTTTCGGTTGGTAATATCGGTGATAATTTAGCTTTAATTGCAACGAATAGGGATGGTAATGATGACAATTCAACTTTTATTTTATCAATTGATAATAGGGGTGATAATACAAAACCATGGTCTCCCAATTCCGAAAAAATGGTTTTATTGGCTCAATATGGTTATGGTTCAGGAAATAATTATATAGGCGGTTATCCATACTCAGGGAAAACAAATGGAGATAATACATATCATCAAATAGTATTTGTTTTTAAACCAGAAAGGTTAATATTATACTTTGACGGTTCTATAGTTGCTGTTTCTGGATTCACTTCCAACCCTGCTTATATTTCCGATAAGACGGTTAGGATTGGAAATCAATACGATTTAGGTTCTTCTACCTTTCCTTTAACGGGTAGTATATCTATTGTTAGGTTATATGATAGGACATTAGAACCAGATGAAGTATATGCCAATTTCGCCGGGAACTTTTCCAGATACTCACTATCTGCGGTTGTTCCTCCGAACCCAAGCATGACGCCGACCCCTTCTCCGACATTAACACCATTCTTCACAAGAACACCAACACCAACCCCTACTGTAACTCCAACAGAAACCCCAACAAATACACCAACCCCAAGTATTACCCCAACAATTACGTTAACACCAAGCATAACTCAAACGGTCACACCGACTTCAAGTCCATTGAACGTATCTCCAACCCCAACATCAACGAATACGCCGACACCAACACCTACGGTTTCACCTTTGAACTTGTACAACCTATTAACAGAAGATGGGGACAATTTAACGACAGAAAACGGAGATTTCTTAGAATACGAGCATAATTAAAACTATATATTTATTTGATATGGCAAATAAAAAAATAACAGAATTAGATTTAGCTGCTTCGGCGACAACAGATAGTTTTCTTGTTGTGGTTAATAGTGGAAATACGGTATCTCCAGTAACTAACAAAATATATTTTTCTGGTTTATCTAATCAAATTGTAAAAACATATACCGGATATGTGGGAAATAATAGTGCGGTTCAATTTATTTACGACCACAATTTAAACACGCCTAATTTGTTTGTTTCTGTTAAGAAAACAGGGAATACTGGCACACAAGTTTACCCAGAGACTGTTTTTAGTGGAAATAATAGATTAGTTCTTAGATTTTCAGCTCCGCCAACAACAAATGAATATTATTTAACAATAATGGGTTATTAACCATGGAAGGACAATTCAATATATCACCACAATGGAACAGGGATGTTGCCGCCGCTTACTACGGTTCAACAACAAACTATTGGGAAGGGTATGGGGATATAGTTAGGCATAACTACACAGGCGGAACTATTTTTAAAAACCCTACAATATCTACTTATTCATACTTTGGTTCCAATAATGCAAATGAGGCAAGACCAATGTATGCCGGGGGTGTTTTATCGTTAAATGGTGAAACCCATTTTGTGCCGTACAGTGCATCTGTTGGTCAAAAAATAAATGTAAACGGTAGTTTTACGACATATAATTTAATGTACACAAATGTTAATGGTGCTTATGCTGGCGGGGTTTTGAATAATTCTGGTATAATACATTGGGCCCCGTATTTGGCAACTATAGGCCAATATGTTAGAACTAATGGCTCGGTTTTTACTTATTCTTTAAGTAATTTTGGTAGGTTAGGTTCTTATATAGGCGGTGTATTAATGCCAGACGGTAGGGTACATTTTATCCCATTTAATTCTACAACTGGGTTAATTGTTGAAGGTGAACGAACAGTGACAACATATACAAACACTAATTTCGGTTTTTCTTTTTTCTATGGTGGGGTTTTGGGTGCTAGGGGAGATGTTTATTTTGTACCACATAAAGTGGGTTCTAGTAATAATCGATATTTACTAAAAAGAAGTGTCACTGGTAGCATTATAAAAATACCCATTACTATTGAAGATGCTGGTATTGACTTTCAGTATGGTGCCTATGCTGGCGGTGTTCTAGACATGGATGGTGATATACATTTTGCACCTTATCGCTCTTCAGTTGGTTTAAAAATTGACAAAGACGATAATATTTCTACTTATCAATTAGTATATACTAATAATGCGATAAACAAATATGTTGGGGCTGTTTTAGCTTCTAATGGTGAAATACATTTTGTGCCACATCAAGCGATTGTTGGACAAAAGGTTTCTCCGAATGGTGTGGTTTCAACTTACAGTATTGGTTCAAATACTCCTTCTGCTTTTTTTGGGGGTATAGCCACTTTGGATAATAATATTCATTTAATACCACACGCTTCCCAAAGCGGTTTAATTTTAAATGTAAGTTCGGTAAATAAATTTGAAAAAGGTTTTTGTATATTACCATATATAAATAAATTTTAAGAAATGGGTTCTTGGGATGTTTCAGATGTTTTTAAATCAGAAGTTCAAGAATTGTTGGATTCGACAGTTCCTGTTTTTGATGATTCACAAATAAATCAAAATAGTTGGTCTAAATTTAAACCAATATTAGATAGGTTTTATAACAGTGGAACATTATTTACTGGCACAAATGTCATGACTTACACAATATCACCTTTATCCTTTAACGGATATGCTGGTGCGGTTATGGGTATAAATGGCGACATACATTTTGTACCATATTCTGCAACAACTGGGTTGAGGTATGTTTATAGTTCAAATACTTTTTCATCATATTCTATCCCTAAGATAGGGTATATTGGAGGTGTTTTAGCCCCTAATGGAGATATACATTTTGTACCATATTCAGCAGACACCGGTATGAGGTATGTTTATAGTAGCAATGCAGTAACAATATATAATTTATCATATACCAACCCCGCATCTGAGCGGCAAAAGTATATAGGCGGCGTGGTTGCCCCAGATGGATATATACATTTCGTACCACATAAAGCAACTGTTGGACAAAGAGTTTCTGGTCAAACCGCTTCTGCTTATACCATAGCTAATACAAATTCTAACGGTGCGTATGCTGGAGGTGTTTTAGCGCCAGACGGATATATACATTTTGTACCTTTCGCAAATACTGTTGGTATGAGGGTTAGTGGGACAACTACACAAATATATGCCATAGATACTTATACGAATGGCGCATATTATGGTGGTGTTTTATCACATGACGGTTATATACATTTTATACCACATAAAATAAATAAAGGGATGCGGGTTAGTGGTACAACATCATCTACTTATACTTTAGCTAACACAAATTCTAACGGTGCGTATGCTGGTGGTGTTGTATCATCAAATGGGGATATTCATTTTGTACCATATAATACAAATATTGGTCAAAAAGTTAGGGGTACCTTAGCAACCACTTATCCTTTGGAAAATACCTTTACTACAAATGCCTATATGGGTGGTATTCTTAATGAGAAAGGAATTATAAATTTTGTTCCATATCAAACCACAGTTGGACAAAAAATAAATACGTTGGCGGGACTTCTTTTTCAGAGACCATTATGCTACTCGCCTTTTTATAATAAATTGTAAATGGGAATATATAATGCAAATCCGATTTGGTCAGAGGAAGTAACCGGAACTACTATCGCTAAGATAATGACAATGAACGACCCTTCACAATTTAGTGATTACCCTAATTCTTGGCTTTCGATGCAGAAGTTGCTTAGACCTTCAGAGCCAGCTAAAGTTGGTAGTTTTGTTTCATTTGTTTCAGTGGAATCACTTGGTTCTGGTTCACCAACAGAAAATATTCAATTTTTTAAGGGGGGGGTTTATGATTTAGATGGTAATTTATATTTAGCACCTTTCAACCGTTTTGAAGGTATTGGTGAATATTTTCCTATAGTTAAAATATCAGAAAATTTTAGAATTTCTTTTATATTAAATACAATTCCATTAAGCGGATACTGCGGTGGTGTTTTAGCACCTAATGGTGATGTACATTTTATACCTAGCGTAGCAAAACAAGGGTTAAAGATAAATAAATATGGGGTTGTAAGTACTTATAATTTAATATATAAAACGCCTGATTCTTTTTATGATACTGTTGGTGGTGAATACGTTGGAGGTGTTTTAGCTCCAAACGGGGATATACACTTTGTCCCTTATCTAGCAACTATTGGGCAAAAAATATCCACCACGGCAAACACAAGTACTACTTATACAACAAGCAGTTATGCAATAAATGGAGGCGGTTATGCCGGAGGTGTGTTAGCACCAAACGGTGAGGTGCATTTTATACCAAAAACAGCAACAGTTGGTCAAAAAATTACATTAAGTGGTAGTGTAATAACTTATCAGTTTCCGAACTCTTTCCAATATCCTTCAACAAATTTAATTAATTTTAGTCTTGGTTCATCATTTTCATTTAATGGTGATAGTCAATTAAATAGTAATAATATAATAAGGTCTAACGGAACTCCAGATACTGGGGATTACCCATTATCTTTTTATTTCGCGGCAACATCTAGTAGCGGCGACATTTACTACAGGGATTCTACTAGTTTAAAAAAACAAGATGGTACTACCTATTCAATACCAAACTATAATGCTAATATTTTTAATACTGGACCATTAATTTCAAGTCCAAATGGAACCATAATGATGACCCCATACAACATGCTGGGTGGATTGGCATACTTATATATGCTTGACACAAACGAACTTCGCCTATTGCCAAGAAATGTTTACTTTTCTCAATTTTTCAATAAATCTTTTTAAAAAATATGTATAATAAAGATAAAATTTTAGAAATTGTAAATGAGATAAAGGAGGAGTCAAAAACAATTAAACCGTATGTTGTGGTTGCCCAACCCAGACGCTCTTCGGAAGAAACGGCAGCACAAAATTTTCACCCCAGTAAAATATTATCAATATCTTTTGATGGATTCTCAAATGGTTATATTGACATATTTGGTCAAAAGGTAGATGTCGCCAGAAACTATCTAATGGAATCTTGCATAGAAAGCGATGCTAAGTATATGCTTTTTGTGGGGGAAGATACGGTATTACCTTTTGATGCTTTTCACAAGTTACATAAAACAGCAGAAGAAAACCCAGATTCCATTGTGGTGGGTGTTTACTATTACAAATTGGGTGGACCTATGATAATAGTAAATGATGGTGGTCATTTAAAAATACCAAACTGCGACCCGGGGCAACTTATAGATGCTTGGCTTACAGGTATGGATTGTATGTTAATACCTATAAGTGTACTTAAAAAAATGAAAGAAGAAGAGCCGGAACTGCCTTTTTGTTGCGTATATAGCACCCCAGATGATATATTTATAGGTGAAGATAATTTCTTTACATATAGATTAAGGAAACACGGTATTAAACTTTTGGTAAATACAGATGTACAATGTTTGCATATGGATTTAGCAACAGGTAAATACACAGCACACCCTTCTATTTCTTTAAGTAATTATAGAACTGAAATTCCTGTCACAATTCCTTTAGAAATGTCAGATTTGGAATATTTAGAAAAGAGATGGGTTGATAGGATACCTAACCCAGAACAAATGGAAATGAATAATAATGGAAAATAGTATAAATATTGTTGGGGTTCAAACATTAGACGCACCGGAAGATAGAATTTTGCTTTACTTGGAAGTCATATTTAATAATCAAAAATATGATTGGAACTTTTTTTGTAAGACAAGTATGTCAGAATGTTTAACAGAAGAAAATAAACAAAAGATATATGCCGATATTCTAGCAAAAGAAGAAAAATGGAAGACTCTTAAAAATCAAACAATAACTTACCAAAACTTTGATGGTACCACCACTAAAGTACCTTATCAAAAAAGTGAAGTTGTTAAAGCAGACAACCCAGACTATTATGCTATACGTCGTAGCTTATATCCAAGTATTCAGGAGCAATTGGATGCTTTATGGAAAGGACCCGATTCTTTAGAATATCAAAACATGTTAAAAACAATACAACAAATAAAAGAAAACAACCCTAAGCCCTAATTATGATTAATGTCAAATGAGTTTGTTGCCCAAAAAGGGATTGTTTCAAAAGGCGGGATTACATACCCATATTCGGGTGTTAGTAGCAATTATCAAATAAACGAAAATGATTATTTGATTGATTGCACAACTGGTTCTTTTAACGTAACGCTACCATCATCTACAAACTTATTAGGTAAAATATTTGTCGTAAAGAACAGTGGTTCTGGTTCAATAACAATAAACACAACGAATAGTCAAACAATAGATGATAGTTTGACTAAAATAATTTCACAGTACGATAGTATAACAGTACAAAGCGATGGCTTTAACTGGATTATTCTAAATTCGGCGTCAAGCGGAACTTCAGGTTCTGGCACCAGCGGCACGTCCGGTGAGAACGGAACTTCTGGAACATCTGGCAATAGCGGAACATCTGGTTCATCTGGTGTTAGCGTTTCTGGAACCAGCGGAACGTCCGGTGGGAACGGAACTTCTGGAACATCTGGTGTTAGCGTTTCTGGC
>JACCDX010685930.1_pt1 | contig 10802 bp, 10 predicted proteins | sample 7449681 | NCBI WGS metagenome assembly JACCDX01 (sample SAMN15323450, study PRJNA562643) | freshwater metagenome | isolation source: river surface water | place: USA:Blue River Watershed | collected 2017-08-18
ATCTTCATTTTCCTCTTCATCATCTTCATTTTCCTCTTCATCATCTTCATTTTCCTCTTCATCATCTTCATTTTCCTCTTCATTTTCCTCATCTTCAGTATATTCAGAAAAATCACTTTCCTCACTCCATAGTTTTTTCTTAATCATTTTTATGTTTGATAAAATAAATAGTTGAATTTAATATTAAACTCAAAAAATCAATTAATATTTGTATAAAAATAAGTTTTAAACATTTAAGTTTTTTTATAAAAATGTTAATAGAAGCAGTTAATAAAATAAAAGAGATAACTAACATAGTTCCTGAACTAAAAAAGAATTTTTCAGAACTAACTATTTCTCATGTTAAAAAAGATTTTGAAAAAATAATAGAACATATAAAATCAATAAAACAATATAAATTTACTGATGAAAATTTATACAGAGCAGTTTATCAATTATGTAATTATTTTACCGATGATTATATTGAAAATGGAAGAAAGACACTTTTTTCTTACAATCCAGCCTTAGTTGAAGAAGCTTCAAGTGTTATAAAGAATAACTTTGTGAATTCAGAAAAACTAAATCACAAAGTTATAATAACTACAACAACATGCAAAAGAACAGATTTATTAGAAAAAACAGTAAATAGCTTTTTGGAATGCTGTACAGATTGGAGACAATATGTTATAAAATGGATTATAGTAGATGATAATTCTTCAGAAGAAGATAGAAAATGGATGAAAGAAAAATATCCTTTTATAGATTATATCTATAAAGATACAAGCCAAAAAGGACATCCAAGAAGTATGAATATAATTTATGATGAACTTATTTCATTGAACATATCAAAAGAATCCGGTTCACCGGCTTTTATTTTTAATTTAGAAGATGATTGGGACTTTTTCGTTAAAGATAATTATATTGAAAAAATGATAAAAGTATTAAAAAGTAATGATAAATATGGTCAATGTTTAATTAATATTAATTATTCTGAAGATACAAAAACTGGTTCTCAAATATGGGGTTCAACAATGAAATACTTAGATTCATTAAGATATTTTGTACATAATCACTATACAGGAAAAGAATTAGATGAAATAAATAATTTAAAAAAGTATCCAAATTGTTTTTACTGGCCTCACTTTTCATTTCGCCCAGGTTTAACAAAAATAGAAGTGTTTCTTGATATTGGAAAGTTTAACGAATCAGCTCAACATTTTGAAATGGAATATGCATATAAATATGTTGAAAAAGGTTATCTTACAACATTTTTAGATAGTGTAAGTTCAAGCCATATTGGAAGAAGAACATATGAAAGAAAATCTGATAAACTAAATGCATATGATTTAAACAATGAACAACAGTTTGGAGAAAAACCAAAAACTTCTCAAGTTCCTGTTGAGAATCAAACTAATAAAATATCATTAGTATCATATGTTATAACATTAGAAAGAAGACGCGACAGACTTATTCAATTCTTTCAAATGAACAAAGATGAAATGATTCCTGTTAAAGTATTAAAGGGCTTTGATGGAAAACAAATGAATCCAAATCATAAAATTCAGAAAGCATTTAAGACTGGAGATTATAATTATAGAAAAGGAATTATAGGATGCGCAATGAGTCATATCCATATATGGAAAGAATTTTTAAACAATACTTTTTATACAAATTGTTTAGTCCTAGAAGATGATGCAAAATTGGTAAAAAACTTTAGCGATAAATTGATGAATACTTTAATAAAATATGAAGGACAGTATGAAATTATGTTTTTACATTATAATCCATATCCACAGTATATGAAGAAAGAACTTTTCTTTGAATATCAAGATATAAAAGCAGAAGAGTGGTCAATTGAAAGAAGCAGAAGAGAAAATATGGGAAGTACAGCGGGTTATGTTTTATCAAGAGAAGGAGCAAGAAACTTATTAAGATATGTTGAAAAATGTGGTTGTCCAAATGCAATAGATTGGGTGATGTTTAAAAGTCCAACATTGCAAGAATATAGACAACGTATTTTATATACAACACCTTTATTAGTTCATGCAAACTGTTTTCAGTCAGCTCAAGGAACAGTTGATACAGATATACAAAACGTATATGAATCTTTATCATATTCTACAGATGACGAATGGGATAAAGAAGAGTATAAATATATACTTACAAAATTAAAAGACCATCGAGATGCTGGATCAGCTTGCAAGAATTTAGTTAGTTTTGTCAAGTCAGTAAAGAATGAAAAACTAGATTTATTTAATACAAAAGTATGTATATTTGGAATAGAAGAATTAGAAGAATATAAAAATAAATGTAAATCAACATTATCAGAGTATTATACAACTAATAAAAAAGTATATTCTATTCCACATTCATTATTGGATGAAGAATTTTATAAAGATAAAGTATGGGGAGATGTATATTTAAATACAATAAAGCCATTTTAATCAAATTCATCAAATGAATGTTGTAAAATCTTTGGTTTTTGATTAGGAGGATATATAAATAAAAAAGTATCATGAAGACCAAGTTGAGTTTCCCAACCAAGACTGTTTAAAGAATCCATAACAGATTTAATTTCATCTTTAGAGAAACCTAAATTCATAATTTCAAAACCTCTATTTTTATTATTAATAAAGTCATCAGAAAGTAAAAATTCATAAATACGTTGTTTTAATTTGCATATATTTCTATTTGTTCTAAATTGTTTAAATTTAGAAATATTATCAGGAGTTAATTTAGTAGGAAAATCTCTCATTATTATTTTTTATAAAAAATAATAATGTTTTAAATCTTATTCAAATAATTTTTCATTTGTTTTTCTGTCAAGACTCCATATTATTTCGTTGTTTGACTTTTGAATAAGTTTTATGTTTAATTTAATTAAATTAATTAGATTATATATTTCTTTAAGTAGTTCGTAATTTGGTCGCGATGTCTCAGAGCTTCCAGTCTGATTTTCATCATTTTGAATCCATTTGTGTAACCATTCTCTTATAATATTTACACTATATAGTGAAGTGCTTGACAAGTTAATTTGTATAAATTGTTTAGAATCATTTTCATTATTATTTATAATATATTTTATACTTTCAAGAATAGATTTAAGTTCTACTTGAGATTTAGAAGTATCATTTATTTTTTCAATAATAGTAGTTTTTTTTTCATATCTATCAACTATACAAAAACCGTATGTTCCACAGTTTGTTTTTTCATCAAAATAACTTGCAGTATAGACATTAAATGTTAATTCTCTAGATTTTTTCTTTTCTTCAGTAATTTTTTGAACAAAGTCTATGCTCATTTTTAATAATCGTTTAAATAATTTATATAACTATATATTTATATATTTTTCTTTTAAGTTATTATTAAACTCTATAAAGTCTTGTAAAAGAAGTATTATTTCTTAATTTATTTACAAAATCTTGAATTGGAAATACTTCTGAATTATATCTTGATGTTAATAAGTAGTTATTTAATTGGTCTCTTACAACATAATCTCCTTTTGGTTGATACATGTTTAATTGATCTTGTAATATATAATTACCTTTTGGTTGATAAGATAGTAAATCATTTCTTAATGCGTAGTTTCCTGCTGGTTGATAATTTCCTTTTGGTTGATAATCTTCTAAATCTATTCTTATGACATAGTCACCTGCTGGTTGATAATCTAATAATTGTCTTTGTGTCGCATAGTCTCCAACCAATTGATATTTATTTAAATCATCTTTTAAAGCATAATTTCCTTTTGGTTGATAATTTGTGAGTTGAGATTGAAGAGCAAAAAGGTCTTTCAACTCATCTTTTGTATAATAATTATTAAATTTTGCGTTAGTCTCGGCTAAGCCCGTTTCATATGCAAGTTTTAAAGAATTTGCATTATTATTTGATTCTTTTTTAAAGATATCAAAATCTTTTTTTAAAACATAAGGATCTTCTATAACATAAGGCGTTAAAGAGTCACTTACTTCAACAATAGTTGGTTTTGTTTGTTGAGCACCCATTTTTTAATATTTATAAATATTAAAAAAAAATTTTTATTAATATGCTAATCTGTAACTATATGGCTCTTTTCTAATAACACTTGATTCAGTTACGGGAGCTTCTTCAGTTACAAGAGCATCTTCCGTAATTCTTGGAGCTTCTTCCGTAATTCTTGGAGCTTCTTCAGTATCTGGTCTTCTAGATTGCATAGGAGCTTTTTCAGCAGTAAAACAAAGTGGTAAATATGGACCTTCATTGTCATCATAATTAAAACATAATTTTTTATCTTGTAAATTTTCTCTCATATACCATCTATTTCCTATTTTTATTTGTCCATCATCAAATTGTTTTTTAAAGAATTTTAGACTATTAACACTTCCTTTCATAGATGTTATATCTTCTTGAATAGTTCCTTGTGTTTGTTCAATCCCTTGTAATCTTGAATCATTAAACTTCTTATATTCGTCAAATGTATTACTAAATGTATTAAAACTTGATTGTGTAACATATCTACCATCAGACTCACCTTTTGTATAATATGAGTTTAAGTCAAGATTTACATCAATAGGTGCATATAAAGCATCAGCCATTGCTTGTGTAAATACCGGCTTACTTGATTGTTCATTTTTATATTTGTTAAATTCATTTTGTGATAAATAAGCTTGTGTTGCACTTTCTGTTTTAAGAAAATTATCATCAACATAACTTTTTTCTGCATAATCACCCTTAGCTTGATAATTACCAGCAAGTTGAAAATTATCATCAACATAACTTTTCTTTACATAATCACCAGCAAGTTGATAATCACCTTTAGGTTGATAATTATCTTCAATATATGTTTTTGTCGCATATCCATCTAATTTATTAGATAATTTATTAGATAACTTACTATCTATTGTCGCATCTATTCCACTAACTGTATTAGAATTAGTTGTATCAACATACACTTTTGTTGCATAATCTGACATATTTGGTAAATTAGGACTAACAGTTTCATTATAAAATTGAGTTAAATCATCTTGTTTAAGATAATTACCTTTAACTTGATAAAAACTATCTCCTGCTTTTTTTGTTAAATAATAATCATCTTTAGGTGCTTTTACTTGATAACTATCAAGTTGGTTTTGTGTTATATATGGATTATCTGATTTTTCTTTTTGTTGAAACTGACTTAATATATTATCATTATAGAATGTATTTAATTTATCAGTATCTACATAGTCTTCTAAATCACTTTTATAAGCATATTTTCCAGCAGGTTGATAGTCTCCTTTTGGTTGATAATCTCCTTTAGGTTGATAGTTATCTTCTAAAAAAGTTTTTGTTGCATAGTCTCCAGCAAGTTGATATTTAGAACTTATGTTATCATTATAGTATGCATCAAGTTTAGTATTAGTAATATAGTTAGATAGTTCTCCTTGTGATACATAGCCATTTAATGCTTTTTGTCTTACATATGGATTATCTGATGTTTCTTTTTGTTGATATTTATCATTTAAACTATCTCTAAATGTAACAAACTCACTATTTGCTAGATAGTCATTTAATTGACTTGTTTTAGCATATTCAGCTAAATCACTAGACTTGACATAACCACTAAACGAGCTATTAACATAATCTTGTGTAGCATAAGGTATTAGTTTATCTTTAACAAAATCTTGAACATAAGGATAAGTAGTATAAGAATTTAAATCGGTTGATTTAGCATAGTTTGCTAGTTGAGCATTTAAATCAACAGTGTTGGTATAATCTTTAAATCTTGTATCAATATCGCTAGTTTTAGAGTATAAACTTAAGTCACTATTTTTAGCATAATTTTTTAATTCATCATTGACATAGGAAGTTTTAGCATATTTTGTTAGTTCATCATCAACGTAAGAAGTTTTAGCATAAGGAAGAAGATTTGGGATATTAGATAATTTAGCATAAGTACTTAAGTCTGGTAAGTCTTGTATTGTTGCATATTTTTTACTTACAGTATTTATATCATAATCTGTTATTTGTTTATCAACATATGTTGTTTTAGCATATGGAGATAAATCTGGTAATTGAGATACTTTAGCGTAGTCTTTTAGTGCTTCTTTAGATACAAATAAATTACCAGCCTCATCTTTAGTTATGTAACCATTAAGAGCGTCTTGAGTAAGATAAAGTTTGTTGGCATCATCTTGAGTGAGATATATACCAATATTATCTTTTTTGAAATAAGTGTTTCCAGCTTCAGACTTTGTAAGATACAAATTACCAATTTGGTCAGATGTTAAATAAAATTTATTTAATCTATCTGTTAAAGCATTTATAGTTTCGTCAGTTTTTGAACTACCAGCACCCATTTTTTATTATTAGTTTAATAATAAAAAAGAAATTAATTAAAAATTTTGTAATGATTTTTGATAATTATATATTGATGAAATTTCATTATCTATAAGAATTCTACTGTAAGATAATAATCCATAAATACTTCCTTTAAAAAATCCTTCAGGAAGTGTGTCTCTTGCATCTCTTCCAATTTTATATCCAGATAAATTAATTGTTCCAGAAGATGTTGCAGTTGAAGAAGAACTTTGCTTTATATTATTTACATATAACTCTATAGTTGAAGGACTTGTTTTAATAATCACTATATGATACCAAATATTATTTAGAAAAATATTTGTAAAAACATGATCTGTAGAACCTGAAGTTGATTGCCAGATAAATCTTATTCTACTTCCAGAAAACATTAAATTAAAAGGATTAGTTGAACCAAAATTTCCAAATAATATACCTGCATTTCCAGATGTTGTATTATTTAATTTAAACCAACAAGAAATTGTAACTGGCTGAGAAGTAAATTTAAAAGTTTTAGTTAATATATTATCTGTACTTGTTCCATTTATATTAAATATAGTATCACTCAAAGAAGTATTATCTGTTGCCAGTATTCTTCCAGAAGATATTAATGGTTCTATTGTTGAAGGACTGTAAATAGTTCCTTTATTGGATAAACACATTGATGGTAAATTAGAATTACTTTGTCTAAAACATATAGAATTTGAATCAGAAGATGGTTCAATAATCCAATTTATATTAGATGCAGCTTGTAAATTTATTTTTCCAGGTTTTAAACTATTACCTGAAACATTACCAACTGTTATTTGAGGTGAATTATTTATCCAATAATCACCTTTTGGTTGATATGCTAAATTACCCGCATTTGTTGTTAAATAAGGATTAGTTGTTGTTTCTTTTGCTTGGTATCTTCCATCACTACCAGTTTTATCATAATATCTTAAATTACCAACAGATGATGTTAAATAAGGATTGTTACTTATTTCTTTTGCTTGATAGATTAAATTACCATCACTTTTTGACAAATAAATATTACTATATTGTGAGTTACTAGCTTGAGTATTTCCCATTTTCTCTTTATTATTTAATATATTAAATAATAAAAATAATTTTATTTAAATTTATTCTTTCATAAATGGAACGACTGGATTTGATTTAATATCACCTGAGATGTTCTTAATTGCTTGTTCATATCTTGCTAAAAATTCATCTTTAAAGTCTGGATGTTTAGCATCCATCTCTTCAATTTCTTTTGCTGTTTTTTGGACAACTTCATGTGCTTCTTTCATCTTCTTTTCTGCTTCATGAATAGTATATAAAGCATTTGCTTTTTTGAAACGTAATTTAACATAGAAATCTAAATCATCGTAACTTTCATCTTCTTCTTGAGAATGAGTTTTATCTAATAATTTTCTTTCACGATTTTGAATATCTTCAATTTCTTTACGTTCTTTATGTTCTTTTTCTTTTTGTGCTGCTTTTACTACATCATTTGTTAATTTACGAACATCAATTTCTCTTGTTGTTCTTGTATAAATTTCATTTGTATCCATTAATGGAAAATCATTGCCAACATAAACATAATCTATTTCTGCAAAATTATCAAAATCTCTGACTATCATATCACTCCATTTATCAGCTTCTAATTCTGTTCCAAAATTACCTCTTAATCTTAAAACACCATAACAACCTTCAGAGTCTGGAAATGCTCCTTTAGATGGAACAAAAGAAACTAAACCATAGACTTGGCCAGCAACTTTTGGATCAACTCTAAATTTTCTTTTTATTGGATATTCTAATTTTGTAAATTCTTTATTTACTAATCTAGTTTTTTCTTCTTGTAATTGTTCGTGAGTTAATGATTGACGTGAAGGGTCAGGTGTAGGTAAATCTTTTATACATTGAGGAATAACATTTGTGTGGTCTGTGTTAGATTTTTCTGTTTCAGGTCCTCTGAAAGAAACAGGTGCTACTTCATCAACTGGATTCATTTTTTATTATATAATAAAAAAATGTATTTTTAAATTACTATTTTTTTTCTTTTTATAATATAAAAAACAATGGGTAATATTTTAAATAAAGAACAATCAGAAGACAAATTTGTTTCAAAAACTGCTTTTTACGGTCCAAACAATGAACCTTTATTCATAGAAAAAACACAAATGGACAATAAGGGAACTAATTTATATATATATACTGGAGACACTGTTAAAGATATATTAGTTTTATATGGAGTTACTGATAAAGAAGGAAACCCTTTATTTCAAACTAAAAGTGATTTAAACGCAGACGTTGAAACAATATTAAAGACTTATACAATTATTGACAGTGAAAATAAACCTTTATTTGCTACTATCTCTGATTATAATCTATTAAATCAGACTGTTACTAGTAATACGACTGAAGTTGGTAATTTAAAAACTTTAATAATGGGTGATTCGGCAAATAATGTTAAAGGTTTATATGGAATGATGACAAATGATGTTTTAGGTTCAGATGGTTTAAGAGGAAAATTAGAAAATCAATTATCTTATAACTATAAATTCCAACAGCTTAATGTAGGTAATGACTGGTCTATTTTAACAAATAATCAAAATTTATGTGTTGCAAAAGGTAAAACTCAAGTTGTATGTCTTGACTCAACAGGTAATATTGTTTATGGAAAAGAAAATAGTGAAATTAATAAAGCTAACGGTATTACTTTTACTCCTAACACTAGTACTACATATAATGGGTTCTTACCAACTTCAACTACAGCAACTACACCAGCAGGTTATATTCGTTTTAATGCACTCTAAATATAAAATAGTTATTTTTTGTAATTTTTAAAATTATAAAAAATTTGTTTAGAAAAAACAAATTTTTTTCTAAAAGAAATAATAAAAAATAATATAAAATGTCAGCACAACAAATTCAATCTAATATGAGAGAATTAAAAGCAATAAATACAGAATTGAAACGCTTACGTTCAGAGTTAAAAGTATTTACAAATAAAAAAAAACAGATTGAAACAAATATAAAAGAATATCTCTATAGAAACGAACAACCAGGAATAAAATATCAAGATTTAGTAGTTCTTGCATCTGAAAAAAAGAAAAGAGAAAGAAAAACAAAAGAAGAAAGAAATCAAGATATAGCAAGTATTTTAGAATCATATGGTGTTAGAAATACTCAAGATGCTCTTCTTGATATATCAGATGCCTTAAGAGGAAAAGAAACAATCACTCTTGGTCTTAAAATTAAAGAACAAAACAATAGTCTTATGGAAATGTAATTTACAAAATTAGATTTTTTTTTATTATTTTGTTAGATTTTTTTACAATTTAAATAATTATAAATAATTATTATAAAAATGTCTAAGTTTCATATTTCTCAAACCGGTAAAGAAAGATTAAGAAGTTGGCATAAAGCTAATGTTAATCGTATTGCCAATGACCCTATCATTAAAGAAAAATATAGTGATAAAATTGAAAACCTTAAAGATTGCTTAAGTTCTAGTTCAACTAATATTAATATTACATCTGAACCTATCTATAAACCTGCTATTAAAGAAGTTTTATCTACTATAACAAAAGATGATGTTATCGTTCAAAAGAAAAAGAAAAAAGTCACTGATATCACATCTTTAGACTCTCTCGAAGAAAAAAAATCAGAAGATGTATCTGAAAAACCTCGTGAATTCCCACATCCTAATCATTATTATAAACAAAATGAAGATAAAACTAAAATTAGTGCTATCAGAGTCATCACCTATAACAAAAGTTATGAACGTGATAGTTATTAGTTTTTTCCGGACTTCGGGCACCGGCCCTCATAATTATTCAAATAATAGTTTTTTATATTTTTTAAATATAAAAAAATATCCTAAAATTATTTTTTACCATGCATTATAGTTAATGCTCTTTTTATTACTTCTTCTCTAGTTTTTACTACTTTATCTGTATCCATATCTGTTGGAGGTATTCTTATCTCATTATCTCTTTCTATTCTTGTTAATGATTGGAACGGATATTCTGAACCAGTTAATTTAATTATATTCATTTCAGCATCTTTCTTTAAGTATATTATCAAGTTATTCATATCAACATCTTGATTTTCAGCCATAATAGCTTCGATACATGCGTCTTTTCCTTCTTTATATTGTTGTGCATAAAAAGCTACTTTTGATAATAAGTGCCATCTTTTATAAAAATAACATCTTCTGTCTATAAATAAAATTTGGTTTGATGGAAATATCATTTTACATGCCATACTTGCATACATATAAGCGGTTAGCATATTTCCTGTTTTATTACCAACAGAATCACCTGTTAAATAATATTCAGCTATTTTTACTAAAGGTTCTGCTCTTTGACTATGTTCAAATGCTTTTAAATACCATAACATACTTTCTTCCCATGGATGATTTAATTGTTGAGCTATTTCACCTAATCTAAAATAAGAGTGATATATTTCTTCAATAAATCCTTGTTCTTTACTTCTTAATATATAATATTTATACGCTTCATGTA
>JACCDX011523009.1_pt1 | contig 10802 bp, 9 predicted proteins | sample 7449681 | NCBI WGS metagenome assembly JACCDX01 (sample SAMN15323450, study PRJNA562643) | freshwater metagenome | isolation source: river surface water | place: USA:Blue River Watershed | collected 2017-08-18
CCCGTACTGCCTGAGTATTTACAACCCCGATGGCGAGCTCAAAGGCTCGCACTTGATTGACACTAACTCGGGCAATGTGGCGCGCGGTATTTGTTCGCTGCCCTTTGTGAGGCAATCAGACCAGGAGGTGGTGTACTTTCCGTCTAACTTGGTCGAAAACTTGTTCGTCAGCAACGGCATGAGTGCAGGCAACACATTGGCCGAAGCCCAAGTGCAATGCCTGTCCGAAATTTTTGAGCGAGCCGTCAAAAAAGAAATTCTGGAAGGCGAAATTTGTCTGCCTGATGTGCCTCCCGAAGTGCTGGCCAAACACCCCAGCATCATGGCGGGCATTAAAGGCCTTGAAGCGCAAGGTTTTCCCGTGTTGGTGAAAGACGCTTCGCTGGGTGGTCAGTACCCGGTGATGTGCGTCACTTTAATGAACCCCCGCACTGGCGGTGTGTTTGCCTCCTTTGGCGCCCACCCCAGCTTAGAAGTGGCACTGGAGCGCAGCCTGACAGAGCTCCTACAAGGCCGCAGCTTTGAAGGCTTGAACGATCTGCCGCCCCCCACCTTTGAAAGCAACGCGGTCACCGAACCCTATAACTTTGTAGAGCACTTCATTGACTCTAGCGGCATTGTGTCTTGGCGCTTCTTTGGTGCTGCACCCGATTACGAATTTGTAGATTGGAACTTTTCAGGCCATGGCCCCGGAGCGAATGCTGTCGAAGCAGCAACCTTGTTTGGCATCTTGCAAAGCAGGGGCAAAGAGGTCTACACCGCCGTGCACGACCAACTGGGCGCCATCGCCTGTCGAATTTTGGTGCCGGGGTATTCTGAAATTTATCCCATCGAAGATTTGATTTGGGACAACACCAACAAAGCCTTGTTGTTCCGCGAAGATATTCTCAATTTGCATCGATTGAATCACAAGCAATTGGCCGCACTGCTAGACCGCTTAGAAAACAACGAGCTAGATGAATACGCGGATATAGCCACCCTCATTGGCATTGAGTTTGATGAGAACACCGAGTGGGGGCAGCTGACCGTGCTGGAGTTGAAGCTGCTCATCAACCTGGCCTTGAAGCAATTAGACGCCGCGCAAGATTTGGTGGGCGCATTTTTGCAATACAACGACAACTCGGTGGAACGCAAATTGTTTTATCAAGCGCTGAATGTGGCACTAGAAGTAGCTATAGTCCCTGACTTAGAAATGGCCAACTATGAGCACAATTTCCGCCGTATGTTTGGCAACGCGCGGATGGATGCGGTGTTGGGCTCTCTAGCGGGAAGTGTGCGCTTTTATGGTTTAACGCCCACCAGCATGAAGCTAGAGGGTTTAGACAGGCACCACCGCTTGATTGACAGTTTGAGAAAGCTTCAGGCAGCTCGCACTGCCTCGCAGAGCCGGTCGTGAAGCCTTTAAAGGCTTGAACAGTTTGTGGTTGTGCCGTTTATTTTTTAGGGCACTTGTCATTGAAGTTCAGAAAGCATGCGTTTTGAAATTTCCTTGGCCAAACTGGGGCGCAAGTTGGCGTGAACAAATTGACCAAACAATGTGGATTGATTGCCATGCTTGAATGTGATGAGCGCGTTCTTTTGAATGTCCCTGTCAATTCGAGTCATTGTGCGTGAGAACTGAACATGGCTGGTTTGGAATCCAATCTTTCTCTCAATGTTCACGTGTTTTTCAGAGAGCACTAATTTTTCATAGTCATTGGCATGTATGGCGTTGTAAAAATACGCAAGCAATAACACCACAACTTCAAACAATGAAAAGGGCAGTATCAGGGAGGCCCCCAGCAAGTAAAAAGCAGTACCTATGATCAATGTGAACAAGCCCAAGCCGACAAAAATCATTGCCAAGTGCCCTGGTGCCATTGAAATATTTCTTTTAAGGTGCCAGCTCCAGCTAGCGCCGTCATAGCGACCCAGAACAATTTCAGAAAAATTATCACTTCCCATTTCGAAAACTGATTGATAAATAAAAATGTATTTTTACCTTAGTTTAGGAATGGTGCTCAATGAGGCTCGTGAAATTGTCTTAGTCACTGACACCCCAAGGGCTATTCAATGACCGAAATGCATCGCCCCCCTCTAGAATCACACCATATTGATTTTGGAGGCACTGCGATGCAGCGCATCGAAGTATTGGGCCACCCTCATAAACAACGCATCAAAGCCTTGTATTCAAAATGACACCTTTTTCAGCCTTAATCGACAGCCTTCAAAAAAATCAGGATGGCTACACCATTGTGCTCCCCCCCGATTGGTTGCAAGGAAGAACCACCTATGGTGGTCTTTCTGCTTCTTTGTGTTTAGAGGCAACCCAACGCAGCATTGAAAATTTGCCGCCTTTGCGCTCAGCACAGTTTTGCTTTGTGGGACCCGCATCGGGCAACTTGAACCTGACGGCCCAAGTGCTGCGAACAGGCAAGTCCACCACCATGGTGTGTGCCGACATGGTGGGTGACAGTGGCATGGCCGTTCGCTCTACTTTGTGTTTTGGCACCGGCCGAGCTTCGTCGCACAACTACCAAGCGCTGCCCATGCCCCAGGTGGCATCGCCCCTCGATTGCGTCAGTTTCTTCGACTCACCAGAAGCCCCCACATTTGCCAAACACTTTGAAGCCAAATTTGCAGGCGGCGCCATGCCCAGAACGCCCGATGCAAAACCTGAAATGAGCATTTGGCTGCGCCATCGGGATGCGGGCGACGAGTCCAGTTTAGTGCGCTTGTTGGCGCTGGCCGATGCTTTGCCGCCCCCATCGCTGGTGTTGTCTAAAGAAATGATGCCCTTCAGCACCATGACTTGGTCGATCGATATTTTGGATGACCGTCCGTTTTCGACAACTGGGTGGTGGTTGGCTCAAGCGAGAGCCGATACATCCCAAAATGGCTATTCATCGCATGAGATTGTCATTTGGAGTGCCGATGGCCAGCCTGTTGCGATAGCCCGGCAGAACGTGGCCATTTTTGGTTAAGCCCTGACAAGCTTAATTTTTTAGTAGCGACAAAACGAACATGAACGAATTAGAAAAGACCCCCCACAACACCGATGTACTGATTGTCGGCGGTGGCCCTGTCGGTATGGGATTGGCCATTGAACTCGGGCAGCGCGGTGTCAAATGTCTGGTGGTTGAGCGCTATGTCAAGCCCCAACCTATTCCCAAAGGACAGAACTTAACTCAACGCACCCTGGAGCACATGCATTTTTGGGGTACTGAAAAACAGTTGCGTGCAGCGCGCACCATCCCGCCAGAGTACGGCATTGGCGGCTTAACTGCGTACGGCACTTTACTGAGCCCTCACGCCCACGATTGGTTGCAGCGCGACTTGGTCAAGCCCTATTACTTCACAGCCAACGAGCGCTTGCCGCAGTATGCAACAGAAGCCGTTCTTCGAGAACGCGTAGCGCAGTTGCCATCCGTTGAAGTCTTGTACGGTTTCGATGCTGAAACCATTGTGCAAGACGAAGAGGGCGTCACTTTGACGGTCACTGAACGTAGCGCTGACAAAAGCAGCGAACCACGTATTGTTCGGGCAGCCTATGCCGTGGGGTGTGACGGCAGTGGGTCTCGCGTTCGTCAACAGGCTGGCATCACACAAACCCTCACCTCGCACGATCGCAAGATGGTGCTGTTGGTTTTCCGTTCCACACAGCTGCATGAGTTGTTAAAGCGCTACCCAGGCAAGTCGTTTTACAACGTGCTGCATCCAGATCTCAAAGGCTACTGGAAGTTCTTTGGCCGTGTTGATCTTGGCAATACTTGGTTTTTCCATGCGCCTGTACCCGCAGGCACCACGGCAGACAACTTCGATTTTCGTGCGTACCTGCACGAGTCCGTAGGTGCCGAATTTGAAGTGGATTTTGAGTACATCGGCTTTTGGGATTTGCGATTTGCTTTGGCCGACAATTACAGGGCAGGGCGTATTTTTGTTGCGGGCGATGCAGCGCACAGCCATCCGCCTTATGGTGGCTATGGCATCAATTCTGGTCTTGAAGATGTCCGCAACATCGGCTGGAAGTTGGCCGCCGTCTTAGAGGGCTGGGGCGATACCAAACTGTTGGACTCTTACGATGCCGAGCGCCGCTTGGTATTCCGATCCACCATTGATGACTTCATTGCCAAATCGATCAAATCGGATGGTGACTTTTTGGAAGCTTATAGCCCAGACCGTGACCTCCAAGCTTTTGAGTTAGCGCTCAAAGAGCGTGCAAGCGGCGCTGTTTCTGAGGTGCACGCCTTTGAACCCAACTACGAAGGCTCTCCCATCGTTTGGAACGCTGATGCTCAGACTTCTAATGCACAGACTGGACAAAGGCATCCAAGCGCCAAAGGCAATCACCGTTTCGAGGCCAATGCGGGTCACCACCTTGCACCCGCCCTGCTAAGTTCTGGGCAGAATGTATTTGAGAAGCTGGGTGCTGGTTTTACGTTGTTGGCGTTGGGTGCACATTCTGAAAGTGTGAATGCATTCCGTGTTGTAGCCAAAGAGATGAATGTCCCTTTGACCATCGTTGAGGACAGCTTCGAGGGTGAAGTTAAACGTTACCTAGCCCGCTTTGTCCTCATTCGACCCGACCACTTTGTGGCTTGGACATCTATGGATGAGCAGCTTGCGTCTCATTTGCCAAAGCAGATACTGACTTTTGCTAGAGGCGTCTTTGAAAATTGAGATTGGGCTCTCCAAAAAGCCAGGCTGCTTGTTTGGATAAATCCAATTTCATTGGCTGACTTCATTTGATATATGGCTTGCCATATGGCAATGAATGCCATATATTGATGGTTATGCCAACAAACTCATCACCAACGCCTAAGCCGACCGCGCGTGTCGGCTGGAATAACCGTTCGCAGACGGTGACGATGCCGCTCGAATATCGGTTTCCCGAATCTGTGCGCGAGGTTTTTATCCGCCGCGAGGGAGAAAGCGTGGTCTTAACGCCACGCCCCACAGATTGGTCGAACTTTCTTTCTTCAGATCTGAAAGCATCTGACGACTTCATGTCAGACAGGGAACGTATGCCCATTCAAGAGCGAACTTTTTGATGGGGGCACTGTATATGTTGGACACTGATACCTGTATCTTCCTGATGCGACGTGAGTCACAGAAACTAGAGGCCAAGGTTCAGTCGGTTCCTTTACAACAGCAGGTGATGTCGGCGGTAACATTTGCTGAGTTGTCTTACGGGATCCAGGCGTCTGGTGCCGCTAAGCGCAAACAAAACCAGGCAACACTTGATAGTTTGGCCTTGCATTTGGCTGTATTGGATTGGCCACAAGACGCAGCGAAGTGGTACGCCGAAATTCGGTTTGATCTGAAGAAACGTGGAGCTCAACTTGGTGCAGCAGATCTCATGATTGCGGCCCACGCAAGGTCGTTAGGCGCGATTGTCGTCACAAATAATGTCAAAGACTTTGGTCGAGTCAAGGGCTTGCAAGTCGAGAACTGGACCTAGACGTCAACTAAGCGTATGACTCGAGATGGTTCTGAAGTCATTGATAGAAAAAGCCGCTAGGCGATTAAACCTAGCGGCTTTTTGTTTGCAAGTGGTGGTGGGGTGATAACAGAGGGCAAACGAACTGGGAATAGCGATCCCCGGTCATGACTAGGCACAGCTAGCTAGTGCGAAATCGCTCGTCCTTTTCCAGTGACAACCTGCAAATTCAAGCCCCAATTTATTGATTTGCGGACGGCGGTTCAATTTCGTAAACCACAATTGAACTATCGTAGCCACTAGGCTGGCCAATCCAAAACGCGTTGACTGGTTCGAACGAAACGCAAATGAGAGGCTATTGCGAGTGTCATTCCGGTTTAATAAGGCCTATAAACAGGTCAATAAATGGGTTTGCCGTAAAAATGTAAACTCTACACATTCAGGTCTAATCCGGTTGACATTCCGGTCTGGGCAGGCTTACAGTCGGTGCAATGAAGACTGACACCATCCAAATCACGCTCGAATTACTCAATTTATTGAGTGAGGTTGACGAATTCAAAGGGGCCTGGCGCGCGCTGGGAACACTCGCGCCAGAGCGGCTCAATGCGTTGCGACATGTGGCAACCATTGAAAGCATTGGTTCCTCGACCCGAATTGAAGGTAGCAAGCTGACTGATCGGGAGGTCGAAAAATTACTCTCCAAGCTGGAAATCAAGAAATTCGACAGTCGCGATGAGCAGGAGGTTGCTGGTTACGCCGAGACGATGGAAATGATTTTCCATGCCTTTGAAGATATCCACCTCACCGAAAACCATCTCAAGCAGCTCCATCGTGACCTTTTGCGTTACAGCCAAAAAGATGAACGCCATAGAGGTGAGTACAAAAAGTTATCGAACAACGTCGTTGCCTTTGATGCCGACGGCAAGATGATGGGGGTCGTTTTTGAGACCACCTCACCATTTGACACCCCACGTCGTATGACTGATCTGGTTGAGTGGCTAAAGGACGCACGAGAACTTAGACGACTGCACCCTCTGTTGATCGTTGCGGTGTTCACTGTCACTTTTTTAGAGATCCATCCATTCCAAGATGGCAATGGCCGACTAAGCAGGATTTTGACCACGCTATTACTTCTCCAAGCGGGCTATACCTATGTACCCTACAGCTCACTGGAAAGCGTCATTGAGCAAAGCAAAGAAGGTTATTACTTGGCGCTGCGCCAAACGCAGCAATCTTTGCAAAGTGAAGCACCCAACTGGCAACCTTGGCTACTGTTCTTTATGCGGGCTTTGCAACAACAAAAACGCAGACTGGCCGCCAAGGTTGAGCGAGAAAAAGGGGCGCTTGCAACGTTGCCGGAATTGGCCGTCAGAATTTTGGATTACGTTCGAGATCATGGCCGGATCACCACTCGCGACATGGTCCGCGAGTTCGGCGCCAGTCCAAACACCCTTAAAACGACGTTCGGCAATCTCGTTAAAAAGGGGCTTCTGGTGCGACATGGCGGTGGTCGCTCTATATGGTACGGCCTGCCGTGACCTACTAAGGCAACATGGCCACTCGCAAACGCATTCGGGAGTGGATCGGTGGCTAAATTTCTTCACGGACGACGCGACTTCGATCAATTGCTTGCGGTTGTCGCAGACGAGCTTGCGCTCGACAGGAGTTGGCGCAGTTTGAGATTCTGAGTGGCGCAGTTTGCCGAACTGCGCCAGTTTTGACGACAACTGCGCCAAATCACAGCGACGTGCCATCACGGCAAAGAGCTACTCGCCTCCCAACTTGACTTACGGCCAGAAGCACGCGTTCATTGGTTATTACTCAAAACGGAGAAAACCACCATGCAAGTCATTCACCTGAGTCAAAAAGAGCTAGCCGAACGCTGGCGGATGAGTGAGGCGACGTTGGAGCGCTGGCGTAGCGACCGCATTGGTCCTGTATTTCTAAAAATTCGGGGCCGGGTGCTCTATCGGCTGATCGACATTGAGGCGTTTGAAGTTGCCAGTCTGAAAGGCACCTTTGTTGAGCATTGCACCCCAGAGCCGATGGCGTCGAGCAGTCCGGAATTGGCGTTAGCCCGCAGCGGCACGCACCCACCCGCATTGACCCGCAACTCCCTGCTGGACTGCTGATGCGCCATGAATCTTGATACCCGCGCTGAGCATACTCGTCGCAAACAGGCCGCAATCGACTTTTTCTTATGCGCCATGCACCCGGGCCTGAACTGCCCTTCGTGTTCAAGCTTACTCCTCTTGAAGCTCAACAATATCTGTCAGCCGGGCTCACCACCGCCAGATCCACAGACTCTGTCCAAGCTGAATCGTTAACTTTGTCTGCCAGGTCGCATTTTTGTCACCCGGCCCACGAGCCGAGATCCAGTGCTGGCTGCGGGTGTTTGCTCAGGGCTGTGGTGCGCATTGGATCCCGGGTCTTCGCCCGGGATGACAAAACTCAGGGCGCCATTTCAACCTACGGTGGGACTGGCATTGCTTGATCGAGGGTGGTAGCGGGTTTGCATCTGCAATTGATTGGACCGCACCGTGGGTTTTCGGCCTCCGGCAAGCGCGCTGCTCAGCGTTCCCGCAAAGCCTGGCTCACGCTTTGCAGCGGCCTAAAGAGGTACTCGAGCACCGTCTTGCTGCCAGTTCTGATCTCGACCATCGCCGTCATCCCCGGCAGCGGCTCAAGCTTCATGCCGTTACGCACCTGTTCGCCGGGGCGGATGCGCACCAGAATGCGGTAGTAGCCCTCTTCCAACTCTGGCAAGCTGCCCTGTCGGCGGTTGCGCTCATCCTTAAGTGTGTCAGGGCTCAAGTGCTCCAGCACCCCATCAAGTGCACCGTACTTGTTGAAGTCATAGGCTGTCAGCTTCACAGTCACCGGTTGCCCCACCTTCAAGAAAGCCACCTCGGCAGGTTTCACATAGGCCTCCACCAACATCTCGTCTTGTGTCGGCACGATCTCCATGATGCTTTGGCCCGTCTGCACCACCCCCCCCAAAGTTGTGACTTGAATATTCTTGACGACGCCCTTCATGGGTGAGCGCACCACGGTGCGTTTGAGAGAATCCTTGCGCGCCAAAGCGTTCTCGCGCGTCTGCGACAACTCCGAATCAAGTCGCACCAGCTCGGCGTTGGCGTCGGTCAAGTAGCGGTTGCGCCGCTCCACCATCTGCCCTTGCAGGTCCGCCTGCTGGCGGTTCAGATCTGATAACTGCCGCTGCAAGCGCAGCGCCTCGACCTCAGAGATCACGCCCTGCTTGACCAGAGGTGTGGTCATGTCCAGCTCGCGCTGCGTAGCCGCCTGGGAGGCCTGAAGCGCTTTGAGTGAGATCTGCAAGGCCGCGATCTGCTCGTCCAGCGCACGCTTGCGAGCGTCATAGGCTTGCTGCTCTCGCTGCACCAGCAGCGCGTCCGAGCGCACCTCTTTCGGAAACACCAAGGGCGATGCATACGCCTCGGCCCGCAAACGCGCCACCTGCGCCGACAGCGCCATTGTTTTTTCTGTGGCTTCACGGAACACAGGTCCAGCCCTCGAATCGTCTAGCAGCAACAAAACCTCGCCCGCCTCCACCATCTGGCCTTCGTGTACCTTCATCTCTCGCAAGATGCCCGAGTCCAGAGACTGCACCACCTGCTCGCGACTGGCCGGAATCACCCGACCTTGCCCCCGCGTGATCTCTTCGAGATCAAAAAACGCGGCCCAAGCCAAAAAAACCACCAGCGTGACGCCCGTCAGCCACAACAGCTGTCTGCTGGCGCGACGCTCTTCGTCGTCCACCGTGACCACGCCTTGGCGCTTGTTAAATTTATTCTCGCTCATGCCTGACTCCCTTGCTGCGCCACATTCACCCCGCGCGACAAGCGCTCGATCATCTCATCGCGCGGCCCCTGCATCACGCAACGCCCCGCATCAATGACAGCGATCGTGTCCACCAGCTCCAAGAGCTGAGGCCGGTGCGTGGCCAGCAGTACCGTGCGGCCCTGCAGCCATTGGCGCAACACGGCCATGACATTGTTTTCTGTGTTCTGGTCCATGCTCGCAGTGGGCTCGTCGAGGAACACAAACTGTGGATCGCGCAGCATCATGCGCGCGATGCTCAGCAATTGCTGCTGCCCGCCCGACAAACCACCACCGGCTTCGGTCAGAGGCATGTCCAGCCCACGCGGGTGGGCGGCCACTATGCTGTACAGATCCAACTGCTGCAGCACCTCCACAATGCGGCGGTCGGTGATCCAACCGTCCGCCAAGACCAGGTTTTCACGCAAAGTGCCCATAAAAAGCATCGGGTCCTGTCCCACCCAGCCAATGCGACTGCGGTGGGCGGTAGGTTCGAGCTGCTGCAGCTCAATGCCTCCCACCCGCACCTGACCGGCGCTGGGCGCGTACAGGCCAGCGGCCAGGCGCAGCAGCGTGGACTTGCCGCTGCCAATGCGCCCCAGCATAGCCGTGCGGCTGCCCTCGTTGATGCTCATGGACAAGCGACGAACCACCGGCGCCCGGTGCTCGCCCGGATAGGAAAATTCAATTTCGTCAAACACCAACGCAGGTGTGAGTTGGGCTGGCGCAGCCTGGCCAAGCACCTCGGCAGTGACCGACACGCCCGGCTTGGCCGGTGGCGACTCAGGTGCCACATATTGACGGCCAACCTCGCGGTCGCGCGGACGCTTCATCAACCCGTCCAGCATCTCCAGCGACGTGACGGCCTGCTGAAAGCGCGAGGCCAAGCCCATCACGCCGCCCAGCGGACCGATCACCCGTCCGGCCAAAATTACTGCTGCGATCAAACCACCTTGTGTCAAATTGTTTGCATGGATTTGGTACACACCAACCAGCACCATACCCACCGTGATGAGTTGCCCCAGCGAAGAAGTCAAGCCCAGCATGAAGTTGCTGGTGCTGCGAATACGCTTGTAAGAATCAGCACCCGCTTCGTTGGCATTTTCCCAGCGCCGCTGCAAATACGGTTCGGCATTGAAGGCTTTCACCGTCTCCAGGTTGAGCACCGACTCGACCAGCACACTTTGCTTGTCACCAGCCTCTTTCATGTTCTCACGCGTGGCTTTGGTGAGCGACGGTTGTGACAAATAGCCCACTACCAGTACCACCAAAACAGCCAACACCAACACCCAGCCAATCGGTCCGCCAATTACAAAAATCAGGCCAATAAACATCAGCATGAAAGGCAAGTCGGTCAGCAACACAAACGAAGCCGAAGAAAAGAAATCGCGCAAGGACTCAAAGTCGCGCATCGAGCTGGCAAAAATGCCCACCGACTGCGGCCGGTGCTCCAGCCGGATCGACATGATCTCGCGCAGCAGCATGGCATTGATGGCCAAGTCGGCCTTCTTGCCGCCCAGGTCCACCAGCCGCGCCTTGAGCC
>JACCDX011217532.1_pt1 | contig 10801 bp, 9 predicted proteins | sample 7449681 | NCBI WGS metagenome assembly JACCDX01 (sample SAMN15323450, study PRJNA562643) | freshwater metagenome | isolation source: river surface water | place: USA:Blue River Watershed | collected 2017-08-18
AGTGGTTAACCGTGCGGAATGTCGGTGACGACGTCCTCACGATCCAGTCGACCGAGCAGACCGGCAGTGGGTCGTTCGCGGTCCAGGGCAGCATCGATGGCGATGTCCTGGCGCCAGGGCAGGACGCACAGGTCATCGTGGTGTACAACCCGAGCGCCCTCGGCGGTGACAACGGGGCCTTCCGCATCTTGAGCGACGACCCCGACGAGGGCGACGTGCGCGTCACGCTGCTCGGCAACGGCGGCGGCGATTTTGAGTACCCCGTCGCGGTCATCGACGGCCCGGCGACCGCGGTCCCGCGCGAGACCCTCATCCTGGACGGCTCCGGCAGCTACGACCCGGCAGGCTACACGCCGCTCGCCTTCCGCTGGGAACTCGAGGAGGTGCCCGAGGGAAGCGCCGCGGCGGACTTCTTCGTCCGCGAGACCGAGACGGCGTACCTCCAGACCGACCTCGCCGGCGAGTACGCGGTCAGGCTGCAGGTCGAGAACACTCTCGGCGTGGTGTCGGCGCCCACGCGCTACCGGGTGCTTGCCATCCCGGAGGAGCAGCTCCACATCGAGCTCTCGTGGAGCACGGCGGGCGCGGACCTCGACCTGCACCTGCTGAACAGCGAGGGTTCCTTCTTCGTCAACCCCGACGACTGCAACTGGTGCAACCGCAACCCGAGCTGGGGCGGCGCCGGCGGCGCGGACGACCCGAGCCTCGACATCGATGACCTCTACGGCTTCGGCCCGGAGAACATCAACGTCGACGCGCCGGCCACGGACACCTACACCGTGAGTGTCCACTACTTCGAGGACAACGGCGATGGCGACGTGGTCGCCACCGTCCGCGTCTACACCTACGGGCTGCTGGAGGGCACCTACACGAAGGTGCTCCGTCGCAACCAGGTGTGGGACGTGGCCGACATCCGCTGGCCCGACGGCGCCGTGCTGGAAGGCACGGCCTCGCCTTACACGGCGCCGCGGCGCGGCTGCGACTGAACGTTCGCGCCGTGCGTGGGTCTATCGCCGCGTGTAGGCCAGAAGAGCCAAGCGCCAGGGATGCGGAGGGCCGCCGTAGGCGGGTGCGCAGCACCGGGCGAAGCAAGCCCGGAGCAGCCCGACGGCACCGGAGGTGCCGGGGCGCCCGGCCTGGGGTCGGCCGGGGCTCACGTGGGTGACAAAGCAGGCGCCGTGAGCACGTTGGCGCTCGGCCCTTGACGTTCAGCCGCAGACCTTCTTCGTCAGGTCCTTCGTGATGTTCTTCTGGTGGCTCTCGAGCGTGCCGCCGCCGATCTCGAGCAGCTTCGCGTCGCGGAGGAGCCGCTCGACGGGGTACTCGGTGCAGTAGCCGCTGCCGCCCATGACCTGCATGCAGGCGTCGGCGGCCTTCTTGCCGACGGGCGCGGCGAAGAGCTTGGCGGCGTCGCTGCCCAGACGGTTCTGCTTCTCGGGGCCGACCTCGCGTGCCACCTGGTAGATGAGGCAGCGGGCCGCCTCGGTCTCGGCGTAGACCTCGCCGATGAAGCGCTGGATCTGCCCGAAACGGTTGATCGACTGGCCAAACGCGACGCGCTCCTGCGCGTGACGGACCATGATCTCGAGACAGCGATCCGCGATGCCGAGGCTCATCGCCGCCAGCGTGAGCCGCTCGATCTCGAGGTTTCGCATCATGTGGACGAGCCCGTGGCCCTCCTGGCCGAGGAGGTTCTCGGCCGGGACCTCGCAGTTCTCGAAGATGAGCTCGCTCATCGTGCTGGCGCGCATGCCCATCTTGTGGATGGGCTGGCTCGTGCGGAAGCCCGGGCAGTCGCGGTCGACGAGGAAGGCGCTCACCTTCGTGCCGGTCTTCGCGTACACGAGGAAGCAGTGCCCGTCGGGGCCGTTGGTGATGTAGGTCTTCGTGCCGTTGAGGATCCATCGGTCGCCGTCGCGCACGGCGGTCGTCGTCATGCCGAGGACGTCCGTGCCGTAGCCGGGCTCGGTCATGCCCATGCCGCCGACCCACTCTCCGGAGAGCACCTTCGCGAGGTACTTGGCCTTCTGGCCCTCGCTCGCGCCCCAGTAGAAGTTGTTCACGAAGAGCATGCTGTGCGCGAGGTACGCCAGCGCGAAGCCCGGGTCGGACTTGGAGAGCTCGTGGTGGACGATGACCGCCGCGGTGGCGTCCATGCCCGCGCCGCCGTCCTCGGCGGGAATCGTGATCCCGAGGAGCCCCAGCTCGCCGAGCTTCTGGAACAGCGGCCGGTTGAGCTCCTGCTTGCGGTCAGACGCCTCGGCCTGGGGCTCGACCTCCTTGCGGGTGAAGTCGGCGACCATCTCGCGCAGGGCGGCGTGCTCTTCGGTGGGGTTGAACAGGTCGGACACGGAGCCTCCGGAATGACGGCGGGCTAACGCATCCGCTCCCCGTGCGCCCTCGCTGCACCGCTGCCGGTGAGGCGGATCGCACGACCGCGGCGAGGTCGTCGTGAGGTCGGTGCGTTTGGCGGAATCGACGATGCTGTGGGCATCGATTCGCCCGAATCAGCGACGACGTGATCGGCGTGAGTGCAGATCCGATCGCTCCTGCGATCGTGCTGGAATCGTGCGATTCGTCGTTGCATCGCAGATCGATCGTGGTAAGAAGTCTTGACACGGCAAGACCTCGTCGAGGAACGCTCGACAGGTCGCCTCTCCCTCGGAGGACGGGCAGCCGCGCGCGAACCTACGAACGCTGACTGCTCCAACTTGCTCCACGTCTCGAGGTCGGGAGGGCTCCCGATCCAGAGGCCGCTGAACTGAAGCCCTCGCGCGCCTGCCCGTCCTCTTCCCCCATCACCGGCCCGTTCGTGCCCCGTCCCATGCCGAGCGCCCCGTTCGAACCCTGTCGTCGGCCCCGAACGTCGCGTCGCCGGCGGCCCGCGTGGGCGGGTTGGACGTGAGCGCCCCGTTGCCCGAGGGTGGCTCATCGCCGCCGCTCGTGCCTCGGTCGCCGGAGGTGCCGCTCGACGTGCGCGTCGGAAACGCAGACCGCGCGCTGCAAGCGGCATGGCGCCTGTTGAACGCCGGCGCGCGGGAAGCCTTCGTCGCCACGGCGCCCCCGGCGCTCCGACGTCTCGCCTGGCGCGCCGACGATGGCATTCGTGGCGCGCTGTTCCACGTTCCCGCAGCGCCCGGCACACGTGGCGAGCCGGTTCTGTTCGTGCACGGTCTCGGCGGCAGCTGGCGGGATCTCGCGCTCGAGGGCGGCCTCGCCTGGAGACTCGCACAGGACGGCTTCTCCGTTTACCTGCTCGCGCACCGTGGGGATCGCGACGCCGATGCTGCAGGCGGTGCCTCGCTCGATGACGTCGCCAGCCGGGACCTTCCCGCGGCGATTGACGCGGTCAAGGCGGACACCGGAGCGGCGAGGGTGCTCGCGCTCGGCCACGGACTCGGCGCGCATGCGCTCCTGCTGCATCGGGCGTTGCTGCGGGACCACGTGCTCGCGGGGATGGTGCTCATCGGGGCGTCGGGCCGGTTCCGCGCGTCGACCTCGTCGCAGCGCGCGCTCGCGCAGGTGCTGGCTCTCCTTCCCGGCGGCTGGACGCTTCGGATGCGTTCGGCCACGCAGCTTGCCGTGCCCTTCGTCGAGGACGGCGGCGTGTTGGGTTCGCCGGACACGCCAGGACCTGCCGCGCGCGCCCACGTGCTCCACGCGGAGGGTGTGCTCTCGGGCGGCATCCTCGCGCAGGTGGCGCGCTGGTTCGTCGCAGGTCACCCGACCGACCAGACGGGGCGGCTCGACGTGCTCGCCGCAGTCACGCCGATGCCGGCGCTCGTCGTCGCGGCGGAAGACGATCCATGGTGCCTGCCGGCCGATGCGCTCCCCGTGGCGGAGGCGCTCGGCGGGGCGTTCTTTTGCGTCGCGGGCGGCGCGATGGACCCCTTGCTGGGCGCGCGCTCGGTGACGGAGGTCTTTCCGCGCGTGGCGGCGTTCCTGCACGCGTACCGCGACGGGTGCTGGACGAGCGAAGTGACACCTTGTCACACGGCCTGACGTACCAGGCGGGTTAGTGGTGTCGCGAGGTCCCCCCATGGACGATACGACCCACGCGCCCTCCCACGAACCCGAACGGCCTCGCCGCGGCGGATATGGCGCCAGGCTGCTCATGGGCGTCGGCTGCGGTGCCCTCCTTGCCGTCGTCGCCGCCGGCATCGGGGTCGGTGTGCTGCTCGGACGCTCGGGCGACGCCGACGAGCCGTCGGCCAAGCGCGGGTACCTCGAGGTGGCGCTCGGCGGGCAGCTTGCGGACGCGCCGGGGGACGTGGGCTTCGTCATGGATCCCGCGGACTTTCCCCCGCTGGTGACGGAGGTGTCGGCGCGGATCCGTCAGGCCGCGGGCGACGAGGACATCACGGGTCTCTACCTCGAGGTCGGCGGGAGCTCCCTCGGGTGGGCCGCCACGCAGGAGATCCGCGATGCCATCGCGGCGTTCTCGGCGAGCGGGAAGCCGTGTCACGTGTGGGCGCAGGAGCTCGACAACAAGGGCTACGCCCTGGCGAGCGCCTGCGCGAACATCCACCTCGCGCCTGCGGGGCTGGTGCTCGTCAACGGGCTGTCGATGACGAACGAGTACTACGCGGGCACGCTCGAGAAGGTGGGGGTGAAGGCCAACTTCGAGCACGTCGGCGACTTCAAGAGCGCGGTGGAGCCGTTCCAGCGCTCGGGGCCTTCGGACGCGGCGAGCGAGGCGACGAACGCGCTCCTGGACAGCCTCTACGGTCAACTGGTCGAAGGGATCGCAGGGGGCCGCAAGGTCGACGCCGCGAAGGTGCAGTCGTGGATCGACGCGCCCGCCATCACACCACAGGCCGCCGTCGAGGCCGGCCTCGTCGATGATCTCACGTACCGTGACGAGGTCCGCGAGGGCATCGCCGGCGAGGAGCGCGTCAAGCTCTCGGCCTACGCGCTGGACGACGTGGACGCGGACGCCAAGACCGTTGCCATCGTGCACGCCGAGGGTCAAATCGTCTCGGGGCGCTCGGACACCTCGATGTTCGGCGGCTCGTTCGTCGGCGACGAGAGCTTCGTCAAGATGATCGACGAGGTTCGCGAGGACGAGGACGTCGTGGCGGTCGTGCTGCGCGTCAACTCGCCGGGCGGCAGCGGGCTCGCGTCGGACAACATGTGGCACGCGCTGGAGCGCCTGAAGGCCGCCGGCAAGCCGCTCGTCGTGTCCATGGGCGACTACGCGGCGAGCGGCGGCTACTACATCGCCGCGCCGGCCGACTACATCGTCGCGCAGCCTGGCACCCTTACCGGAAGCATCGGGGTGTTCGGCGGCAAGATGAACATCGCGGGGCTCTACGACAAGGTCGGCGTCACGCTTCACACGTGGCAGCGCGGCCAGCTCGCGGGCCTCTTGAGCGCGACCACGGACTTCAACGACGCCGAGCGCGCCACGTTCCGTTCGTTCCTCGAGGGCTTCTACGGCACCTTCCTCGACCGCGTGAGCGCCGGTCGAAAGATGGACCGTGACGCGGTTCATCAGGTGGCCCAGGGCCGCGTGTGGACGGGCGTCCAGGCCAAGGAGCGCGGGCTCGTCGACGAGCTCGGCGGGCTCGACGTCGCCATCGCGAAGGCGCGCGCGCTCGCGAACGTTGCCGACGGCGTCGACGTGAAGCTGGAGCGCTACCCCGCGCGGCGAACCTTCCTCGACAAGCTGGTCGAGGACCTCGGCAACGGGGAGAGCCTCGAGGCGCAGGCGGCCACGCTGCCACCGGAGCTGGCGCTGCCGGCGGTCCGCGAGACGTGGGCCACCGTGGACGGGCTCTCGCGGGTGCTCGGCGACGGCGGCGCCGTCGTCATGCTTCCGGGCACGCTCCGCGTCGATTGACACCCGCTTGGCTGCGCGATAGCGTCGTTCACCTTCCAAGATAGAGGAAACCATGGCCTCCAGCACCGCCCAGACCGAGTTCCGCCGTCACCTCCGCAACAAGAACGCGGGCAAGCAGGCGCGCCGCACGCGCGCGAACGTCGGCTCCACGCCGAAGTTCCCCGTGCACACCGCGCAGGCGACCGCGAACGCGGCCGAGAAGGCCAAGAAGTAGTTCCTCGCGGCGTGGCCGCAGGAACCTCGTCGCCGCGCTCTGCGCGGCTTCGTTGTTTTTGGGAGGCGGCCATGTTCGACCTCGCGCGATTCGTACGCGCCGAGGAGCGGCAGCCGTGGACCCTCGCCTTGCGAGAACTCAAGCAAGGCGCGAAGCGAACGCACTGGGTCGGGTGGGTGTCTCCGCAGCTCGCCGCGTTGGGCACCTCGGACCAGGCCCACCACTACGGGCTTGACGGGATGGAGGGGGCCGAGGCCTACCTTCGCGCGGAAGTGCTCGCGGGGCGCCTCATCGCTTGCCTCGACACGCTGCTCGCCTGAACCTTCGACGAGGGCTACCGTCCCTGCGTTCGTACCCTCGGGGCGCTCATGGGGCCGTAGACCGGCGGCCTACATACGAAAGAAGCGCTCCGCGTTCGCGTCGGTCGCGGCGACGAGCGTGTCCACGGGCATGGCACGAACCTCAGCCACCTTCGCCGCGACGAGCGCCACGTGACGAGGTTCGTTCCGTGTACCGCGGTGCGGGATGGGCGTCAGGAAGGGGCTGTCGGTCTCGAGGAGCAGCCGGTCGAGGGGCACCGCCGCGGCCACGGTGCGCATGACCTCGCCGTTCTTGAAGGTCACGATGCCGGGGATGCTGACGTAGCCACCGCGGGCTACGATGCGCTCCATGTAGGCGACGTCCCCCGTGTAGCAGTGGAACAGCACGCCGTGGTCCCAGGCCGCGGTGTCGTCGAGGATGTCGAGGGTCTCGCCGCCGCTCTCACGGTCGTGGATCACGACGGGGAGGGCGCGCTCGCGTGCGGCGGCGATCTGGGCGCGAAAGGCGGTGCGCTGGATCTCGCGCGGGCTCGTGTCGTAGTGGTAGTCGAGCCCCATCTCGCCGAGCGCGACGACGCCAGGCTGGTCGGCGAGGGCGAGCATCTCGCCGAGGGCGTCCGGCGTGTAGGCCTCCGCATCGTGCGGGTGCAGCCCGACGGTGGCGCGCAGCACGTCCGGGTGCCGCCTCAGGACCGCGATGGCGCGTCGGGCGCTCTCGAAGCCGTAGCCCGAGCCGATGGTCACCATTCGCGTCACGCCCGCCTCGAGCGCGCGGGCGATGACGGCGTCCACTCCTGCGTCGTCGAGGTAGGCGCGCGGATCGAGGTGACAGTGGGAATCGATCAACGTGTCACCTGCGAGAGCTCGAGGTTGAGGTTGGACAGGAGCGCATCGAGCACGGTGCGCCCGTTGACGTTGAGGCGCATGCGGTCGCGCGCGTGCGCGAGGTGACGCTCCATCCGTGCCACGCCGCCCGGCCAGAGGGCGCGCGTCCACCCTCGGAGGGAGGGGTGCGCGTGGCGAGGGGGTCGGTTCGCCGCGGTTGCGACGATGTCCGCCATGAGTTCCTCGACGGCGTCCACGACGCGGGCCGCACCGGCCTCGCCGTCGTCCCCCTTCTTGCCGCCGGCCTCCGTGAAGGCGAACAGGCGGTGGAGCGGTTGACCCAGCGCCTCGCGGAGCGCGTCCCGCACGGCTTGCCTCTCCTGGGCCTCCCCCTCTGCGAGCCGCAGCGCGCGTCCGGGGCTCCCCTCCGCCTCGATGGCCAGCGCCGCGTCCAGGCCGCGCGCGGTCAGCCACGCCGTGAGCTCCTGCTGGCTGACGGGACCGAACCGCACACGTTGGCTGCGGCTGCGAACCGTCTGGAGGAGCGCCGCGGGGCGCGCCGTGACGAGGCAGAACTGCGTGCCTGCGGGCGGCTCTTCGAAGGTCTTCAGGAGCGCGTTGCCGGCTTCTTCCGTCAGCGCGTCGGCGGGGTCGAGGATCACGACGCGACGCCGCGCGGAGTGGCGTTGCAGGGACAGTGCATCGATGATGCCGCGCGCCTGGTCCGCGCTCAGGATGCGCGTCGCGCGCGAGGTGTCGGGCTCGACGACGATGACGTCCGGGTGCGTGCCCGCGAGGATCAACCGACAGGGGCGGCAGGTGCCGCAGGGGCGCGCCTCGCCTTCACAGTTCAGGAACAGCGCGAAGCGCTCGGCGGTCAGGCGCTTGCCCACGCCTTCCGGCCCTTCGAAGAGGTAGCAGTGGTGCAGGCGTCCATCGTCCGCGGCACGCCACAGACGCTCCCGGAGCAGCGTGTTGCCGAGGATAGGAACGAGCTCGCCCATTCGGTCGGACTAACGCTTCGCCCGGCGTTTGGCGCCACGCGCGCGCCCAGGACCCGACGCTGTCGGTGCGCCGGGCGCGAGGAGGCTCAGCACGAGGCCGACGAGGAAGCCGGCGATGTGCGCCCACCAGGCGACGCCGCTGAGTCCGAGCAGCGAGGAGCCGACCTGGATCACGAACCAGCCCCCCAGGAAGAACAGCGCGGAGACCTCGCGGAAGAACCAGAAGAACAGGAGCGGGAAGAGCGCGGAGACCCGCGCGCGCGGGTACATGCGCAGGTACGCCCCGAGGACGCCCGCCACCGCCCCGGACGCTCCAATCATGGGCAGCTGGCTCGTCGGCTCGAACGCCACCTGACTCGCTGCGGCAGCGATGCCACATGCAAGGTAGAACGCAAGGAAGGTGGATCTTCCCAGGCGATCCTCGACGTTGTCCCCGAAGACCCAGAGGAACCACATGTTGCCGAGCAGGTGCATCACGCCGCCGTGCAGGAACATGCTGGAGAGCACGGTGAGCGCTTGTCGGGCGGCCGCTCGCGGCGCGTCCACCGCCGCGAGCATCCTCGCCGGGACGACGCCCCACGCGGTGACGACGTCGTCCGCGCGGGTTCCAAGACGGACCTCCCACGCGAAGGCCGCCATGTTGGCCAGCACCAGCAGCAGCACGACGATCGGGAAGCGGCGCGCGCGCAGACTGTCTCGGAGGGGAATCATGGTCTGGAGCTCGGCGTGCGCAGGGTGAGCGAGAGCGTGGCGTCGACGAGCGCTTGCCCGTCGTCGAGTCGCGCGTAGCCACCGCGCAGGACAATCGCCACGCACCCGTCATCGTAGCCGGCGGCGGTGCGCACGCCCCGCAGCGCGGGTCTGTCCTCCGCGCGGACGCTGACGGACACGTCGGTCAACCATCGTGCGTGGGTCAGTGAGGCGCCGGCCTCCGCGAGGGACACGGCATCGCCGGTCGCGCGCAGCCACGGGAGCGAGCCGCTTGCGAAGGCCAGGAGCGCGTCGTCGGTGGGGGCGTCCGCTCGCCTTGCGTGGACGTAGCCCGCATGGACCCCGGCACGCTCGCTGCCGAGCTCGACGCTCGTCTGCGTTCCCACGGGATCGTGTGTGGCGAGGACCTTGAAAGGTCCATGTTCCGCGCGGAGCCTGCCGGAGGTGGTCAGGGTCGGCTCCTGCGCCACGACGGCGACGGTGCCGTCGGCGGAGACCCTCGAGCGTCCGTTCGACCAGCTCGCCGCGAGCCGTGGCCCCGACAGCAGGCGGGCGGGACCTTGGAGGGTGACGGCGGTCACCTCGAGGCCGGGCTCCACACGCAGGAGTCCCCCGTTCGACGCCCGCCATGCCCGAAGCGTCCACGAGGCGCTCGCCACGGCGTCGGGCGCGTCGACGTCGTCCAGGTCGCTGGCCACGAAGGCGCGTGCGGATGCACGCGTCGGTCCGAGCGCCGCGTCGGTCTCCAGTGTGGCTCCGGTCCGTGCCTCCGGCGCGACCTCGCCAGTACGGGGGCGACCACCCGGGGCGAGCTCCGGTGCGTCCCGCGCGTCGACGCGCCCTTCGACCCATACGGACGCGTCCACGCTGCGATCGTCGCGTGCGATGCGCGCGTGCTTGCGCAGCCGGGCGCGCCCGAGCGTGGCGCGGCTGCCGTCATCGCCGATGCGTCCGTCGAGGCGGAGCAGCCCGCCCTCGAGGAGCACGCGGCTCTCGCGCCAGGGCATGAGGCGCGTGTCGGCCTCGCCCCCGAGGTCGCGCGCCACATCCGCGTCGGTGGCGACGTCGACCTCCAAGGCCGCCCGCGACGTCGTGGCGACGGCAGCCCTGGCCTGCATCGCGCCGCGCGGTTCGGCGCGTGCGACGTCCCAGGCTGCGACGAGCTGCGCGTGTCCTGCATCCGTGGCCACGCGAAGGTTCGTCATCGGGCCCGTGCCGCCGCGCCACCCCGCTCGCAGGAAGGTGTCCTGGCCGAGCGCGGCACCGCGCGCTCCGACGAGGAGGTTCGCGCCGCGCTCCGTCATACCGACCTCGGGCAGAAGGATCCGCCACCGGTCGGCGTCGATCGAGGTGCGCAGGCGTGGCAGGGCGACGGTCGGCACGCCGCCCACCCGCGCGCGCACGTGCTCGAGCTGCAGGGCGGCGTCGTCGAGCTTGCCCCGCGCCGCTTCCAGCAGCACCAGCGGTGGGTCGCCGTCCGTGCAGGCGCACGGCGACCAGCGGAGGTCCGTCCCTGACAACGTGCCGTTCGCGCCGCGCGCGAGCGTGCCCGCTTGGAACGCGTGGCCGCCGACCACGCCCTCGACGTCCTCCATGCGGAGCGTCCCGTCTGGCCAAAGAACGGCGCGGTCGCTGGTCCAGCGCCCATCCGGCAGCTGGATGAGGACGTCGTCGCTGGCGGTCAGCGTCCCGTCGGGCCCGCGCTCGAGCGTGTGGGCCTCGACGACGACCGGGGCTTCAGGCGCGTCCATCCAGCCCGAGGACATCGCGGGCAGCGCCGACGAGGTAGAGCGAGCCCGCCACGATCAGCAGGCCGTCGTTCGTTCGTGCGCGCGCGTGGAGCGCGGGAAGCGCGTTCTCGATGGGGCCGGCATCGTGCGCGGTC
>JACCDX011532043.1_pt1 | contig 10801 bp, 13 predicted proteins | sample 7449681 | NCBI WGS metagenome assembly JACCDX01 (sample SAMN15323450, study PRJNA562643) | freshwater metagenome | isolation source: river surface water | place: USA:Blue River Watershed | collected 2017-08-18
ATTTACCACATAATATTATTTCAAAAAATTATGTTTTAGTTAGTAATTTTGATGAAAAAATATGGCTAGAAGTATTATTTTCAACAGAAGAACTAGAAATTAACAGAGATAAACCAATATACAAACAAAAACTAATAGGTAAAGTAATTTCATTACCAAATCAAACAGAATTGTTTACATATGGTTCATTAGTTTATTTTAGAAAAAGTAATATACTAGAGTATACAGATTTTACAGGTTTATTTAACAGGTATAAAAGATAATATTTTTATAACTAAAAACCTCCTGGTCCAACGTTTCTTCCTCTTCCTTGAACTTTATTTATATTAATAGCTGGTTCATCAGTGGTAATTTTACTAACAGGTTCAACTTTAGTAGTTTTAAAATAATCAATACCAGATTGTTGAACTTTTTGTGAATTAGGATCAGGTTCAACATATTTAGGGAAATATGTATTTCTTGAATTAGAGTTTGCTTGTGATTGTAATTGAACTTTACTAGTGACACCAGCTCCAATATTTATATTACCCATTTTAAATTTTTCAGACACAATAAAACTTGTAGATGCAATACTAGGACCATCATAAACGTTAGCAGTAACTTGAAAAGTACCAGGTCCTCCATAAGTATATTTATTTATTTCAAAAGTTAAAGGTTCATTATTATATCTTAATCTGTATGTAGGTACTTGATTAAGAGTACCAACTTTTTTGATAATTAAATTAATGTATAGACCTTGATAGGCTTTTTGATTTACTTCATCATCAATAGTTAATATAATATAAAGAACATTTTCATCAACAACATTGTCAGGATTCGCAATTAATGATATCATAATATACTATAAATTATATAATAACGTTTATATAAAAATAATTATAAATAGACATTTATAAAATGTCATTACATAATCTACAAATTATTTGTTTTATCAAGAACTGATTGATAACAATTTGTTATGTAATTTATGATTACCAAAAAGTTGAGATAATTCAAAAACATCAGTGCCCTTAGGAGTTTTTGCATTTAGATTAATCTTATAATTATCAATAATGTAGTCAAAAGTTTTAAACATTCTGCTAGCTAAAATCCAAATGAAAATTGGACAATTAGTAGAACCAAAATTTTGTTCACAATCAATATTATAGTTTTTGATAAATTCTAATGCCAAGTCATCATCACCATTATCAACACAAATTTCAAAAGCTCTTTGAGCTTCTAATTTCGAAATTTCCAAACTATCTAAATTAGTAGTTGTATTAATAAAATTTATAGTGTTTGGAATACGTAATGATTTATGTTGTTGAACATTTTTAATATTCTGTTCTAGTCTTTTTTTTACAAGAGTTTTTTCGTAATCATTAAGAGTATTTGAGAAATAGTTAACATACGGTTTAAGAGTTTTAATTGAATTTTCTAAAACATAAAATGTATTAACCATTAGATTGTATTTAGTATCATTAATTAAAGATTGGTTGAACATGTTAAATATATATTATATATATAAACTCAAATTATTAAATACAATTATCAATTTTTTAGTAATGTTTCATATAAAAATATATTCATTATGTCTAAAAAAAAGATTAATCCTTTCGTATTCTTTTTCTACAGTATCTATATCATTTTTTGGAATTATTACCAATTCAGCTCTTCCATCACAATTATCAAATTTGTATCCAAGTCTAAGGAAACTATTCTTGAGAATAGTTTCTGCTAAAAATAATTTTTGAATATTTATAACTGTATAGTATTTAAGATAAAGATGAGAACCAGTGATTTTACCATAATCATTTTCGTGTTCAATAATTCTTCGTGACAGATTTTTTGTTAATCCATATTTACAAAGAATATCATCACCATTAAACTTTGAGTCGATATTAAATAATTCTCTAAGGTTTTTTACATATCCTATAGATATCAAATAGATACAACTAAGATTATATTTGTAAAGATTATCAGTGTTCTTAATTGATAAAATATTTATACCGAGATTTTGGTCAAAAATTAAATTTGAATCAGATATATTTGAATCAAATGAATATTCATAATAAATATTAGATTTAATAGTGTTATTAGTTATAAGGTTTGTACTTGTAATAATTTTACTATTTTCTTTTTCGTCTTCTTCAATACAAGATAGTGTTTTGTTTGATAATATAAAATTCTCTTTTTTACTATTTTCATCTGATGAAAAAACATCAAAAAATTCATCTAAATTTAATGAATCTTTATCTTGATTAGAATCATTCATTAAATGTAGTTTTTATAAATAAATTAGAACATTTTATAACTTTATCAATTTTTATATAAATTAGATGCCGAGCACACCCTGTCTTCTCTTTTTGTTAACTTTACCTAGGGCAACAGCTCCTTCACTAAGAGCACTGATTTCTACTTGAAGAGCCGAAGATGCGTCTTTTGCATCGGCGACCTCATTAACTACCGCTGGTTTCTCTACCCGTGTAAGCCTTGCACCAGCCTCGACCTTTGCACCAGCGGCTGCTCCAGCCGCGTCATCGACTACAACAGCCTCGACCTTACCTTCAGCCTCGACCTTACCTTCAGCCTCGACCTTAACTTCGGCCGCATCATTGACTGCTGCTCCAGCCTCGACCTTAACTTCAGCCTCAACCTTTGCACCGTCCTGAGGCTTAACTATAACATAATGGTACCTAACCTTATGCCTGCAGTTGAAGTCAGTGTGAGTGTAAGCATGATGTGTGTCGGGAGATGACTTGAAACAACTCTGACAGATATGGAAGCACATTTCAGAGGTGTGTGTGGTAATAGAGATATTCGGAATCTTTTTCCTGATATTATTTTTTCTGTAAAACTCATTAAGTCTGTCGCAGTGGGAGCAACGAGTTTGATTCTGGTAACAATCTTCAGTAGAATGGTTGAACTTTCCACAAGTACCACACGCAGAAGCAGTGCAATCCTCTCCGTAATGTCCATTTGCTCCACATCTATCGCACTTGAAGTCCCTGCATTCGGATGAAGTATGGTTGTAACAGACGAAGGTAGGGCGTCCAGAATTAACACAGTGCTCGCAAGCAGTCTTACCCTTATAACATTGTTCAGTGTAGTGCCCAGTCTTCTTGCATTTGGCGCACTTGACAAAAGTCTTGCATCTCTCGGACGTGTGTCCAACCATGTGGCATGTAGTGCACAAGTTCGACATGTTTATAGTATGATAGTATATCGTATGTAATATAGGAATATTAGAATATTGAATGACTTGATTTTTCAACTTTTTTAGGTAGCAGAAGTTTATAAAAATCTATATATGTATTGTGCATTTTAGTAATAATTTTTATAATAATTGAAAATATAAATTTATAAATATATTATATATATAAAATGGGCACAATCCTAAGTCTAAGGAAAGATTTAGGTAATAAATTAGAGATTAACGAAAGTATAATTCCTAGAATTACTGATATATTTATAAGAGAAAGAACAGTAAAATTATCAAATGGGGAAAAGATACAATTTATGGGCTATATTAACAACAATCCTTATTACTTGTTTTCTAATGATCAAATAATATTTTATTTGATAATTAAAATAGACCAGGGTTTTGGAATATGCTTTGATAAAACTGAATTAGAATCAGATTTACTATACACATATGTACCAAATAAAATACCAAATAATAGAAAAATATATATAACACTATCTCAAATGTATTATCCAGTATCAAATATTATATTTCATTTAGAAGATGGATTAAAAATAGGTCACATAAGCTCGAATTACTCAAAAGAAATAATACCTGGTAATTCAGTTGAATGTTCTGAATATTTATTAGTTTATGGTAATCAAATGTCTATAATATCGTATCATTATCTAAGAGGTTATTCTATAATAAACAAAGTCAATGTGTAAAAATTTTTATATCGAAAACATTATAAAATATATAATGTTTTAGTTAAAAGAAGAAATGGACCCCGGCATCATACCAGGAACTGGACTTGGAGCAGGACTTGGGTAAAAATATGTTGTAGTCTCAGTCTTGAAAAAACCTTGTAGAGAATTTTGAGCTCCAGGAGATTCCGAGCCAACTCGCACTGGTGCAAAACCCCCTAGTACGGATGCATGTTGTAAATGATGGTACGGAGAACTACAAGTAACAGGTACTACTCCAGCAGGAGTATGAGAAACCGTGTGACTAATTGTAACAGGAATAGGAATGTTAGGAACAGAACCACTAGGAACAGAACCATTAGGATCAGAATCACTATGAACAGAATCCCTACGAATTCCTGATCCATCTTTAGTTTTAGTATGTTCCTGTTTACTAGGATTACTAGAATATTCATGAGGATTGTATGGTTTAAATGGTCCAGACCCATCTTGGAAACTACCAAAATGTCCAGGAAGCCCAGGAAGCCCAGTAAGCCCAGTAAGCCGACTTGAAACTGAACCAGACAAATCTAATTCATCAAATTCCCGACTAAAATTAAAATCCTCATCAGACGCTTGAGTAATTGAGGATATGGTTGATGCAAAAGAAGAACCAACTGAACCAATTGAAGCACCATAACTAATTGAACCTGCTTGACTTCTAACATATGGTAATGAAGAATTAACTGAACGAGTAGTAAACCCAGAAGGTCTTGGGGTACGAGAATGTCTAACTGGTTCAGGAGAGAACTTCGGTCTAGGAACATCACCAAAGTCAACAGTTTCCTGACAACTATTAATAGTTAACTTTCCTAAGGAATTTATAAGAGTAGCAGCATCTTCGTCCTCGACTTCATCTCCCTCTTTATTTTCTTCAGGTATATTATCCTTTTCATACTCAGAACTATTATGTTGGTAAAATAGTGGACAAATAATAGTAAACTGTCCATCTTTCAACACGTGCATAGAATGCGTTGAATAAATAGACTTGGGCATTTTTTTAGATTTACAATAATCACAAGTTTTTGATACTAGCTTTGGAGAAGGACCTCTAGCTCTGGATGAAGCAGATAGTCTTGCAGTAGATTCGGAGCAATCATCTTCAAACAGCCTAGTTGGTAAAAAGCCCTTAAGAAGAGTTTCAGCATCATCTAAAGAATCTTCAGAACCAGACCTACTTCTCGGTTCATGAGATTCCTTGATATTTAAATGCATAAATGATTCAACAAGTTCCTCATCAAATATACTGGATTTTCTTTCAGGAGTTTCTAATTCCTTTTTAACAAGAACAGGTACAGGGGTAGGAACAGAAATCTCCTCTTGTTTAACCTGAACACTATTTCTGTATGTAACAAGTTCTTCCTTATAAACAGGACAATAACTACCCGTATGTCCCTTAGTCCCACAATAGGAACAGGATATAGTTTTTAAGAATTCACAAACAACAGGACCAGTAGGATGGTCATTAAGCCTCATGGAATGATTATATTCTTGTCCAGCTTTTTTGCAAAACGAGCATTCGCTTTTCTTTGGATAAATACTGATAACATCTTCAGTAATTTCATTAATCGTTCTTTGTAAAATAATTGTACCATCTTCATTTTCTATGATAGCGTAGGATGGTTTAGATATACATCTGCCGGAAGGTTGTTTGGGTGGAGTTCTAATTTGTGGTTTAATCTCTTCAGACAAATCCATAACTCTCCATGAATTAGGTCCATGTGAAGGTTTCTCTGAACACCTGTTTTCAGGGCAATCCTCTAATATAGACTTACGAACTTTAAAGTTTGATTTCGGCATTTTATATTATTATATGATTGGTTTACGTAATTAACGTGGTTATAATGTGTTTTTTTTCAATTTTTTTATATTTAGGATTAAATAAAGTTTTATGAAAAATATTTATGAAAACACAGAATGATAGAAAAACACTTAGATTATGAATACACATTATTTTTTAATATAGGATATAGTTAGACAATCTAACCAAATATCATATATTAAAAAATAATAGGGGTGCCAGTGAAAATGGCTAACTTGTAGACATTTTCGATGGATTTCTTTTGTAGTTCGCCTCTAACTGTCTTGTAGCGATAAAGCTGGAGTGAGTCCTCAGTGGTAAGACTGGGTTCATACAACTTTAGGATACGGTCGGTGTGGTCGAAGCGAACTTCAAGAACTCTAAAATATTTTCCAGTCTCATATTCGAGTTCAAGCTTGTTGTCAACAAGATATTCAAAGGTAAAGTCATTACCGGAAATTACCATGAATACCTTCTTGATGTCCTTTGTATTCAAAGCCTTAAAAAGGCTTTGAACCTGGTCAAAAGACGATGAAAGAAGGACACGTTTACCCATAATATCAAAGGCGATATAGGGCATACCATCATCATCTGTAGTCCAGGTGACGTCGTTCTTGCGTGGTCTACCACGCACATTTACAGGCTCAGGAGCCATGTTCTCAGGGTTGTAGTCGAAAGCAGCGTTCATAGTGAAGAAGGTTGTTGGATTCATTTCTTAATACAAAATCTAATGATGCAGGTTAGACATTTATAAATTTCAATTTTTTATTATAAAAAAATTATTAAACAATATTTTTAATATATTCAGTAATATACATTGTAATTGTGAAATGTGGTAAAGACCTGGCTAGCATAAGGGTAAAACCTTTAGTAAAATTTGATATTTTAACATTAGTAGCTCCAGCCATTTTAACAGTTTTATAATAATCGAATGGTTGTATAATAAAACTAACAGTAACTGTTGTACACATAGAAGCCATATATAGATTATCAAATTTAGTTCTATAATAATCATAAATAGGAAATAAACAAGAATATAATACAGCATTTTTATATATTGAAGCACTATAACCTTGATAATATAAACTAAAATTTTTAAATGAGAATACTTGATTTCTTTGCAAATAATTTTTCCAAACATCTATAGGATGAGAAAAAAGACTACCTAAAATACCTCCAGCTAGACCATTTATAGAATTATTTATTAAATCAGATTTTTCTGTTTTTCTATATGATTTAATAATTTCATAAAAAGAGTATTTAGTTGATGTAGATACAATTTGTGATACAATTGCTGGTGTATAAGCATTAATAAACCCCTTGTATCCATAGTTATGATATATTGATTTAATTGTATCTTTAATATACTTGTTATTAGAATTCTGATGAACAGTTTTAACTGTGCAAATTGGAAGTGTTAGAATTTCAGCACATAATGTACCTGTAATAGAGGCGATTAGGCTATCCATATATTCAGACTATTTTATTATATAAAGTATGTACCATAATATACAAATAACAAATTTTTTACATATTAGTAATGATTGTTTCGTAGGTAGATAAAAATCTTTCAAAAGAAGTTTTTCTTTTAATCATAACATAATAAATACCTCTAAGACATTGATTTTCTAGATTTAATAATTCAATGTCATCATTACAAACAATAGGTATATCTGTTCTAATGTCAAATCTATGTACAAGCAATATTTTAGGGTTTTTGTCATTAATATAAAATTGCAATAAATCTTTGTTAATTTTATCAATAAAGAATTTTGCAAAGACAATTTCAATAAGTCTGTTAGTATGTATATAATTTTTTGAAAGTAGATGTAAAGTGTTATCTTTAATTTTAATTTTTCCATCATCATAATACAAAGTGTTAAATCCATCTGGAAATATCAATGATTTTCCCTTGACTTTATTAAATTTTATCCATAGTTCACAATATCTTTTTATTAGTATTTTTTCTTGTTCCAGTAGTGTATCAATTGTCTTGATATATCTTTTTTGTTCCTGATTATGAAAGATTTCAGATAAACTATTTTGAGTAATGAAGCAATCGGTTATTGTTTGAGAAGATTTATTGGAAATTTTAATAACATCATTAATAACACTATCTATAACATCTTTAATAATAAATATTTTTTCTAAATCATTCTTTTTTTTAAGTTCTATATTTTCTTTTTCAAGAGATGAAATTTTTCTTTCAATAATAGAAAATTTCTTATTAAATACTGAATTTTTATTTTCAAGGATTTCTAACCTTGTCAAAATCAATTGAATATTATCATCTTTTTCCTCAACTTTTTTTTCTAAAAGCTCATTTTTTTCACTTAAAATCCGAATAACACTAAAAATATCAATATTTTGAATTGATTCTGGATTTACAATTGATTTAGGATTTGGTAAAATATTTTCTAAAACAGTAATTTTTTTTTCAATAAGTTTATATTTTTCGTAATTTATTTTATTTTTTTCCTTTAATTTATCAAATTCTATGGTATTTTCTTTATTTTTTTGAATAATATAAGCAAGTTGTTCATTTAATATATTTATAGTATTTTCTAAAATACCTACTTTTTTTTCTAAATATTTTTTTGTATTATACTCAAATTCTTTTTGTGTTTCTATAACAAAAGAAGAAAATGATGAAATTTTAAGTTCAATATATTCTGTAAAACTTTTAATTTCACTGTTAAAATGTCTTATTAACAAATAAGTAACTAGACATTTTAAAAATACTTTAATTGTAGTAATAATCAAAAAAAGCCTATAGTTCATAGTAACATTATTTTTAGTGTTCGATATATAAACAATATTAATCAATTTTTTCAGGAGTTACTTTATTAAATTTATCATAACAAATGCAAGGAGAGCATATAAACATTACTAATATTAAAACAGAGGTAAAGCAACAACCCCCATATTGGTCTCTAAAGTATTTACCTCTTCTTTCACTTCTTTCTAATTCATGATAATAATCATATGTAGAATCTGGCATTTAATTTGTTTTTTTGTTATTATTAGTAATATAGATTAATACTTAATAAACTATAAAAATCAATATTTTTATAATAATTACTCATTAAATAAGTCTTCAAAATTAAATTCTATAGAAGAAACATCTTTATTAGAGTTAGTGGGTATATATTTTTCATCGACAATTTCATAATTATTATTGATATCTTGAAAAAAATAATCATCTGTAGATTCATTATGTTCTATAGCTAAAACAATATTATCGTTAGTAGGAATATTTTTAAAATATTTTTCATAATTATCAATAAAACTAGGTTTATATGAATGATATGTTCCAAATTTATCAAAAGTTTTGGTAATGTTTAAATTATTACTACTAATAGGAAAACTATTATTATAACAACTATCATTATGATTAAATTTATTATCGGTATAATTAGAATTACTCATACTGACTGAAATATAAGTCTTAGAATTAAAATTTCTATTTTTAATAGAATTATTGATGATAATTTCTTTAATCATATTATTTTTTTCTTTAGAATGAGTTACACATACTCCAGATAAAGAAGTTCTACATTTGGAACAATTTAAGTAAAAAAATTTTTTTACATTGAAAAAATTTTCTTTATTAACAATATTTTTACATTCCTCATCAGTCTTCTTATCCATTATATATAAAAGTATATATTAATTTTTTCAATCAAATTTTTTATGTTTATTCCAAACCAAATTTTCAGTATCAAAAGAACATTTGTCACAAGATATTTTCTTATCATAACATATTGAACATCTAAATTGATTAAGTTCTAAATCAAAATTTCTCCAACTAGGTCTTCTGTACAACAATATATTTTTTCTAACATTGTACTGTATTTCACTTTCTGTGAGATTTTTTACAGTATTACTTGATAAATTTGAACTAGTATTAGTTCTTTTTATATAATTTTTATAACCTTGATGTTCAGCAGGATTATCAGTATTTTTTATTATTGTCATATTTATATAATTTTGTCATATAACAAATATATATAATTAAAAAAAATTCAATTTTTACAAAAAAGTTAACCGTGTAAACACGAAAGAGAATATATAAAATTACAGACCAAAATCAGGTGTTGATACCATTTGTGTCATGTGATATCCACCCATATCAAAATGTGCGAGCAGATTACTTGGTGCGGGTAAAGTTGTATCCATTGCAGCTGAATTTATCCCACTGTTATGAGCAATTCTAGCCATCCTTCTCGTATAATGAATACTAGGAGGACCAACTGTATTACCTAGACCATGGCCGTGTCCGTTATAGATTTCCTCAAGAACCACAAAGTTTCCAACCATAATAACTGGAGCAGGAACCTGTTGTTCACCTGTATAGTCAGGATGAGGGTCATGATGACGAGCAAGACCAGTATGTCTACAAATCGAACACCTTCGCATTTGTGGATTATGGTGACTGGTAATCCTTCTATAACAATCATAACAGTAAGGACCGTGATTAACCGGTTCACATTCTGTTAGAAAAGGATTACCCTCGTAACTAACCAAACAAATTATGCACTCGAACGAACCTTCCTCAAAGGAAGTTTCTCCAGGTGACATTTCTTCTGATGACATTGCCTCTGATGACATTGTTAAAATTGACAAGTTTATATCTGAAAGTATAGATTGACTATTAGTATTATTACTATGGATTTCTTCTTCGTCACTTAGAGAAGTGTTTAAAGCAGAGTTTACAGTAATATTATTAAGCATCGGTAATTATTTTAATAATACACGATTCAATAATAATAAAATTTCAATTTTTTATATATAAATTTATTAAGCTTTATTTTGCATCTGTATAGTACAATTTATAACTTGAATATATTTTTGTCTAAGTAATGAAAAATTAAGCTCAATTCCAGATAGATATAAAGCAAAATTATTTGCAAAATCTAATTTTATTGTTTCAATATCGTGACCTTGAAAACAACATTCTTCAAAAGAAGGTAAAACTTTACCACTAGATAGAGTTTTACCCTTTAATCTATATGCAAAATCAAATATAATATATGATATAATTGTTAGATTAACATGAGGTACGCGATGAAATTCCATATATAATTTACA
>JACCDX010210675.1_pt1 | contig 10799 bp, 7 predicted proteins | sample 7449681 | NCBI WGS metagenome assembly JACCDX01 (sample SAMN15323450, study PRJNA562643) | freshwater metagenome | isolation source: river surface water | place: USA:Blue River Watershed | collected 2017-08-18
GCGCTTTCGCTCGGGCAGATATCAGCCTTCACCGGATACCAAGAAGCTACGAATATTTCCGTGCTACGCCAGTTGGATGCCATCTGCAAGGCCCTGGAAAAGGAAGGCATCCGGTATTCTAGCATCGGAACGACAACGGGATCCTACACGGAAGTACAGCACGTCAGGCTAATCGAGGACACGCTGAGCACCCGTCAGGCTAACTGCGTGGATGGCTCGACGCTCTTCGCCTCCATCGCAACCAAGATAGGACTCGATGCCTATCTTGTGCTGGCTCCTGGACATTGCTACGTCGCGATCGAAATGCCCGAAACTAAGCCGATCGGGATAGAGATGACCGCACTGGGGTCGGAGGACTTCCCCAGCGCCGTCTCCATCGCCACGAACAAGGCCGAATATTCCATCCGGCGTAATTTCAAAAAATTCGAAGAAGGAGACATCGATTCAGGTTACATGCTTGTCCCCATATCCCTGTGCAGAGGGCTAGGCATTCAGCCTATACCAGCCGATAGATAATCCTAAAGCGCCATAAAAAAAGTTCGGAGGTATAATCCAAGCCGCAAGCCTACGGACTCAGACCGTATCAATCCGTAGACTGAACCAAAACAGGGGATTAATGACGGACTTAGGATCGGGGACTAAAGGTGCGGCCTGCCCCTGTCGGCGGGCCAGCTCAATAAACAAGGATCAGGACAGAAGCTTTCTGGGCCGCGGCGATCATGTCCTGGAAACTAGCAGGCGTTCCCGTGACCGCCGGTGCCAACGGAACTTTGTGAAAGTTGAGCAAGGGCTCAAGATAGGCCCCCTTGATAGCGTAATTGACATTCTGAGGAACGGAACCTGTGATCTGGATGGCACGCAGGCTCAAAGAAGCAACAACGACACCGACCAACCTGCCCTGCTCGTCCAACAAAGGGCCACCAGAGTTGCCTGGTTGGATCGGCACGCTAATCTGCCACATGCGGATGTCATTATGCACACCATTCTCGCCGCTAATCATACCCTGCGTGACCTTCGGGCTGTGCCCTTGGATGCCGATATTCGGAAAACCAATGGTGGCGACGGACTGACCGAGACGCACATCGCTCGAACGACCGACCGCAATATGCGCATCGAACGGCTGATCGACCTTCAGCAAGGCGACATCGTTGGCATCGTCGACGCTGAGAACCGTCGCTGGATGAGTGCCGGCGGGAGTGACGACCTCAAGATAGGTCGCACCCTTGATGACGTGCGCGGCAGTAACGACATGACCCGAAGACGAGACGATGGCTCCTGAACCGGACCCCTTGGCATCATGCTTGGGCCTGGAAGGCGCCGGCTGGCCAGGCTTGAATGAATGAATAGAACCAGAAAGCAAAGAGTCCGACGTGCGGCGACCTTCCTTTATGAGATCAATGATGACCTTGGCCCGATCCTGCGCCATTAAAATGAGGCTGTTGTTCAGTTTAGACTCAGCGGTCTTGATCAGATTAGCAGCATCGGAGTTTCCTTTGAATTCCGAAACATAAAGCCAGGCTAATCCCTCCATGGGATTTTCATTAACGCCAAAGCCTTCCACATAGGCCAAAGCTACCTGCTTCATAGACTCGGCATTGCCAGCTTCTGCTGAACGAAGAAGCCAATAGGTTGATCTACCGATATTCTTCAAAGTACCTTTACCCTCTTTATAAGCCGTCGCAGTCCTGATCATAGCCCATTGGTCACCCAATTCCGACGACTTCAGCATAAACTCGAACCAAGCCCTGATATCACCGCGTTCCAAATGAATATTAGCTGCACGCCAAGCCCCCTCAGCAGAGCCAAGTTCTGCAGCCTTTACGAAGTATTCCAAAGGCTTCGAGGACCCTTCGTCGCCGGTCGAGAGCTTGGCAAGTTGCAGGAATAGCTCAGGGTCAGAATTCTTCATAGCTGAATCGAGAAGCTCCTTGCGCTTCCGGGATTCCTCCCGACTAAGCTGCATCCATTGGCTAACTATTAGATAGATTAAACCGCCGCCGAACAGGACAGCGACACAAGCAATGACTGATTCAGAATACATGTGACTAGATTGGACATCGGCCATCTTGGTGCAAGTTTACAAGCCCAACTGCGTCCAAGAAGTTATTTCATTTAACTTTAAAACATGGCGCAATCTTTCGGCAGTTGATGGATGGGATGATAATGGGGTCAGTTCCCATTGTGAGTGGTAGCTTGAGACTTCATGGATATGTTCGCGCAGTCCATCCGGCCTCGAAACTTGGCAAGTGCAGCCTGATTAGCCGATGCCCTAGAATTGGGCAGCGCCGTGAACGCTCGCAAGTTGCCACGCCAAGCCAAGATATCAGGCCGTTACTTAATCCACCTGAAACCATCGGCACTTTAGTCACGTATTTAGTGTCAGCAACTGATGAGTAACGTACTGAACCCGTGATTGGCTCCAGAGCCAATTAATCAGTTCCTAGAAATCCTGCTAAACCTGAGCGTCAGTGGTCAGCAAGATCACCTGACGCGCACCTTGCCTAGGCGCTTCGATGAAAAGCTGCTTAAATTTCTTCTGCGGAAGTAGGTCCAACCTATAGGCTGGATTCTCCAGGATAATGATCTGCCCCATCTCCTCAGCGGCACGCAAGATCAACAGCAACTTGGCCGAACATCTGACTGAAGATGGAGCAGATTCGAACCTGCGACGGAGTTTAGCTTCATCGGCGTAGCCATCAGGTCCTGCGTCGATCGTCGAATCTACCTTTAACCAGTTTTTCCGAAGGTATTCGAAGTCCGGCCCAGCTAAAATATCAGCGATCTCCTCAGCATCCAGATGCATGGAGTCGTCAGCGTAGAACAGGATCCTATCTAGTAAATCTCGTGTGAATTCTGGGCCTTCGAAAATCGCACGGCCATCTATGACATCTAGCTTTGCCAGGACCAACCCAGCTCGCATCCGGATGGAGATTTCGATTTGAGATTCAGAATAATTCCTTAAATAAAAGCGTGCTTGCGCAGAAAGAGCTCTCCCTGCGGCGACATCACGCACGGCTTCAAGCGCGACACCAAGTGAAGTCTTTCCGGCTCCGTTAGGGGCAATCCATTGATTGGTAAGTCCGCTAAGCATTCGCACGTCTTTTTCGTTATGGAAAAATCGGATCGTCCTTCGAGGACCGAAATAACCGAATCCCGAGATAGAAATTTGCTCAATGAAGGCATAAACTTCGTCATCGAGAAACTGCACATGCTTGGGCAGGCAATTGGCATTTCTTTCCATGATGCGAAATGACCACATCCTGTAGTTATAAACGTCATCGAACGCCTTATGGATCGCGAGGTCCCTGCGAGCCACACTTTCACGCTCCCTCTGCTTTACTGATTTAAATGGCGCGTCTAAGCCGACACTAGCCCACGAATCCCCTCCGACACGCATCCACTCATCGCTGTCTAAAATGCCTCCCTGCAATCGAGATGCGAAGAACTCCTCTCGATCATAGGTTCCCTGGACAATTCCATTCCTACGGATGAATACTTCAGCGCTCATGGCGAATCGATACCCAGATTTGGTTCATTTACGGAGCGAATTGATCTTCTGAGCGACAAGGGCCCAGTTCACCTCTGGAGTCTGATGTGACCAGGAAAGCCTGAGTGCTCCTCGAATCAGCTCCTTATCCAGCCCCATAGAGGTCAGTACGTGACTAAAGCTATAATTCGATGAAGTGCACGCAGATCCGTTTGAAATCGCGACGACATCCTTCAACTGAAGAATCAACGCCTCCGAATCCAGCCCCGGAAATGAAATGTTCAGCGTAGAAGGTACGCACACAGCTTGATCTCCGTTCGGAACTCCACCAGCAGCCATAAGTTCTTTCAGCGCCAGTTCCTTGATCTTCTCGCAAGCCTTTAGGCGTTTGTCGTGCGTTTTTAGGGCAATCTTCACCGCCTCACCTAAGGCTGCGACCAGATGGACGGGCAAAGTACCTGGCCGAACCCCCTTCTCCTGCCCTCCTCCGTACATCAGCGGTTCCAAGGGCGGCTCATTGTAATCCCTACAACGTGCCAATAGAACACCAACCCCCTTGGGTGCGTAGATCTTGTGCCCGCTGGCACTGATCAAATCGATTCTCCGGTCCTTGAGTGGTTCGATCAATTTACCAAAACTTTGTGCGGCATCAACGTGCAGGAAGGCTGAATGACCACGGAGCACTTCGACGTATTCAGAGAGCGGCTGAATGACTCCGGTTTCATTATTCACATGCATCAGCGATACTAGCAAGGTGCCAGGACGCAGGGCAGCCTTCAGGTCAGCGGCCTTGACCAAGCCATCGACACCAGGACTGAGCATTGTGACCTCAAAGCCTCGCGAGCGAAGTTTCTCAATAGGCTCCAAGACAGCCTTATGCTCCTGGGCCGAAGTAATCAGGTGTCGCCTCCCTTCCCTCACCCCGAATTCCGCCAACCCAAGGATAGCTAAGTTGTTCGACTCCGTCGCACCGCTCGTAAAGATCACTTCATCATCGTCCGCCCCCAGAAGTTCGGCCACGGCTGAACGGGCCCTGGCGACGGCCGACTTAGCCTTGGCACCATACTCGTGGGTACGGCTGCCAGAGTTACCAAACTCGGCTTCCAAATACTCCTTGGCGACTTCCGCAACGCGCGCCTCAACCGGAGTAGTGGCATTACAATCGAGATAAATGGGGCGCATCTTGTATGTACGTTAAAAGCAGGTTGACAAATGAATCGCAAACGTATGTATGTCAAACACGATTAAGCATACCTATGAAAACAGACATCCCTACCATCACTTTCCCCGTCATCCGCGGCATCCAAGCCAACCAAGTCTACTATGTGGCCATGTGGACGTATGGAATGATGAAGCGCGTCACCATCTTCGATGACAGCGAAATGGAATCCTTCGACCGCATCCAACGAAACCTCAATTCCAAGCGCATCCCGGAGATCAAAGAGTACATCCTAGCCAATCGTAACAGCTACGTCTTCTCCGCACTCACCGCTTCCATCGATCAAAATGTGACCTTCGAGCCAGTAACTCCAGGTTCCTCAGTAGGGCAGCTCAAGGTCCCTCTCAGCTCCCAGTTCGTCATCAACGACGGGCAGCACCGCCGCAAGGCCATCCTTGAGGCGATGAACGACGACCCCACCCTCGCAAACGAAACCATCGCCGTCGTGTTCTTCGTCAACACGGACACGAAGCGAAGCCAGCAGATGTTCGCAGACCTCAACGGGAAAGGCGTCAAGACCGGCAAGGCGATCGACACGCTCTTTGACCATCGCTCACACTTCGCGAACCTCGGCCGTGACCTGGTCAAAGTCTCCCCCATCCTTCGCCGGACCACAGAGTACGAAAAAACCTCCCTCGCTCGTCGTTCCAAGAAACTCTTCACTTATTCAAATATCGTAGGCGCCAACACTGAGCTCATGAAGGGCGCAGTTAGCACCAGGGATCTCGGAGAAGATCTCATGCTGAGCCGCGAGTTCTGGGAAGAAGTCGCCAAGAATTTCCCCGAATGGAAGTATGTCGCGGACGAGACCCTCACCGCATCCGAAGTACGCGATAACAGCATCGCCCCTAGCGGAGTCGTGATGCATGCGATCGGCCGGGTCGGAAACTCACTGCTGACCTACAAGCGCCAAGAGTGGAAAGGCTACGTCGCCAAGCTGAAGCAAATCGACTGGACTCGGACGAACGGCGACTGGGAGAACCGGGTGGTCATTCGTTATAAGATCAGCAAATCAACGACCAGCATCCTGCTGGCCTCCGCCTACATCAAACGCAAGGTCGGCCTAGAACCTGACGCAAACGAACTCGCAGCCGAAAGCCTCTTTGGATTCTGATCATGAGCGGTCCCATCCAGAAATCCATCTTTGCCGAGCACGGACTCAAGACCGTGGTCGCGCACCTGATGGAGGAGATCCAGCTGCTATACATGGCAGACGACACCCCGTGGATCGTCGGCTATAGCGGTGGCAAAGACTCCTCTGCCACTTTGCAGGTCACATGGAAAGCGATCGCCGCTCTGCCCAAGGAGAAGCGGACGAAACCCATCCACGTGGTGAGCACGGACACCCTGGTCGAAAACCCTGTGGTCGCGATGTGGGTCGGACTCTCACTCGACCGGATGGCCAAAGCAGCCTCCGATCAAGATCTTCCTATCAAGCCAAACCGACTGATGCCGCGCGTAGAGGACAGTTTTTGGGTGAACCTGATCGGAAAGGGCTACCCTGCCCCGCGTCACAAATTCCGCTGGTGTACGGAGCGCCTGAAGATCCGCCCTTCCAACGCCTTCATTATGTCGGTGGTGAAACAGTCCAAAGAGGCGATCCTGCTCCTCGGCGCCCGCAAGCAGGAAAGTAACGCACGAGCGAAGGTGCTAGCCCGTAATGAGAAATTCCGCGCACGAGATCGTCTCAGCCCGAACAGCACCATGTCGGGATGCATGGTCTACACTCCTATCGAAGACTGGTCCAACGACGATGTCTGGACATACCTCACATCGGACGAGAACCCATGGGGACATAACAATAAGGATCTCCTTGGCATGTACGCCGGCGCATCCGCCGACGGTGAATGCCCGCTTGTCGTGGACACCAGCACGCCATCCTGCGGCGACAGCCGCTTTGGCTGCTGGGTATGCACCCTGGTGGAAGAGGACAAATCCATGTCCGCCATGGTCAGGAACGATCATGAGAAGAAGTGGATGAAACCGATGCTCGACCTGCGCAACGCCTTGGATTTCCGGAAGAATCCGGAACAGAAGGACCACCTTCTTCGAGATTTCCGACGAATGGGAGGCAATGTTACCATGCTCAATGGCGAGACAGTACCTGGACCTTACACGCAGTCCTCGCGCGAAAATTGGCTACGCCTTCTCTTGAAGGCGCAAGCTGAAGCAAGACGTCTTGGCCCCGAGGAAGTAAAGAAACTCGAACTGATCACCCTCCCGGAACTCCACGAGATCCGTCGCATCTGGGTAACCGAGAAACACGAATTGGAAGACAACCTTCCCGTCATCTTCAAAGAGATGACCGGGCTCGACTTCCCTGGCCTTAGGATGGACGACAGCCTTGGGCTTAAGCCTGAAGATTTCGCCGCGCTCAAAGATGCCTGCGAAGGAGACCAGAATCGCTACGAAATGATCAGAGATCTCATAGGAGCCGAAAATAACGTCCGGCACTCCGCACGTCGCACCGGCTTGATGGAGGAAATAGACGATATCATGAAAAAGCATCTGTTCGGTTCCCGAGACGAAGCCAAGCAGTTCTACCTACAACTCGGCCTAGGCGGATTCAAAGTAGAAGAGGCTGATGGCGAAGAGCCGAAGGCACCCGAACAGCCCATAGCTTGAACTAGAAGATGGTCATCGAAAAACTAACGCTCAGGAATCTCGGCCTTTACGCTGGCGAGATCAGCATCGATCTTACCCCGAAAAGTCCTGAGAAGCCCGTAGTTCTTGTCGGCGGACTAAATGGTCGCGGCAAGACGACCATGCGCAACGCGATCCTGCTTTGCCTTCATGGAAGCAACGCTCAGTGCACCAACAGGGGAAACAAAGGCTATAACCAGTATCTCGCGTCGTTGATCTCCAAGTCGGCAAAGGCCGGGGAACCGACTTCAGTCACGCTCACCTACCACCGGAAGGTGGCAGGCAAAGTCCAAAGGCTGCAAGTTTCCCGCAGCTGGTCCAAAGTAAACGGAGAAGTGGACGAGCAATTCAGCGTGTACGTACTACCCGACGACAAGGCGATGGAAATAGACCCGACATTGGCCAGCAACTGGAATGAGCATATCGAGGGCTACTTCCCGTCTTCCCTTGCGAGCCTCTTCTTCTTCGACGGCGAGGATATCCTCAGGCTTTCGGACCCGAAAGAGACACGGAAGCTGATCCAATCCGCACTGAATGGGCTCCTGGGACTCAATCTAATCGAAAGACTCGAATCGGACCTTACCAGGTACATCAGAAATCTCATCAACAGCAGCGAAGGAAGCCAGGAGCAGATCGCATTCCAGAAAGCGGAAGAAGAACTCAAGGCAGCCGTCGAAGAAACCGGACGTTGCCAACAAGAAGCAGACATCGCCCTTAAAAATCATTCCAAGTCTACCAAAGCGGTCGAAGAATCCAACAAACGCTATCTTGATGCCGGAGGTCAGCTTCAGGAGCAGAGCAAGGAACTGCAAGCCACCGAGACAAAACTCACGGAAGAAATCGAAGGCCTCCGCGAAAAATTCAGGCTTATCGCCGAAGGTCCTGGATTCCTTATCTTGGCCGAGCCCTTGCTCAAATCCGCCCGAAAACAAGCCGCAGCCGAAGTCAAAGTTCGCCAAGCGGCAGCGCTCCTCAAGCATGACGTGGTCCGCGATGAAATAACCCTTAAGAAGCTCCTGCTTCATCTCGGCAAGAGCACAGACAAGACCTCACTCGAAGAGATCCTTGCATCGACACGCACGCAGGCACCGAAAGAAAGCGACCTGGTATTGGATGCCGATGATAAACTCGAACCCAAGCTAGCCTTTGCCCTAGAAACCGCACTGCCCACATCTCGCAAAGAGATCGCAGACCTGATCAAAGCCACAGCGGAGAAGTGTGCTGAGCTTGATCAGACAAGACACCTGCTGCAGAACGTCCCCGACGCCGGCTACATCGCCCTGATGAGAGCGAAGAAGGATGAGGCTGTTAACGAAAACCTCCGAACAAAGGCCCAACTCGACTACTGCAACGAGCGGCTAGCCGCTTCGATGCCCCGTCTGGTCAAGGCTCAGAACGCCAAGGATAACGCCGAAACCTCTTTCCGTGGGCTCAAGGAAATCCAGACCAAGAAACTACGGGCCGAGCAAGCGCGCGAATCCATCCATAAATTCAAGGCCAGCAGCACGAGGAAGAAACTAACCCAAGTCTCAGATCAGATCACTGATGCCTTTAACAGGTTAGTGGGCAAAGAAAGCCTGATCAAGACCATCGAGATCAGCCCGGAAAACTTCGAGCTTATCCTGACTAAGCCGGACGGAGATCTCATCGAGAACGACCAACTCTCTCATGGTGAACGACAAATCCTGGCTTATGCCGTACTATGGGGACTGAGCAAGGTTTCGGGCCGACCGCTTCCAACCGTAATCGATACGCCGATGGGACGCCTTGATGTGACACATCGAATGAACCTATCCCAGAACTACTTCCATCAGGCATCACACCAGGTAGTCATCCTCTCTACTGACACAGAAATCTATGGCCAGTTCCTGGAAGCGATGAAACCAGGAATCGGAAAAATGTATTCACTACGGTTCGACGAAAAATCCAAATCCACCCAAGTCATCGAAGGATACTTCGCCTGACATGAAAGCCCCCATCCAAACCATCGTAGCCACGCCCCGTGGCAGCGCCCAACTCAAATCCCTGAAGGTTATGACCGGGATCAGAAACTGGAACACACTCATGCGCTGGGCTGTATGCGCTTCCCTGCGTGAAGAATCCACCCCTCCCCCGTTCGGAAAGGACCTAAAAGACGCTTCCAGCGACACGCAGGAATCTACGGGAGACACTGCAAAGAAGCTGAAGGCGGATGAAGTGGTTTCCGTCAACTGGCATATCTTTGCCGGGGACTATTCAGAAGAAATCGCTGCAGTCTTCTGGATCAGACATCGACAGGAAACTCAGAAATCCGGCGACATCGACCCAGCTGAATACTTCAAGAGGCACCTGCAACGCGGGCTTAACATCCTAGAGGCGACGATTCGGAACAAGGGCAGTCATCTAGCACTGCTTGAGTTAATGAACCCGAAGTAAACGTACTCGTCGGCCTGCGTTGATTTAAAGACGGGGAATGATATGTTAAAAATACCACACTTTACAGGCCTGAACGCCTAACCACTTCTTACGCGATTTGATCTGCGAGGCAGTATGTTTATTGGTGGTAAGGCCGTCATTGACCTTTACGGCAGCTTCTCGACCAGAGCGTGGCTTTAAAATGAGGTTTCCGATCGATACCGTGAGCGAATCATAAGATTCGGGATCCTTGAAGCCCATGGATGCGAGTTTGGCATCAGAAACATGCCGTTCCTGCTCGCAAGCCCACACGGCCACCATGTCGCCCACGAGATATGCCTCACGATCAAGCATCTCCGCCCTGCCCCCTGCCCTAAGAAAGTGATTTATGCGCCTCAGGAACAGACCCGCGCGACGGCTGGTAGGCTTAGCATCATCCCAGGCGGCTACCGCCTCGCAGAATTCGTCGTCAGAAGGTACTACTTTCTTAAGTTCGGAACGTATCAATGACTCAACTGCATAAGGTTTTGATTTCGCGGACTTCAATTTTCGAATCGCGCTGCAAAGCGTAGTCACTGCGGACCTCAATTTTCCTAACGCGCGCTTGGCGATCTGGCACCTGATCAAGGCAGACTCCAGAGCATAACTTGCTGCGTCGATAGCTTCATCCAGGGAGTCTTCATCAGAGATCGAAAAGACAGCCAAGAAGGCAGGCATGCAGACATCGCCTCCGAGGGTCTTAACTGGGCCGGAGAGCGAATTGTAAAATGACCAGTTGTCTTCGAGGTTAAGCAACAAAAAGTCCAAGCCCGCATCTCCATCCTCTCGTTTCAGAGATTCGGCAAGGCTACGATAACACCCATAAGCTGAACGACTGGTCACCGGCCCATGGTGAGCGACGTAATAGTGGAGCAAGAATCTCGTCCGGTGAGGTCCTTCCGGAATCGCATGCTCAAAACGCTTCCAACTTACGTCGATCTTGGCATGGCAAGACGGGGAGTTGAATACTCGCATCAAACAGTTCTTGAGCAACTGCTCCAGGGTAAGAGGGAGGCC
>JACCDX010084492.1_pt1 | contig 10798 bp, 7 predicted proteins | sample 7449681 | NCBI WGS metagenome assembly JACCDX01 (sample SAMN15323450, study PRJNA562643) | freshwater metagenome | isolation source: river surface water | place: USA:Blue River Watershed | collected 2017-08-18
AAACAAATATCCAAAATACCAATTAGTTAGTTTTATTTTATACATTGGCAAAGAAAATTATAAAGATATTCATATTTATAAACCATTTGAACTAAGTAAATCTTATCAGTTTATCGGCGAGTACTTCGTTTTAGCCGAACATAGTGAAGAAGATCTTTTGAATTTAAATTCCATAATTGGATATGCTTTGTTGTTAACTTTATGGATAAATCAACAAAAAAAATCTGGGGAATCAAGGGTTGAGGTATTAAGACGATTTATTGAATTATTAAACGAGAAAAATATCTCAATTGAAGAAGTGAAAAAATTAATAGAATTTGCAGAGATTTTAGTAACTTTGCCTTTAGAAGTTAAACCACAATATGAAGAAATTAAAAAACAAAAAATTAAAAATATGGCAAACATAGTTGTTACACCAGAACGGGCAATTGCCTTTCAAGAAACAATATCTTATTTATTTTCAACAAGAAAAACCAAAGAAGACCTTTTGAATGAAGGTAAACTCGAAGGTGAACAACTCGGTTTGCAAAAGGGAAAACTTGAAGGTGAACAACTTGGTTTACAAAAAGGCGAATTCCAAAAAGCCTGCGAAACAGCCAAAAAACTTAAAGCCAAAGGTATGAATATTGACTTTATTCAAGACGTTACCGGCTTATCTTTGGATGAAATTACCAACTTGTAACAATGAAAAAATCTATTTCAAGAAACACAATATCTGAACCAAGATTACACAGATTAGACGGATTTCACAGATTATTTTATTTTAGTTAGTTTGGAATATTTTCGGCATGAAATTGAAAAAATAATAATCCATAAAATCCCCCTAACCCCCTTAAAAAAGGGGGATTATATTCAATCAGAAAAATTAAAATCCTATTAATTTTTATAATCTGCGTAATCCCGGTTCAGACAGACAATCCAAAAAATCTGTATAATCCCGATTAATAATAAAAAAAATTGGGAACAAGTTGGAACGCTTAATTCTGGTATATTCCGTAAATGTTTTTTAAGGTTTGAACAATTTCTCCTAAAGTGATTTTATACCGTCTTGTCATTTTAGGGCATTGCCGAAATTTCAAAATCCAAATCTCGCTAATTTTTAGTTTTTCAAGTCAAAATAAAATAAAAATTAATAAAAATTGATTTTTCCTAATGAAAATGATTAGCTTTGCAGGTTTTAAAATAAAATCTAATTTTTGATTTTTATGGAAGATGCTCATCAACAATCAACTTCGCAGTATCGACGCTTATCCGTAGCAGGTTTATTAATTTCTTTTGGAATTGTTTATGGTGATATTGGGACTTCCCCTTTATATACCCTCAAAGCCATTACCCACGGCAAACTCATTACCGAAGAGCTTATTTTTGGTAGCGTTTCTTGTATTTTTTGGACGCTTACCTTTCAAACTACTTTAAAATATATTTTGCTAACATTGCAAGCTGATAACCGCGGTGAAGGCGGTATTTTTGCTTTATATGCACTCGTTCGACGTTATAGCAAATATTTATACATCCCAGCCATATTAGGTGCAGCCACCTTATTAGCTGACGGTATGATTACCCCGCCCATTTCAGTTACTACTGCCATCGAAGGATTACAAAACATTGCGTTTTTTAAAGATATTTTTACACCCGGTAGCCCCGCTGTGCTCTCAGTGGTCATTGCCCTCATTTCAATTTTATTCTTGTTTCAACGATTTGGTACAAAAATTGTGGGTTACTCCTTTGGTCCTATAATGCTGTTGTGGTTTAGTACTATTTTAATTTTAGGATTTTTTGCCCTCTTGAAAAACCCTCAAATTATTCATGGTTTGAACCCCTATTATGGCTATCGTTTATTAACCCACTACCCGCAAGGCTTTTGGCTTTTAGGAGCCGTGTTCTTATGTACTACAGGCGCCGAAGCTTTATATCACGACTTAGGTCATTGTGGAAGAACAAACATTAGAATTAGTTGGATTTTTGTTAAAATTTCCTTGGTAGTAAATTATATGGGTCAAGCCGCTTGGCTCCTAAGCCAAAAAGATACTTTAAAAATATTAACTCATCAAAACCCCTTTTTTGAAATTATGCCCAATTGGTTCTTATTAATAGGTATCATTTTAGCAACAGTGGCTACCATTATAGCTAGCCAAGCTTTAATATCCGGTTCTTTCTCTTTAATCAGTGAAGCAATGAGTTTAAATTTCTGGCCCCGAGTTTCTATAAAATTCCCATCTGATATTAAAGGTCAAATTTATATTCCCAGCATGAATGCCATCGTATTTATTGGCTGTATTTTTGTGGTATTTCTTTACAGAACCAGTACCAATATGGAAGGTGCTTATGGTTTTGCTATTTGTATGACCATGATAATGACCACTTTATTAATTGGCTTTTATTATTATCGCGTAAGAAAAACCCATTTTTTAATTTATGGCTTAGTAACCGCCATCTATTTATTTATTGAAGGGAGTTTTTTCATAGCTAACTCTTCTAAATTTCACGAAGCTTGGGAAATTATGGCTATTTCCTCCGTATTATGTTTATTGATGTTTATTTGGAATAAGTCTAAAAGCGTTACGAATAGATACTTAGAACTGACAGAAATTGACAAATATTTAACTTCATTACAAGATTTGAGTTTCGACCGTTCAATTCCCAAACACGCAACCCATTTGGTTTATATGACCAAATCAAGTAACACTAAACTGATAGAAAAAAGAATTATAGACTCTATTTTATTTAAAAAACCTAAACGCGCCGATACCTATTGGTTTATTAATATTGAACGCAGCGACCAACCCTTTCAAATGGAATATTCTGTTAAAGAATTAATCAACGATAAAGTTATCTATATCCAATTTACTTTGGGTTATAAAATTCAAGCTAAAATAAATTTATTTTTTAAAGTCGTGCTGCAAAATATGTTTATCAACAATCAAATCAGTATTACCGATAAATACGAAAATTTAGCGGAAAACGACTTTCATACCAATATTACCTATATTATGATTCAAAGCTATTTTAGTATTGAAAATGACTTACCTTTTTGGGATGATTTATTAATGGATTTATATTTTCCTATAAAAAAATTAGCACAAAAAGATACCAAAGCATTTGGATTTGATTCCGCATCAGTTGAAATAGAATCTGTACCCCTCTTGATTTCTAAGAAATTGTATCAAGACGTAAAAAGTGCTTTAATTTACAGAGAAATTTCACCGTCCTAAATAATCCATGATTCCATTTAACCCTTGTCCACCGTTTCCGTTAATTTTAGCTCCTATGGAAGACGTTAGTGACCCACCCTTCCGTCAAATTTGCAAACTTTTAAAAGCCGATATAGTTATTAGTGAATTTATTAGTAGTGAAGGGCTTATTCGCGAAGCTATTAAAAGTAAAAAAAAACTTGAATTTAGTTCTTTAGAACGTCCTTTTGGTATTCAAATTTTTGGAGGCGACGAAGAAGCTATGGGAGCAGCAGCTAAAATAGTGGAAGCCGTTCAGCCCGATTTTTTAGATATTAATTTTGGCTGCCCTGTTAAAAAAATCGTTTGTAAAGGTGCTGGTGCCGCTGTGTTAAAAGACTTACCCCTTATGGTTAAACTCACCAAAGCAGTTGTTCAAAGTACAAACTTAAAAGTTACCGTAAAAACTCGCTTGGGTTGGGATGAAAATTCTATCAATATTATGGAAGTAGCAGAACAATTGCAAGACGTTGGAATTGCCGCTTTAACTATTCATGCCCGTACCCGAGCCCAACTCTACAAAGGCGAAAGTAATTGGAATTATATTGCTGAAGTAAAAAATAACCCCAACATTCATATACCCATTTTTGGTAACGGCGATATTAATTCCCCACAAAAAGCATTGGAATATAAACAAAAATATAACGTGGATGGTATTATGATAGGTCGTGCTGCTATTGGTTATCCGTGGATATTTAGAGAAATAAAACATTATTTTGAAACAGGTAATTTGTTGCCCCCTCCAACCATTTCTGAACGAATAGACATTTGTCAAAAACACCTACTTTCATCTATTGAATGGAAGGGCGAAAAAGTAGGTATCAATGAAATGAAACGTCATTATACCAATTATTTAAAAGGCTTACCCAATATTCGTGAACTCCGCCAAAAATTAGTAACTACCAATCATTTGAACGATATATTAAACTTACTCCAATTAATTTCTATACAATATGAAAATTACGAGTTCAGTCCAACTTCTATAGAATTAATAGATTATCATCAACATCATTGTAATTAAATGAATCCGAGTTTACAAAGAACATTATTTTTTAATCATATTGCCCAAACCTCGCCCCACTCGTTAGCTTTAGAACCAGCATCGGCACGGGGTATTTATATTCACGATATTCACGGAAAAAAATTTATAGACTTAATTTCTGGTTTTAATGTGATGCATTTAGGACACCATCATCCTGCTATTCAGAAAGCCGTCATCGAACAAATTGAAAAATATACCCATATTATGGTTTATGGCGAATACATTTCAACGCCTCAAGTGCAATATGCCCAAGCCTTAGTTCAACATTTACCTGAACATTTAAATTGTATTCAATTTACCAATAGTGGAACAGAAGCTACCGAAGGGGCTTTAAAATTAGCGAAACGCCTCAGCGGTAAAACCCAGCTCGCTTGTTTTAATCATTCCTATCATGGCAGTACTCACGGGGCATTGAGCGTAATGGGTGCTGAATATTATCGCCAACAATTTCGTCCTTTATTGCCCAATATTCTACGGTTGAATTTCAATGATGAAAAAGATTTAGAATTACTTACAGAAAATACGGCGGCAATTATTTTAGAAGTGGTGCAAGCTGAAGCTGGACTTATCACTCCTTCTTCAAGTTGGTTGTTACAATTACAAGAAATTTGTTATAAAAAAAATATCCTCATAATAGTAGATGAAATTCAAACAGGGTTTCAGCGAACCGGTAATTTATGGGCTTTTGAAAAATTCAATCTTAAGCCCGACATTTTATTATTAGGAAAAGCTTTGGGTGGCGGATTTCCCTTAGGGGCTTTCATTTCTTCTAAACAAAATATGGCTTGCTTAAGCGACCAGCCCATACTTGGACATATTTCCACCTTTGCTGGTCATCCTGTTTCTTGTGCTGCGGGCTTGGCTGCTTTTCAAATTTTGTTAGATTTAAAACTTACACCCCAGAACATTGAAAGTAAAATGTCCCAAATGATTAAAAATATTCAGGGTAATGAAATTAAAGAAATAAGGACATGCGGTTTATGGGCGGCAATTGAATATAATTCCGCCGAACATTGTAAAAAAATGCTCCATAAAGCATTGGAAAACGGACTCCTTACCGACTTCTTCATTTTCAATAACAAATGTTTAAGAATTGCGCCAGCATTAAATATTTCTTCTACCCAAATAAACGAAATTAATCTTTTGTTAAGGATGATACATAGAGGATAGTTAACATTGATAATTTACCTTAATTTTGATAAACTTAATGTTAAAAAATGAAATAATTTGCTTTTAAAAAAGTATGTTGAATTCGATAATTTTTTCAAAAATTTAATTCAATATAGAATCTTATATGTATTATTAACATATTATATTTTTTTTTACAAATTTTAGAATATTTTTACTTAATTTTAAAAAATATTTTTATGAAACATGTTACATTTTTAGTCATTTTTTTTAATTTATTAGTTGTTATTGGTTGTCAAAAATCGAATGAGGTTAACAATTCCGATAAGTTGGTATTGATTTATAATGGTGCTGGGGTTAGTCAAACAGAAGCCGGCTATACTGGAAATGCTTATTGTTGGGATAGTATTGCTACCAGCTTTGGCTATAAAACCAAACTTATTACTGGCAATGAAGATATTCGTGCTTATTATAGCAAAAACACCATTTGGGTGCAACCCGGCGGCGAAGCCCTAATTCAAGCCGATAGTATGCCTGAAAACTTAAAAAAACAAATTATAGATTTTGTGGCGGCTGGTGGAGCTTATGTTGGTTCTTGCGCCGGAGGTTTTATTGCCGGTGAAGTTATTGCCGCTCGTGATACCACTGGCTTATATACCGCTAAAGGCTTAGGATTGATACCAGATACGGTTTGGGACGATTTAACGACCGTTATTGAATCTGAATACGGTCTCTATAATGTATTTTTACAAACCAATTGGGAAGGTTTCGGACAAGTAGATTTGTATTGGTGGTGGGGTTGCAATTTCTCAAATAAAAACCTTGTTACCAATTCCAAAATCTTAGCTTACTACCCTAATTCAACCAGAGCCTTGTCTATTCAAACTTATTATAAAAAAGGCGCCCTGTATATAACTGGCGTGCATCCAGAAGCTACCTTTGATTGGTATAAAGAATTTATTAACCCTCCTACGCAACCTATTCAATATCAAAAAACACGTTTAGTTGCTAAATCAATGTTAGACTGGGCTTTTCAGAATAATAATTATGGTAATTAATAAATTTCATTCTCCCCTTCTAAACTACAGTTATTTTCTATAAACATTTTATATCTTGAATGCCAAAAATTGCTTTTTTTTTTGTAATTTCGCTGCATGCAAAATAAACTTTGTTCTTTAACCGTTAATGAAGCCATCCCTTCAAGTAAACCAAAAATTATTGTATTAGGTAGCGGTCCTAATAGAATTGGTCAAGGCATTGAATTTGATTACTGCTGTGTTCATGGTTTAAATGCCATTAAAGAAGTAGGCTATGAAGCTATTATGATCAATTGTAATCCTGAAACCGTTTCGACCGATTTTGATATGGCTGATAAACTATATTTCGAACCCGTTTATTGGGAACATATTTTAGATATTATTGAGTTAGAACAACCTTTATTAGGCGTCATCGTACAATTGGGTGGTCAAACTGCTTTAAAATTGGCTAAAAACCTCTATGAATATAATATTCCCATCATTGGCACCTCGTATCAAAATATGGATATTGCCGAAGATCGAGGTAAGTTTAGTACTTTATTAAAAGAACTATCTATCCCCTACCCTAAATTTGGAACAGCTACCAATGCCGAAGAAGCCATTGCCGTAGCCAACGAAGTAGGCTACCCTGTTTTAGTTCGCCCCAGCTACGTTTTAGGTGGACAAAGAATGCGAATTGTTCTTAATGACGATGAATTAGAATCGGCAGTAATAAGTATTCTAAAACATATTCCTGGAAATAAAATTTTAATTGACCAATTTTTAGATAGAAGTCAAGAAGCAGAAATTGATGGAATATATGATGGTGAAGAGTTTCATACCATGGGCATAATGGAACACGTAGAACCAGCCGGTATTCATAGCGGCGACAGCCATGCCCTACTTCCTTATTTTAATTTGAGCCCCTTAATTGCCGATGTTATGGAAAATTATGCCCAAAGCATAGCAAAAGCCTTGCACATTAAAGGGTTAATTAACATTCAATTTGCTATTCATGGTAACGACGTATATGTTATAGAAGCCAACCCCCGTGCGTCTCGAACAACCCCATTTATTGCAAAATCCTATCAAATACCTTACTTAAATATTGCTACTAAAATTATGATGGGAACTCATTCATTAAAAGATTTTAATCTTGAAAAAAAAGTTCAAGGTTATGCCATTAAAGTTCCTGTATTCAGTTTTGAAAAATTTCAAGGAGTTAACAAAGAACTTGGACCAGAAATGAAAAGCACCGGTGAAGCCATTCGTTTTATTAGTAGTCTAAAAGATAGTTATTTTCGACACCTATATAAAGAAAGAAGTATGAATTTATCTAAATAATATGCCTTTAAACTTACTCAATACCATACGCGGTAAACGCCAACCTTTAATTCAGCAACAGTTAAGGGTTTTAAGCAAATTATTAGCAAAAGCTCGATTTACCGAATTTGGTCAAAAATTTTATTATGATGTCATTCTGCAAGAGTCCGGAATTCAATTAGCCCATACATTTCAACAACAAGTCCCTATTTATAATTATGATAGTATATTTAGCGAATGGTGGCATAAAAACTTAGAAGGTGGTGTTGATATTTGTTGGCCCGGAAAAATAAAATATTTTGCTTTAACAAGCGGAACCAGCGGTGGTGCTAGCAAATTTGTGCCCATCACAAACGCCTTGATTAATAGCAATAAAAATATCATGGTCCGACAACTTTTTTCATTAAAAAACTATCAAAATATTCCCCACCTTTCCACCATAAGAGGTTGGTTAAGTTTGAGCGGAAGTACCGATTTACAAAAATACGACGACTATTATGCCGGCGATTTGAGTGGTATATCCGCTAAAAAACGACCTTTTTGGTTTACCCCTTTTTATAAACCCGGACTTAAAATTTCGTCTGAAAAAAATTGGCTCCAAAAATTAGAAAGTATTGCAGAAAACGCACCCAACTGGGATATCGGTTTCATTTTAGGCGTTCCAGCATGGACGATTATGTTATTTGAAATTATTCTTAAAAAATACAACGTAAGCAATATTCATGAAATCTGGCCAAATTTTGATTTTTATGTCCATGGTGGCGTAAACTTTGAACCTTATAAAAAAAATTTCGAAACATTTCTTGGAAAATCTATCACCTACGTTGAAACTTATTTAGCCAGCGAAGGATTCTTAGCCTACCAAAATAAACAAAATTATCAAGGTATGAAACTGGTTGCTAATGAACATATCTTTTTTGAATTTATCCCTTTTACTGACGATAATTTTGACGGAGACGGAAATTTGAAGCCCCGTGTAGAAGCAAAATTAATCCACGAAGTTGTTGAAAATCAAGATTATGCTATCTTGATTTCTACCAACGGAGGTGCTTGGCGTTATCTAATTGGCGATACCATTCGATTTGTGGATGTTAATGATGGACAAATTATCATTACCGGAAGAACCAAATTATTTTTGAGTTTAGTCGGTGAACACGTAAGCATAGACAATATTAATCAAGCTATTTTAACGGTTTCCGAACATTTTAATATGTATATTCCTGAATTTACGGTTTGTGGTATAAGAAATAAGAATTTATTCTCGCATCACTGGTATATTGCTTCGGATGCGAAAATAGACGCCCTTACTTTATTAAGTTATATTGACCAACAATTACAGCAAATAAACGATGATTATAGAACAGAAAGAACCTCTGCCCTCCGAGAAATCAAATTAACTTTATGTTCCCCTGAAACCTTTCTTAATTTTTTACACAAAGAAGGTAAAGTTGGCTCCCAACAAAAATTTCCACGCGTTCTTAAAGGCGTTCTCCAAGAAAAATGGAAATTATTTATTTCTGAACAACCGCATACCACGGTTGTTCAAATCCAATAATTATGACAATCTTAATGGTAATCTTTTTTATTGGAAATATTCTCATCATTATAGAATCTTTTATTAAAATCAACAAAGCCGCTATTTCCATTTTATTAGCTGTTCTAACTTGGGGCCTACTTTTTATGCATTCCAGTCCACAAACCCTTTTATCAACTCAAAGTATTTTTTTAAAAGATTTAGGAAATATTGGTGCAATCTTGTTTTTTATATTAGGGGCTATGACCATTGTAGATGTGGTAGATACTGCTCAAGGATTTATGATATTAAAACAAATCTTAAAAGTAAAAACAACCCAGCAATTATTATTGGTTATTTGTTTACTAACTTTCTTTTTGTCAGCAATCATAGATAATTTAACCACGACGATCATAATGATTACGTTGATGAGGCAATTTTTAATTGACCGCGAAATTAGATTATATTTTGCCAGTATGATAATAATTACCGCCAATGCCGGTGGGGCTTGGTCTCCGTTGGGCGATATAACCACTACCATGTTGTGGATAGGCGGACAAATTAGTCCACTAAACATTGTTTTATCTACTTTTATACCTAGCTTAGTTAGTTGTTTAATTCCATTTATTTTTATTAGTTATAAATTAAAAAAAAATAACCAATCTTTAGAGTCTGTAACCCCCAATAATCAATTTTTAGGTTCGAAAAAATTAAGTTTCATTTATTTGGTTTTAGCTTTATTATTATTTTTATTAGTGCCTATATTAAAAAGCATGTTTGAAATTCCGCCCGTACTTGGCATGTTGTTTGCTTTAAGTTTTATTTGGATTTGTACGACCTTACTTAATATAAAATATAAAAATTTTCATATAGATATTTCCATTAGTCATGCCCTTCGTAGAATTGATACAGAAAGTATATTATTTTTTTTAGGAATTTTATTATCCATATCTGCTTTAGAAAGTGCCGGAATTTTAGAACATTGGGCGTTAGAATTACAGAAACATTTTACCATTGGATTTCAGTTAGAAACCATTTTAGGATTCATTTCTAGTTTAATAGATAATGTCCCCTTAATGGCAGCGGCTCAATCTATGTTTTCAGTCATGAATTTTCCTAAAGACCATTCATTTTGGCAACTTTTAGCATTAACTACGGGAACTGGAGGAAGTATTATTGTACTTGGTTCAGCCGCCGGTGTAGCCGCTATGGGCTTAGAAAAAATTAATTTCTTATGGTACCTAAAAAAAATATCATGGTTAGCGTTATTAGGTTATATATGTGGAATTTTAACTTTTTTATTCATAAACTAACTTTATTGGTATCAAAATAAATCAGTAGCTTTGCAAAAATCATGAAAAAAGCTTGCAACACCAAATTAAAGATATTTTTTTTGAATAAACCTATCTTCAATTTAGAAATTGCTTTTGGAATGTACAATCATAGCTAATTAAAAATATATTCAAAGAAATAAAACGTATAATAATAAATAATTTTTATGGAACAATGGGTTACAGTTTTTAAATCATCTACCGAAGTAGAGGTT
>JACCDX011151176.1_pt1 | contig 10798 bp, 25 predicted proteins | sample 7449681 | NCBI WGS metagenome assembly JACCDX01 (sample SAMN15323450, study PRJNA562643) | freshwater metagenome | isolation source: river surface water | place: USA:Blue River Watershed | collected 2017-08-18
GTATGACAAAGAAAGAGGGGAATGGAAAAAACCATATCCATGGAAAAAACCACACACAAATAGAGAAACATTTTTGTCTGGATATAATATGAGATTGGAGATAGAGAGGAAAACTGACACTTCAAAGTTTTCTGAAAATCAAAAGAAAAAATGGGATTCTTATATTTCTGAATTAGAGGGTATTACTGTAAAGTTTGAAAAATATCTTGATACTCCATGGATGATTTTGCTTCCAGACAGTCCAATCATTGACCCTGATTGGCAAAATCTTTAAAATAAATAAAATTACATGAGGACTCAAAATGCTTTCTACACAATATCGTCTTCGGTTGCAATCTATTTGTGATAAAATTTCTTCTCATGAAGAAGTGTCTTTAGATGACATGATTTGGGCAGAGAAACTTGCAAAGGCAAATAGAACTGCAGGGACAATGCTTCGTCAAGCAAGACGTAAAGCAGAGAATCCAGATATGCAAGAGGGGAGTATGGATGATTTTCTCAATCAATTAGATATTGGTGGGTTTGGAAATGAAAGGCATGGTAAAAAAGGATTTGACAGCATCGATGATATGATAGATTGGTGGACAGAAGATAAACCAGATGATTGGAGGCAAAGAGACTGATGCAAGCAGTTTTATATACAGATGGTAGCCAAGAATGCGAACGTATTCGTATGCTACTTAAAAGTTTAGGTGGGGAGTATTTAGAATATGAACTTGGTTTAGATTTTAGTGATAGGCAGTTCCGTGCAGAATTCGGAAAAGATGCAGTATACCCACAGATTACAATAAATCATGAACACATTGGGAGTTTAAAGGAAACTCTTCAATACTTTAAAGAAAAAAACCTGATATGACATACGAAGAATTCCTTCAGAAACCAAAGTCCTTTATCAGGGATATGCTTAATGTTATGAACATTAAGATTAAGTATCAGTTGGAATTTACAGAACAAGAAAAAGAAATTAATCAATATCTCTTACAGCACGACGAAGAAACAAAATTAAATGAGTTGCGAGGACAATTTGAGAAGTGCTGGGAAATAGATAACACTTGACAAAATTTTTTATACCCTTTACTATTCTAAGAATACATCATTTTTACCATGGAATACAAACCCTATACAGTTGAGTGGACTAGAAAAAGATATTTGTCTGAGGCACTCCAAAAGTATTTTGAGGATGATGTTTCTGTTGAATATATTATTGGAGATATTGTAGATATTTTAGACCAGAATGAAAATTATTATAGAGAAAAAGCAAATAAATTTTCTTCTTTAAAGAATAGTTTTTTTGGTAGTTCTGATGTTTGAAGTTGGTGATTGGGTAAAATTTATTGGATGCTCAACTGAACAAATTCAATGGGGAAATAACGATGACCCAAAAGATAAATTGATAATTGGTAATAATTATAAGATAGTAAATGTTGATATACATTCACAACATACTAAAATAACCCTAGATGGTATATCTGGAAGATATAATAGTGTGTGTTTTGACAATCTTTGAAGTGGCACAAGACCTGTCCAACAGCAGGTCTTTTGTGCTATAATAAAGGAGTGAAAGAATCGTATTGATGATCCCCACACTAATTGCTGGATTGACTTGTGGCATTGCCACATATTACGGAATTGGAGATGGATTTCATGGACAAAAAACCGCCAATGGTGAACGGTTTAATGCTTATCGTTGGACTGCAGCTCATCCTTATCTTCCTATGGGTACACGCATTAAAGTGACAAATCAAGATAATATGAAACAAGTAATTGTTCGTGTGAATGATCGTGGTCCATATTCTCATGCTGACATTGATTTGTCTTATGCTGCTTTTGCTCACATTGCTTCTCCAAGTAAGGGGAATGCTACTATTTGTTATAGAATCATCGGATGAAAAAAATGCCAGAAAAAAAATCCACTCCTAAAAAAACTGCTCCTAAAAAAGTAGTAGCACCTAAAAAGAAAGAACCACAATTAAAAATTTCTGAGAGTGACAAACAAACATTTCCGTATAGTCAGTTTCCTGTGAAGATTATACATAAAGATGGTAAGGATTTGTGTGAAACAAAAACTTGCTATTTTCAAAGCGAACATTACGCACAAAAATATATCACTCGATGCAATTTCAAAAAGAACGATTATCAAATCTTTGTGAAACCCCAGACGAAGTGAAAAGGAAAAAAACTGCTTGGAGATGGTGGGCAAAGGCACTTGGAGAAAAAGCATCCAAGTGCGATAAGGAATCTGATAATGTTGCAGTAATACGAACTATTATTTTTGCAACTTATCTAATCACAAATTGTTTTATTGTTGCTGGTGTCATTAGGCAATGGAACCGTGAAACAAAAGTTATAATTCAAATAGAAGAACCTAATTATGGAACCCAAGTTGTACGATGATTGTTTTTATGTCCAACAAAAAAAATATGGACTCTGGTATTCAACTGATAAAGAAGGAAACGGACTTATCACGTCTCTCACTGAAGAGCAATGTGCATCAGCAACCCGTTTTTATCTTAAGGGACGGCAGGAAGGTTTCCCTGAACCCGAAAAAGTCCACGAGGGTACTGTAGGTGGAAAACTCTAAAGATAAATTATATCTTTTAATTTTTTAGCACTAACTTTTGCTATTGACTTTGCACTGATTGGTGGTATATTATTGAAAGGTAACGCAAATTTCATTGAAGTTTACAAACATTTAAAACTATGACACAACGTACTTACACTCAAAAAGACGGTACTATTTGGGAGTGGGAAGAAACCCCAGAAGTCGCAAAAGAAATTCAAAATTATTGGAAAGTAGTAAAAGAAAATGAATCCCAAACCACTAACTCCTGAAGAAGTAACAAAAGCAGCAGAACAATTCTTCCCTCTGTTTGACATTGTTCGCACTCGTATGCCAGAAGGGTCTAAGACAGAAGATACACTTAAAGTGATGGAAACTGTCTGTACTCTTGCACAGAAACTTAGACTCGAAGAAGAAAAATCAGAATTCGGATTTAATAAAAAACAGCAAACCTCTGATACCTGAAACGGAATCATTCATTATGAATATCTTTGCGACATCACCTTTTCCTGCTGAAAGTGCTATCTGTCTCCCCGATAAGCACGTAGTTAAAATGCCTCTAGAGTGCTGTCAGATGCTCTCCATTGTGGCATCAGACAAGTGGGGGCACGGATATGGTTCTCTCTATAAAACAGACCATACTCCATACAAAACAGAGAAAGGTGCATTTCGCAATCACCCTTGCACCAAGTGGGCAATGGAAAGTATTCATAATGCATATTGGTTAATTAAACACGGATTAAATCTTTGTGATGAGTACTCTCTTCGTTATGATAAAACTCACGCTTGTTACAAAACTTTAGTTGATGCCTATTATTTGTTTCCAAAGGGTAAAATAACTAGTGTAACACCGTTTGCGAGGGCAATGCCAGATGAGTTTAAACTTGACACAAGCATTGACACTTTTACTGCTTACAAGATGTATATTTCGTCCAAACCTTGGGTTGCATCTAATTATCTTCGTATGCCAGAGAGGAAACCAGAATGGATAGGTTGAATGAATACCCATATCACGTCTATGATCCAACTACTCCTTGGTATGAATGGTTAATGTATTGTGAAATCTGTCATCAATTAGATGTCAAAGGTCAACCAAACTGGAATCGGTTTACACGATATAGACAATACCTGAAAGAGGTGGGAGTAATCTAATGTTTGATTTTCTTTATCCGAAACTAAGAATGAAAAATACTTTAAACAAAATTTTAAAGAAGTATGAGATGAGTGAAGACTTCACATTAGAAGATGAGATAACTGGGGAAAAATATAGTGTAGTTGACCTTATTATTAATTTGAATGATAGAATTAGAGCACTAGAGGAAAAGTACAGTGGTGCTCTTGTGGATATTAAAAGATTGGAAGAAGAGAATGTAGAACTTACAAATTCTTTGTATGAGGTTGAAAACAAACTTCAATCTCAGATTGACAATATCCATCCAGTTACATATAATTTGCAAAACTTTTCACTAGATAAGTGATAGAATTAAGGAGAATTATTAATGAAAATTTTTTTGGACACCGCAGAAGTAGATATGATTGGTCCAGCATATGATACTGGATTGATTGATGGAGTTACTACTAATCCCACTTTAATTATGAGAAGTGGTAGAGACCCAGTAGAAGTAATTAAAGAAATTTCTACTTCATTTAAAAGTCTTCAATCTATTTCTGCAGAAGTAGTTGCTGATACTGCTGAAGAAATGGTAGAGCAAGCTCAAGCATTTAATGGTCTTTGGAATGTTACAATCAAAGTTCCATGCACTGTTGAAGGTTTGAAGGCATGTAGAGTGTTGTCTACACAAGGACAGCATGTAAATGTCACTCTAATATTTTCTGTCGCACAAGCAATCCTTGCAGAAAAAGCAGGAGCAAAATTTGTATCACCCTTTGTCGGTAGATGGATTGATAATTCCGTAGATGGGATTGAATTGATCAAAAGTATTAGGCAGGCATATAGTGGAAACGGACAGTTGTGCTTGACTGAGATATTGGCAGCATCTCTAAGGGATGTTCGACAAGTAGAAAAATGTGCTATGATGGGTGCCGATGTTGTTACAATACCACCTACAGTATTCTGGGCAATGTATAAAAATATTATGACAGATAAAGGTCTTGAATTATTTCAAAAAGATTGGGAAAAAGCAAATGGTCTATGAAAATTTAACTGAATTTGAAAGAGCACTTGCTCGTTTTGGTGATAAAGTCCAATATATTGTTGGATTGGAAATCACTAATAAAATGTCTCCTGAACTTGCATATCAAGAAATTAAAGATATGATGAAGGAACTCAAGAAACTTCGCAAGAAGGAAAAGGATACTTGGGAAAATGAATGACTCACTGAAGATAATTCAAAATGAAGATGGATCTTATTCTATGGAGTGGGATAAAAACGATCCAAATTGGAGTTGGTTAAATGGGTTGACTTCAAAGGAAATCCAAGTTATTATGGAACAAGCAATAAAGGATTGTGGAAATGAATTCTGGGTATAAAAAATATTCTCTAGATAATCTTAAAACTTGGATTCAAGACTCACTTTCTTCTGGTGGTGCATCTCCAAAAGAAATCTATGATGCTATTTGCGAATCAGTAAGAGAAGAGTATCACATCTATAAACACCATACAAGTCAGTGCTATGAACTCCTTGGATTGTTGAATGGCAATGGTAGTGAGATTCTAGAACAAGTAAAGGCACACGGGGAACTATGGGATAAGGAGGATGTTGCTGCAATTCTCAGTGAAAGAGAATATTGTGGAGAACAGAAGTTAACCTGTGATAAGGATGATAAATCTCCTAAGTGTCAACACGCATGGTCCTCTTTCTGGGAAGAATGCTATTATCCAGAAGAAGCAAAAGATGATGGTATGCGTCCTTGGGGGCATAGTGATTTGGAGTATGGACTTGCCAACTCTGCTTTAACTGAAGATCGATTTAGCAATTTTCCTGGTGAGCAATACACCGAAGAAGAACTGAGTGCAATGTGTGATAAAGCAGAATCAGACAATGAAAAGAATAAGTGTCGTGAATACAACCTGCGGGAGGCAGAGTATTATAACAAACGTGCAGAACTTGATGTAAACTCTGGTCCTTATAAAACTTATATTGGATGGGAAAACTTAACTCAATCTGAATTCAATGAACTATTTCCCAATCCAGAAATTTCTAGAAATGATTCTACTAGATTGAAACATGAAGATGGATGGATTTATGAATCTCCCGATGGAGGTAAAACAATAACTAAACGTAAAATTGGGTCCAATGAAAAAATCTTAGTAAAAGAAAAAAAAGTTAAAAGATGGATACTCCCAGTCCAACAATCAAGTATTGATGGCAGTGAAGATTATTATGTAAATTTCCCCGATGATTTGCTGGAAGCAACAAATTTAAAAGAGGGAGATATGATTGAATGGGTAGAACAAAAAGATGGGTCATATTTACTTAAAAAATATGATTCTATTTTAAATTAAATTTATTTACTTAATAAAAAATAAGGAGGTTAAACTTACTATGCTTGATAATTTTGCAGATGAAGTTCATGCACAAGAATGGCTAGATGAATTTGAAGGAAAGGCAGAAGAATATTCTCATTGCTTTAATATAGTTAGAAATAAATTATTCGGAGAATTTGATTCCAATACCCAAATTAACGTTCATATTGTTCCAGTAATTCGTGATATTACTAATCTTTTGATTGCTAGTACAAATAGAAGAATCATAACAAAATACAAAGAAATTTATCCAGATCATTATGGCACTATCTAACTCAGTAGAAAATAGTCTTAAAGAAGCAGAAGCATCTCTTCGCAATGCACTTGCATATGCAGCACGTCAAGAAAGACCTATGGTATGTGCTGTCATTGCAGATATGATTTCTCGTATTGAATCACTTCAAAGCACAGATGCAATTTTGGATAAACTTGAAAATCGCAAACCAGGAGATTCTGGATTTTTTGGACCAATGCTTGGATAATAATGACTGAAGAGAAACCAAATGAATTCGGAAAAGCACTGCAAGAGTGGTGGGATTCCGATGCTTGCAAAGAACTTCAAAAAGCACATCAAGAGGGTATTCAAAAAGCCGTAGGAAAGTATTTTATGCTTTCTGAGGAGGATAAACTTGATATGGTTCAAGCAATATGCTATATTATGTGTAAAGCAGAACAAGAAGGAACAAGTCATCGTGGTCTTCAAGATGAATTAGGAATCTATCCTTCTGGTTTCTGGGTAGACAATCTTATGGATGTTCACAATGCTTTGTGGTCTTATTATCACGATAAGAAGCAAGAGGAAGAATTTCAAGATGATCTTGATTCTCTAGAAACATTTTTAAAAGATAGCAATGATTGATTACGGAAAACTTTGGGGCAATTATAGTAATTTTGTTTTAAGTGAACTAAACCTAGAATTATTTTCTGAAGATTTTTATGAAATAAATGATAATAAAGTTTCTTCTAATTTATATAAGGGTGAGTATTTTATAAAATCTAGAGAGACAATTATTAATACTGGAACCTCATCCATTTACAATAATATAATTTACCCAAAGACGGGAAAAAATCTTCCATCCTTTGGAATGGATTTGATGGCTTTCATGGAAAAGAAAGTTATTATTGTTTTTGATTTTCAGCACCCAACTGAGAACTACAATTTTGACCATGAAACCGTAAGGGAGTTAATGGGGGAGTATAAAAATAATACAAAAGATATTAGATTTTTTGAACCAGGAAATCATTTTTCAAATTATATTTTTGTGCGTAAATGCACTGTTCATGAAATTGAAGATTATCTTGATGATTTTAAAAAGTATGTTTTGACCTACAAAAAAATGGTTAATGGGGCAAAACCAGCAGAAATTGATGAGTCAGTTTATATTGATTTTGATACCTATATGCATAAATTGGACCCAGTAAGTGGGTTTATGGAATCTAGATTTGGAAAAGAATTTGCCAAAGACTATGTTGATAATTTTCTTTTCCCATACGCAAAGTTGCAAAACTTCACAGAAACCTGAAGAAACCATTAAGAAACCAGTGATGCCCTAGATAGTATGTTAGGATATGCTCATCAATTGAGGCCAGTATGACCTATTCAGACAACTTTAATTCGGAACTTTCTAATGATGAGTGGAATGAACTTGTTGCACTTAAAAATGTAATAAATCAGAATCCAGCATCAGTTCATCCCGAGAAAATGGAACTCTTTACTGCACTTCTGGTTAAAACCCTTGAAGGTAAAGGAGATTGATTTAGACCTCTGATAAATAATCAGAGGTCTTTTTTTATCAAGATGCTTGACGAGGGAAGGAAAAGAGAGAAAGTTGCCAATGCTTTTTTAGCAGCAACGATGGCAGCATCTGCAGCACAATCACCAAAGGATTTTGTAAGAACAGGACACGTTGAATCTCCTGGAACTGCTTTGATGCAAATGTGGGCAAAGAAGAGAGGTGAAGCAGAAAGAAACTTAGATAGTGGCAGAGTAAGTCATCCTGCTAGAAATCGTAAGAAAAAGACTTTTGAAGAGTTTGTTTCTGAAGCAAAGGGTCAACCAACATTCTCAAGTCGTGAAGACCTTGAGAGGCATTATGGTGGAATTCCCAAAGGAAAGACTCCGAATAATGCTGCAAGTTCTGGAGAAGCAAAGTGGAGACTTGTTGATACGGAAAATAGAAAAGAGCAAGAAAGAAGAAGAAAGGAAAGAATTGCAAGTTTGAGTTCTCCAGAAGAAAGAAAGGCAGCAGATGCTAAGAAGAAGAAACTTCAAAGAGCAGGACTTGATGCACACCACATCACTCCAACCCATTACTCTGCAAAACTCAAAGCATCTATGAGTGATGCCGAGTGGGAAGAGAGAAAGAAAAGGGATGCTGCAGATGGAATCTATCACGGACACCATCATAAGAATCTGATGGGTGCTGTAACGGACAGAACACCAGAAAGTAGAAGTAAAAGGGGTATTCGTCATAGAGCAGGTGGAGCACACGAACTTGAAGGAAAGACAAAAGATATCGCACACGTTGGGCACAAAGGATTACTTGCAGCAGCACATAAACAGAGACTGAGAAAAGAAAAAGGAAATAAATAAAAGAAAACTATAAGTATATGAAGACCTTCAAAGAGTTCCTGGAAGAAGCATATCTCGTTGAGATGCGTAAGGAAGATAAAGTAAAAGGAGAAAAGAAGACTCCTCTATATAAAGAAGTTGGGGGTGGAAGAGTAGAGAGACAACCTGAAGGTAGTGATACTAAGTGGAGAGTTAGAAAGTCTGACAAAAAAGGACTATCACCAAGAGCAGCAACTGGTAGAATGAAGCAGGGGATGATTGATAAAGAAACACAACCATATGCTGTCAGAATGCCTGGTGCTGTTAGACACGCACAAGGTGGTGGAGGTTCTGGAGCAGCAGCACCTGGTAGATTGAGAGGTGTTGGGAAACTAGAAAAGCAAAAAATGGAGAAGACTCCAGAAGGAGAAAGAGTAAGACCATTTAGTGCTGGTCCATCACCAGCAGATAAAGTTGCATTGAGAAAAGCACAAAGAGCACGTTCTGCTAATAGATGACAATGAAGACATATCAAGAGTTTATTTCAGAGTGCTATTATCTCCAGGAAGATGCTGGAGATAAATTTGCAGCAATGGATGATTCTCAATTTGCTGATTGGCAAAATAAAAATCCTGGTGGTGCAGAAAGAGCAAAGAAAATGAGAGATGCTGCTAAAGCAAAGAAATCTTCTGGACCTTCAAGGCAAGCACCACCAAAGACCAACACAAATACAAATACTGGACCAAATAGATACCAAAGAGCACAACAAAAAGTAAAAGACATTTATAATAGAGCAAAGGCAGCAAAAGCAAATGCAAGTCAGACTTATCAAAATGTAAAAGATACAGTCAAAAACAAAGCACAGCAGGCAAAGCAAGCAGCTCAAAATGTGAAGCAAACTGCAAGTGATTTTAAAACTAAAGTTAAATATGGAAGAACAGTTCGTCCAAATGCTACTGGAGCATCTGGACTTGCGAAAGGGTCATCTGCACTAGCAAATGCTTCTAAAGGTGCTAAGGCATTAAGAGTTGCTGGAAGAGTTGCTGGTCCTGCTGCTGCAGCACTCGATGTTGCTTCTGAAAGGTCAAAAGGTTCTGGTTGGGCAAGGTCTCTTGCTAAAGGTGCCGTGACTGCTGCTGGTGGAGCATTGGGAGGAACTCTTGGTTCTGCTGCTGGTCCTGTTGGAACAGTTGCTGGTGCTGCTGGTGGTTCAACTGCTGCATCTAAGGCATTTGATATTGCTGCTGGAAAGAATGCAAAAGAGAGAGCAGCAGATAGATTGAAGAATCGTCAGAGACAAGCAGGTGGTGCATTAGTTGGAACTGGTGGAAAAACAACATTTGACACCAAGAAAAACACAATGACAACTGGTAATAAAACTGTAAATCTTGCCAAGACTTCTGCAGTTAAAGACCCTAAGACTGGTAAGCAAGAAACTGGATACCTAGCATATAAAGGTGGAAAGGCAGTTTATAAGAGAGCAGATAAACCAGGAACTGGTTCTAGTAATGCTTTTGAAAGAATTGGTAGAGCAATCAATCCAAATGCTTATAAGGCAAACGATGCAAAACTCGCAGCACAGAAGTTGAATCAAGCAAAACAAAATGATGCTGCTAGAAATAAAGCATTGGGAATTAAACCTAAGAAATAGGAGATTTGGAAATGAAAACCTATCAAGAGTTTGTAGTAGAAGCAAAGAAGTGTTGGCCTGGATATAAGAAGAAAGGCACACAGAAACTCTTTGGAAAGACTTATAATCGTTGTGTGAAAGAAGGTAAAGTAGAATGGGACAATCCCAAGAGACCACTTCAATCTGGTTTAACCCCAAGAGAAAAGAATAGAGCAAAGAGAATTTCTCTTGGTGTAGAAAATCCAAATAAAGTCTCATTTGGTGGAAAGTCTTGGGATATAAGTGATAAAGATTATGAAAGATATGGTAAATTGAAGATGACCCACGATGATGAAAAGGGCAAGAAAACACCTAGAGGAAAGAGACACGAATTTGGTCTTTTTAAAGTTGGTTCTTTAACAAGTGTTGCTCCAAAGGGTGAAATAAGAAGGCAACAAAAAGACCATAAAAACATAAAGACGAAACTTAACTCAAAACTTTATAAAAATGATGAAAGGCAAAAAGTCTATCATCAAAATGATTTGAAAGAACCAAAGGAAGAGTTTGAATTTGATTTATATGATTATGAA
>JACCDX010166373.1_pt1 | contig 10797 bp, 7 predicted proteins | sample 7449681 | NCBI WGS metagenome assembly JACCDX01 (sample SAMN15323450, study PRJNA562643) | freshwater metagenome | isolation source: river surface water | place: USA:Blue River Watershed | collected 2017-08-18
GTCCAATAATTCTCACTCTGCAAATCAAATATATTTTGATAATCAAAATATATCTGATATATCTACGTCAAATAATGTACAGGCAGTAATCGAAGATATTGCAAATCTTGAGGGAACAGCCTTAAGAAGAGCTGTTCTAAATATAAGCTCAAATGGAATCATAAGAACTGGCAAGGTTGAAAATGCAAATGAATCTAATGGAAAAGGCGAGGAGTTAGTAGCAGTTCAGGCTATTAATTACACCGTTAATACTGGATTGAGTAAAACCATTATTTCATTTCCATCTAACCCAGTCCTGGATAAGATTCCCGCAAAGTTTGATGTTTTAACAATTGCAAGTTCTGCTGATGAAATAAATAATGGTGATTATTTAATAGAATCTGTTTCTTTATCTGGTTCCACATTATTATCAGTTACCATTTTTGGTGGACCAAAAACAATATTATCAAATGGCACAACTGGTCAGATCACAAAAAATCCATATGTTGCATATAATGAAAATTCTTTAAACACAACAGTAAGGCCAAGATATCTTGCAACTAACACTCCAGATATACAAGTAGCACTACCTGGTTCGGCAACTATCGTTTCTTCTGGAGCAAAACCGGAAAATATAAATAGTACAACAAACAACATTCTGTCCCTAGAGGTTGACGGACAAAGTATTCAGTTAGATCTTTATAATGCAGATTTTTCTATTCAATCAATTGATTCTATTGTTTACAAAATAAATAAACAATGTTCTCAAAATAAATATAATATTTTTGCATATAAAATTAGATCTTTAAAATGTTATGAAATTGCAATTTCTCATGTTCTTCCAGATTTATCAGATGATCTAACAAAAAGAAGTATAAAAGTTATTTCCTCTTCGGCAACATCAGATATCGGAATGTCCTATCTGATTGATAGATTGGCTTATGGTTCTACTGGAAATTCTTTTCATTTAAATGGCAATATAATTGGTAACTTTAATAAAGTTATTACATTAACAAATTCTACCTTACAATTATCTCCAGGTTCTTTGAACATATCTAATTCTAATCAGAATTTTTCAGAATTAGGAGTTAGGGAAGGGCATCTGTGTGTAATAAGTGGTGCAGCAAACTCTGCAGATGATGGAACCTATAGAATAGGCTCTGTTTCTGATTCTATCATTTCGTTAGAATATGTAGGAACAAACTTTGCTGGTCAACTTACTGATACATCTCAAGTATTTATCGTACAATCTACCGCATCAATAGGTGAACTAGATTTTGTCGTTGGGGCAGAATTCTTAATAGATGTATTTATTGATCATAATTTAGATATTCATTTTACAAAAAGGCTGAAGCAATCTGCTTCCTTGACTGTTGGAAACTTTTATGCTGTATTATCAGATATATCTCATAATTTTATAACAGGAAATCAATCATATACTATAAGTGTAAATACTAATGGCTTTGCAACATTATCTGATGGATTTAGCACTGGACCTGCAGTTTACGTTTCAAACTCTGGAAGATATAAGATTTTTGCACCAGATTTGCTTTCTTATGTAATTATAACCGTTTATACAAACGGAGTTCCAGCATCGGCAAAATCAGCAATCTTAAGTGAAGGAAGCGAAATACCATCAGACGTTTTGCATTTATGTAGGGCGTCATATTCTCCATCTCTTGGAATGGTTCTTGGTACTTCCGGCTTGGGAATTCCCTCTGTTACTGATAAAAGAACAACTGGAACAGTGGATGATACAATTGTTTCTGAGCCATTTATACAAAGGTATATAGAAGGACCTAGAAATGAACTTAGATCTAGCGGTATAATCAGAGGACTTGAACTTGAATCTGTAGCTTATAATGGAGATGGAACTTGCACAATTTCTATAACTCCTGGAGTTGCAGTTGTTAATGGAATTAGGTATGAGTATTTTGGAGTTCAAAATTTAATATACAGATACTCTCCAGCGCTTCCTCTGACAGAGAATACATTTTATATAGTATTCGATGAATTTGGATGTATTCAAATTTCAAATGAAGTCCAGATTTCTGGAAATCCAACTTCTCCATTTTACGATACAAACGCCGCACATATATGTCTGATAGGTCCAGATAGTATAAGCACTACAAGTATTGACTTAAGACTTTTTATAGATAAAATTGATTATAAAATTATATCTGATATTACAGTATCTAATGATTCTAGGTTTGGTCACTTTACTGATATCAAAAAAGCAGTAGACTATATCAAAAAGTTTAGAAGAATGTTTCCATCATTTGGAACTCCAACCCTTATGATTAAAGAGGGTCAATATACCATTTCCGAAAAAATTGTCATAGATACCGATATGACTATAACTGGAGTGGGACCTTCGACAGTTATTTCTAGGGCTTCTGGCTTTTATAACATTGGAACTGGAGATTTAACTTTAAATTCTTCTATAATAGATAATATTCCGTTTGTAATTGGAAGCGAAACAAACACTTCATCTTCTACGATAGTAAATGGTGTAACTATAAAAAATCTAGTTATTCGCTCATCAGCACCCGGAGTTGCCTCTCCGATAGATCAGGGCGTTGCAAATACTTTCTTCTTAATTGCTCAAGATCTATCTACAAATGCAGACGCAGTATTTAGATTTGAAAATATTTCTTTCATAGGAAATACAAACTTAGAAAGAGGTGTTGTACATGAATTTGCAATTCTATTATCGAGAGAATCTGGATCTACAACAAATTTGAATTATGGAAATTTATTTGTCAATAATTGTTATGCATCTTTTATTGGAAATGAAACAGCTTCTTTTGGAGCTATCATTGATAATGATGTATCTAACTACGTCGAAAATATTATTATAGATAATTTTATAACAAAAAACGTACAACCAACGTATAATGCTAGCGCTTATGCTTGCTTTGAGATTGGAACGGGAACTAACCTTAGTACATCAAATCTTGTAAATATAAATAATGTTGTTTTAACATCAATTCTAGATAGCTAATGAGGAAAAATGAAAAAAGATGAAATATCTGCAATAGATGCAATCTATGAAGTTTTAGAAAAAACTGATTTACTAGAAAAAAGATTATCAGTAATTGAAGATAATCTTAAGTTATTAAATAATAAAATATCTAAATTTAATAAAAATATTGCAACATCGACCGAAGCTGTTTTGCAATCAGATACTGCAATTCAAAGAGAATCTGTTCAGGCTCCACAACAAAGAGAGCCGGAAGTTCTTGTTCTGGGAAATATTAAAGTTTATGGATACATAGTAAATAGAGATAGAATGCCAATAGAGGGCGTTGTAATTAATGTTTATGATAAAAATAACAGATTAGTTAAGAATGTAACTTCTGATATGAATGGATATTGGGAATCAAGATTACCATCCGGAAAGTATGGTGTTGAATACATTCATAAGAAATTTAAGCCCATAAACAAATCTATCCAACTGGACGATGGAATCAAAACATTTGAGGTACGTTGATGCTAGCTGTAAAAATAATTTCATCAAATTTTTCTGATAACTTTACACTTCAGAGATCAATTCAAAATATTAAAAAGTTTTTAACTGAAAAAATCAGTAAAAAAATTAATACAATATCTAGTTCTAATTCTACAGAATTTATTTCTGGCACATTATCTAATAATGATGATGGTATAGTTACAGAATTAACTTTTAAAAAGGTTATAAAAATTGACCCTTTAGATTTGGAAGATAGGCAAAAATTAGACAAATATATTAATGAAATTAGATATTTTTGTGAACAAGTATCTAAAATCGATAGTTTACAATATTTACCAATAAATTTTAGAGATAGGGATAAAGATGATTGATTCGCAAAATTTACCAGGTACAGCTTTAAACGGCGATCATGTCGTTTATTCTAGTTATTTTGCGGATAGTCATATTGTTCAACAATCAGCCATAGTTCATCCAAAATCATTATTAATCGATGGACTTAGAGCTATTTTTAGAAATGATTCTGTATTTACTTACAGAAGTGATGATTACGGATTTCCTCTAACTCCAGATCATACAGGTATCGATATAGATTCAGAATTAACAACCAAAATATTAATATCAGATACGTATAGATATGAGGTTAAGTTTTTTCCAGCTATAGTTATAAAATCGAATGGAGGTTCTTATAAGCCCATATCTTTTAATCAAGATATGACTATTAAATACAGAACTGATATGGTTGAAAATATTTATGGTGCAAAAAGAAAAGTTCTAACTCCAACACATAGAGTTTACACCGGAAGTTGGGATATGAACTTTGATGTTATGATTTATGCAGAAAGCCAAAGTGAATTAGAGGAATTAACAGATATTGTGTCTTTAGCTTTACAATATAATTTGTGGAACGAACTGAGGGCTAACGGGTTATTTATAAAATCTTTAAGAATTGGCGGAGAATCTGCAGAACCTTATGCTAATGATTATGTATATAATGTTACAATAAGTTTAAATACTTTGTCAGAATGGAGAGTTGAAATACCTATTGAGAATATGGTTGAAAAAATAACTTTCAGCATTGAGCCATCAAGAACTCCAATTCCTGGCTCAAGAACTAGCGCTGACTTGTTATCGACCAAGTATGAAAGCATTTTAGAATTAACAGAAATTACACAATAAAAAGCTTATAATGAAACTACTAATAATAAATAATTTGATGAATTACAGGACTCGGAGGTTCTTAAATGGCTAATATACCAGGTATTTCAGGCTTCATTCAACCTGGAGCTTTTTCCAGAGATAGGGTTATAACAAGGGGAGTTTCGATTCCTGGCGGTGTCAGAGTTGTTGCCGTCATGGGAGAGGGGCTTCGCGAGGAAGTAATCGTAGAATCTGCTGCTGGCGGTGGTGCAGATGGTTCTGCTGCTTGTAGCCCAACCGGTGCTGGAGAAGGTAGGTTCTTTTCTTTAGCAAATGCTCCAGTTGTTAGTGGAAGAACTGAGTTAAGATTAAACGATACTCTACTCTTTGGTTATCAAGGCGAGATTGATGCAAATGGATTTGATTCTAAATTTGATTTTAGACTTGACCCAACCACTGGATGTATTGAACTTCAGGGTGCAAGCATTGGAGATCAGGGCGGAAAGGGATGGTCAGCAGCCTCAACAAATGCAGGCAACGGTATAATCGTAGAGGATCCAAACTGCGGTAGTATAAATACTCTTTCTATCCTGGATAGCTCTGCGCCTGCAGAGAGATGGACAATTCGATGCGTTGGAGTTGTAAGAGATTCAAATGGAGATCCAATTCCAGGAAAAGCCACCTTTAGTGCAACCGGCTCTATATCCGGTCAGCTAAAAGATTCTGCCGGTAATCCATTCTTATTTCACTCTTCTTACTTTACAAGCAATGATGGAGCTGTATCTGGAAATCAATCAGTTTGTGATGATGGTTACCCACTCATTACTAGCGGCGCTTGGGTAACTCCTACCGGAGAGGCTGTAGCAAAACTTGATGATGCAACACCTTTGACCACAAACCTTTTCGAAATAGATGGAGATCTACTAACCAATGGTCAAGTCCTTGCTGGAGATACCCTCTGCATTGATGGCTACATTGGAGTTGAAATTGAGGATCTGTCATACGATGTTGGAACAAATAAGACCACAATATCTGTTACCACAGACTCCTTAATTGTTGGAACTTATACAAACTGGGATATTAGAGCAACAAATGTTCTAATAGATGACCCAGCCCTATTAGATGGCGAAAGCATTCCAACTGATTCCGCCGGCAAGTTTAAGTCATCAGATGTAGGCAAGGTTGTTCTGATCTGCCCAGGTGGCTCGTTTGATGGCGGTCTATATACCATTAAGGCCGTTACTTCAGCCAGAACTGTCAGACTAAGCTCTTACTCAAACCCACTAGTAGGATTCCCAACCGCAACAGGAACTTCTGGTCTAACAGAGACCGGATTAACATTCCATCTATTGGAAACCAACGGCGTCCTCCTTATGGGAATCGCAGAATCCTCTGTTCCATTTGAGGTTGGTGACAAATTCTTTATAGATGTCAGATCCAGAACTCTTGCTCGTGGTGATAGGCTTACTGCTAATTACATATATGAGCTAGATTTAAATGATCCAGAGTTTTTAACTGAAGCAAAAGATTTGTACAATAAACACGGAACTCCATCTGAAACTAATACACTTTCTCTTGCAGCCCAGATTGCATATGAGAATGGCGCACCTGGAATTATGGCAGTACAATGTGCTCCAGCTGTTCCAAGAAGAACCATTGAAACTATACTACCCAAGGTAAATGCAGCAGGTTCCGGTGGATTCGTTGGAGCAGCAGCAGGTCTTGATGATCTTATGATCACAATTCCAAGGCCAACTCTTGGGTTGAGAAACGGAAGACCTTCTGTAGATTCTAGAGTAAATATTTTTGTCATAAGAGGAAATACAGAAACTCAAATTTTCCCAAACAAGTATCCATTCTATAGTTCTCAGCTACAAACTGAAGTTCAAATGTCTAACTGGATTTCGGATCCTGATAACGCCTTCTCGTATACAATCGTAAACACTCCAGCAGACGTTGTTGCCACAGGATTCCTCGGTCAGATAGGAATAGATCCAGATGGAAGTGTTTTCTTCTCCAGTTCGGAAATTGACTTTAATGCATCCGATGTTGGCAAGATGATTCATATATCTAGCATGGAAAATCCATCTGGAACACTTTATGCAACTCCATCCACAATTGGATCTCAACTATATCAACCTGTTGCAGGAAGCCATTCTGCACTAGAAATTACTGATATTGTAAATGATAATAAAGTATATGTCTTAGCTGATACTGGAGAGACATTCAAAACAACTCTAGATTTTGTTGATATTCAATTCTCTATAACAGATCCTTTAACAACATCTGATGATGCAGCACTTCTTCTCCATACTGATCTTGTAACATCTGGTATACTCAAGCAGGGTGACGGAATTAAAGTTTCTTATGTAGATGAAAATGATGCAGAATTCTATGATACAAACTGGTTCAATGCACTTGAAGCAATGGAAGCATTTGAATCTCAAATAATTGTTCCAGTTCCAACACAAACAATTACTCCAATCTTTAGGGCTGTCGTAAATCACTGCGAAAATATGAGCAGCATTGCTAACCGCAAAGAAAGAGTAGCCTTCATTGGAGCTCAGAAGGGTCTTAGCACCGCAGCTCTGCTGGGTACAGCTCAGCTTGCACTGGAAGATGTTGGAGTCTTAGAAGGCATTCAAGGTGATGACCCAGAGGAGATTCTATCTGGAAGCGTAGAAGATCTAACCAATTATAAGCTAAGCGATAATTTTGATAGCATTAGAGCCGTATATATGTACCCAGATAAAATTGTTAGAAATGTATCTGGTACAAATATAGAACTTCACGGCTTCTATATGGCTGCAGCAGCAGCTGGTTGGTTGTCGTCAAAACAGAATGTTGCAATACCACTTACATTTAAAACCCTAAGCGGATTTACTCTTACTAGAGACAAAGTCTTTAGACAAACAATTCTAAATTCACTTGGAGCAGAAGGTGCAACTGTTGTTCAGCCCGTAACTGGCGGCGGTCAAGTTCTCGCAGGAAGAACAACAAGCCAATCCGGATTTGTTGAGGATGAAGAGATTTCAATAGTATTCATCAGAGATACAGTTAAGAGAACTCTAAGAAATTCATTAAAAGGATTTATTGGAGGAGTTCAAAGCGATGATACAAATAATATTGTATCAGCCAGAGTAAACTCCATTATGTCCGCCCTTGTAACACAAGGCTTGATTACTCAATATGGAAATATTAGAGTTGAACAAGATAAAGTTGATCCAAGACAAATAAATGTCTTCCTAAGATTCACCCCAGCATACCCAATCAACTACGTCTTCATTGATATCGAAGTTGGCGTAATTTAATAGGAGAAACAAATGGCATATCCAAGTACAGGCACACTTTTCGATAGCGCAACAGTTGAGGGAGCAAAGACTAGAACTGGTCTATCAACTCAGGTTGTCATTACAGTTAATGGCGAACCAGTTGGTGCAGTTCAAAGCTTTCAGGAAAGTCAAAGAAAGCAAAACGCCAAAATTAGAGAAGTTGGTACAGATGGAACCGTAGAGATCGTTCCACAATCTGCAACAGACTTCTCACTCACCGTTAGAAGAATGGTTTTTGATGGACTTTCCCTACCAGAGTCCATGTCAAGAGGGTTTAGAAATATTCACTCACAAAGAATTCCATTTGACATTGTTGTTATCGATAGATTTACCGGAACAGGAAACGATGCAGTTGTTACAACTTATCACAACTGCTGGTTTAACTCTCTCGGCAAGACTTACTCATCTGATAACTATACTATCACAGAAGATGCATCACTCGATGTAGAGTATATGTCGGTCAGAAGGGCAGGCGAGGCAGTAGCACTCTCCCAAGGTGTCAATGGAGCCAGGGAGGTTGCTGGAAGACAGACAGATGCCGTAGAGCTTGCAGCAGACGCAGGAAATGCTGGACGCCGTGGCGTTCTAGACTTCCCAGGTCTAATTTCTGCAGCTTACTGATAAAGATTTCTGTAATAACAAAACACCATCTTAATGATGGTGTTTTTTTATTTTATGGGTAAAATAAATATAAAAGAGGTTTATAATGCCAAGAATGCAAGGTAAATTTTCAGACAAAGAAGTTGAAGAAGATATTCAAGAGGAAGGGGAAAGGATTACATTTGATAATCTTAAAAAAGTTCTTCTCCTAGGAAAAATAACCGAAATATTAAAAATATCTGGATTTTCATTTGAAATCTCAACTCTCTCATCGGGTGAGCAAAGAGAGATTGTTAGTAAAATTATGAAAATGCAAAGTGAAAATAAGGTATTTGATATCAGACCTCTAACTATAACTTATTGCCTTAAAACAATCAACGGAGTTCAGTTAGAAGATTTATGCGAAGATGATTCTATAAAAGATAAGGTTGATAGAAGATTAGATGTAGTCTTAAATATGCAAACTAACCTGGTCGATAGAATATTTAGAGTATATGAAAAACTACTAGAAGAGTCTAATAAGCAGATTGGTCTAGAAGATATAAAAAAATAGCTGAGGAGCCTTTAACTAGGCTCCGCTGGGAATTATCTAAAATATGGAAATGTCCAATAGATGACGCTAGGTTTGAGACCATCACTCCTCAGCAATGGGCGCTTTATTCTAAATTGATTTCTGAAGATAAAGAAAAAGATTTTGAAAAAAATCTGTATCTTACAGAATATCTTGCTTCATTTTGGAATTATGAAGCAGTTAAGAAGATTAAAGATCTTAGAGAATTGGATAAAGACGAAAGATTTGATAAACCCGAAGAATTTGAAGAGAAAATTCTTTCTGGCAAAATTATTGATGATGACATTCTGGATGTTATCAAGCGAGCCAACAAACCTGCTAATTATGGTGATAATAATACAGATAATAGACGTGGAGCAAGAAAGATTCGTCTTCCCAAAGAAACTCAAGCGGTTTTTGATTTAGCAAAAAAAAGGTTTGAATAATGGCAGATTTTAATACAATTATTACTCAATTAAATACTGCAACACAATCACTAAAAAATTTTTTAGATGCCGGAAATGATTTAAACTCGTATGATTTTAGCAGATCATTTGGTCAATCATCAAAATCGCTTGATGATATAGCTAGTGCTGCCAAAAATGCTGGAGGTATTCTCAAAGAAGTAGCCGATTCACTTGGAGGTTTAACGTCTAACCTTGGGGTTGGGGGGCAGGTTATTGGCGGCTTTACAAAAGGAGTTGGAAGTTTTGCAAATACTATCGCATCATTCAGTGGTGACCTACTTAGGTTTGCGGAAACTGCGGCAGATGCTTTCGATGCTCCATCAGAAGGTATTAGATTATTAGAAAGAAACCTTTTTGATTTAGATAAAAGATTTGGAGAATCTGCAGAAAGATCTGCGGAGTTTCAAAAAGCATTTGACTTAGAATCTGGTTCCAGATTTGCTCAAATGTTACACTTATCGACACAGGAGCAATTAAGTTTTATTCAAGCCACTTCCTCTTCAAACTTAACATTAGATCAGTTATTTACTAATATACAATATGGAACGGAAAATATTAAGCTATACCAACTCGCTACAGGCGTTGCTACTGCAACCGGACTAGGATATGGAACAGTTGTAAGTAGCTTAAATAAGCTAATGAATGAGCAAGGTATGAGCGCTCAGCATGCGGCAAGTACCTTGGGAATGTATTCTGATATTTCTCAAAAAACAGGACTACAAATAGATGATGTTGTTTCTACATTGGAGCGTAGTGTCTCTAGCTTCTCCAAGCTTGGAATGACTGTTGAATTCGGAAGACCCGCGTTGGAAGGATTTGCAAGAATGATGAAAGATGTTGGACTTGGAATTAGTCAAGCAACTGACTTGGCAAATACTTTAACATCAACTTTGGGAGGTCTTGCTACGAATTATACTAATGCTTATTTGGTTTTTCAAAGAGGTAATATGGACCTCTCCTCAATGTCTGCTGGAGGGGGCGTTTTGGGGGCCTCAATTGGAATGCAGGCAGCTATGCTTAGGGCGGAGAAAGAACCCGGAGCTCAATCAGAAATGGCAAGCCAGTTGGTAACTGGTTTGAGAGATACTCTTGCATCATTCGCTGGAGGAAAAATTGTAACCGTAGAAGAGGCCGCAGAATCCCCAGGATTACAAACACAGTTTTATATACAACAGCAAATGCTAAAAAATCAATTTGGAGTTTCGGATGAAGCTTCTGCCAACAGAATTTTAGATTTGCTTTCCAGATTGGGTGAGGCAA
>JACCDX010395209.1_pt1 | contig 10796 bp, 14 predicted proteins | sample 7449681 | NCBI WGS metagenome assembly JACCDX01 (sample SAMN15323450, study PRJNA562643) | freshwater metagenome | isolation source: river surface water | place: USA:Blue River Watershed | collected 2017-08-18
CGCCCCGGATAGTAGCGGAAATCCTCACGAAGTGAGATTGAAGCGGATAGCCGGAAAAGGCGCATAAAATTTGAAATGAAAAAGGAGGAAGTATACCGAGCGTTGTTGGCGCAATTGCACGAGCGGGTTGGAGAGTTGCAGCAGGCCTGGAATGAGCTTTTGGAGAGCAACCAGCAAGAAGGCAAAAGTTCGGCTGGAGATAAGCATGAAACGGCGGGAGCGATGGTTCATTTGGAAATGGAGAAATTGGCCAAGCAATTGGAAGAGGCCAGAAGACAGTTGTCAGAAGTTGAAAAGTACAATCCGGAACGTATGTCTGAATCGAGTCAGGTGCAATTGGGCTCGTTGGTTCAAACGACAACAGGTTGGTATTATTTAATCACATCTTTGGGTAAGATAGCTGTGAACGGTGAGACTTGTTTTGTTTTGAGTGGTGCTTCGCCATTGGGGAGTTTGATGATGGGGAAAGGGCTGGGAGAAACAATTGTGCGAGACAATATGCGAATGCAGATATTATCAATAGAGTAAAAAAAAATAGCCGCAACTCGGCTATTTCAGTTTACTAATCTCCAATCGTTTTTTTGCAATTTGGCCTTTCTTGTCTGCAACTTGCCTCTTGATTGTTTCCATTTCTTTCTTTAAGTGATCAAGTTCTCTCGTTTTCGAAATTCGGAGTGTTGCTTTTTGTTTGCTGTCTGCTCTAGACATAGAAGATTTGTACCTTTCTTTGACCCGAACTGTGTCTTTTTTCTTGGCATCTAAAGAGTTTTTGTTCATCAGAATGAGTTTCTTGATGCTTTCGATTTCTTTCTTCAGACTTTCGATTCGTGCTTTACTCATAATGATGTATTAAATGTGCCACTCTCCTTTTTTCCAGTTCAGTTTTTCCCCTTGTTCGTTCAATTCGCGTAAGGTCATTTCGTCGTATGCGCCAGTAGTGTAGAATGGGCTTCCGTCTTCAGTTTTGTAAGCAACCTGGCAGTAAAGTCCAAAAATGTCATTCATCATTTTTTCGAGGTTTTTCACCTTTTGTCCTCCGCGAATGATTGCCGGATCAGATGATTTTTTTTCTCTTACCTCTGAAATGGTTTTCGAAAAATCCAGAGGCGTTTTGGTTGCGACTTCTTTTTGATTGGAAGCATAAATGCTCAATCGCAAATAAGGAAAACGATCATTAAATTCCTGCATGATGGATTTTAATTTGGTGTTTCCATTCATTGAAAGTTCTCTTGCCATAATTTATTTTTTTAAGAAAATGATTGTTGTGATGATGATGAGAATGAAAAGACTTATCCAAATCCAGGCTGGTTTTTTGGCCTTACACTCTGGAGCGATTAGCTTCCAGAATGAAAGCCACTTCAGCTCCCCTTGCTCATCTTTCCAGCTCTTGCCTGCGGCACCGGACATGTTAGGCATCATCCACATTTCAATGCCGTTCCATACCCCGATGTTGCCATAGTTGAGTCCCTTTTGATTGATATGCTTCGCGTTTACCTCGAGTATTTCTTTCTTATCTATGAATTGAAGGAAAAGGGATGCTGCTGTTTTGCCGTTGAATACAATTCTTTTGGGTTTCACTTTGTCCAAGTGATTCATTAATAGAGGTATTCCAGCCGTTAATACATCAATCTCATTTTTCAATTGTTGATCGTTGGAGAAGGCTCTTGATTCATTATCACCAAAATGAGATTGTTCAAAGGCGAGCTCGCTAAATCCTATACCATGAAGATCTGATAGAAGCCTAAATTCTGAAGGTTCATATAACCGTGGAGTGGCTCCTCCTTTGAAAAGTAACCCCCAGAATTTATCTTTAGCTTCGATGTAATAACCATTTTGGTTTTTGGATTTGGATGTGCCAATAACCATCGTATGCAAGGCCATGTGATTATTTTTTATTGGCTTTTCTCTCTCTTCTTTTCTCATTTCTTTCTTCACGTAGCTTAGCTACTTCCTTGCCTTCTTTGGTTCTTAGATCAACTTTACCATCTTTTGTTTTTTGAGCTGATTCTCTTAGTTTTTTTAGGGCCATTGTCAAGATTTTTTATTGTTCACACGAATGTAGATTTTCGAATTCAAATCTTTTATCCCATTAATTACCATTAATTTTTTTCAAATTTAAATTTATCTGTAATGTATAGTTTTGTGTATGGCCCGGAAAAGAAATAAGGTGAGTGTCGAGGAGTTGAAATCTTTGAGAAAGGAGATTGAGGAAAGAATAGATTTTAAAATTCAATTTTCTAAAGACTGTTTCAGGCTGGCCGAGTTGATTTACCGTGTTACAAAATCTTACATCAGTGCAAGCACAGTTCGGAGAATTTGGGGTTTTGAAAAATCTGACTTCTCATTTTCATATAGCACAATGGATATTCTTCGATCCTTCTTGGAAACTTATCGTTCTTTAACGGCATCCAATCATACAATGGCGGATTTTGTTTTGGAATTTTTTCAGCCTTTACATTTTGAGAATATTTCACCGGATGATAAAACATTTCAAGCAAGTTGTAGACGAATTGCTTTGCTGCTCAGAAATGACCAGTCACTATTTGATGCCGTTTATGAGCGACTCGCCCAAACGGATGAGGGAAGGCAGTTTTATTTTGAGCTCTTCCCTGATTACGAATTTCTCTTGCGCGGTCAAAGTAAAGGATATGAAGCTTATTTGAATTATTCCACAACTAAATCAGATAAAATATTTGCGCATTGTATTTTGTTTTTTTCGGCCTTGTTAGGCAGTGATAGAAGTAAAATGCGATTTCATGCGGGACAAGCGTTTGAACTTTTTGATAAAGATTTGCAGCTTCATCCATTTGTCTTAGGTCGGTTTTATTTCACACAGATAGTTGCCAACTTGAATCATTCTCGTGAAAGATGGTTGAAAAAAGCCAGATTAGCAGAAGCCAAAATTGAGCGAAACGCGCATGGTGTTTTTAAGGAGTTTCCTGGATTTCATTATTTTGTATGTGATGCCCTACTTTATGTTGAGGAATGGGAGGAACTGTGTTATTTTTCTTCAGTGGCTCTAGGAGAATTTGAAAAATTCTCCGAATTTGAATGGAAAGGATATTATGATCAATTAGAGATGTTTCAGGCTATTGCATTTTATCACCTAGGAGATAAGAAGAAGGCTTGTGACATTTTTTCTGCAATAGATCCAAATAAGTTTTATTTTATCTCCAGAGGATATTTTCAAGAGATTTTTGCGTTTTGGTCAAAAAAGATAAAAAGCCCCTAATGCCATTTGAGCATGCGGGGCTTTATGTTGCTATTCATAAGCAATAATGCTAAATTTAAATGGTAATTCTTCACGTAGATTTCTTATATCTTCAATGCTCATTCGTCCGATGATGTAAGCGTAGGAGTGACTGGTATATTGTTCAACAATGCTATCAAATCTTCCCAAAAAGCAATGTGATTTGTGTTTGGGATATCTAATTCGGACAAGTATTTTTTGGGTGTCATCTAAATTTGTAGCGGTAGGATTCTGCTTTTTTTTGTACTCATACTTGTACTGATATGTCAACGCTGAAAGATCAGCAATAACAGCAGATGCAGTGGCTAGGCTGCCTGCTCCTTTGCCTTTGAAGAATTGTGTCTCACTATGGTATGTGGTGGTTTGTATACCGTTGTAGGCCTGCTGCACGTGAAAGAAGTTGTTCTCAGAATCAACAAAATGTGGTAGAACAAAAGCTGCTATTTGATTGTCCTTGGTTTTGAACGCATTAGCAATTAATCTTATTCTCAGTCCTTTTTCTTTGGCAAATACAATATCGGTAGTATCTATGTCCTGAATACCCACTCTTAATATTTCATCAGGTTGTACAATACAACCAAAGGCATGGTAAATAAGAAGTGTGAGTTTGTATGCAGAGTCGTACCCTTCAACATCCAATTGAGGATTGCTTTCTGCATAGCCTTCTTCCTGTGCGGATTTCAGAGCATAGTCATAACTCAAATTATCAGACTCAAGTTTGCTGAGAATATAATTCGTTGAGCCATTCACAATTCCACCAATGGACGTGAGTAGTTCATTATCGTAGTATTCTTCTAAATTGCGAATGATGGGTATACTTGCACAAACAGCCGCTTCATAAAGAAAAGGAGTTTTTTTATTCTCTTGATATTGGTCTAGTTCTTTTAAGTTTTCTGCCAGCATTTTTTTGTTGGCTGTTACAAACGGAATGCAGTTTTTTAAACAATGCAAGGCGGCTATGAATGCAAGATTAGGATCACTCGATAATTCAACAATGACGTCAAAGTCTTTGGTTAAGAATGTATCGAAGTCATAACATAGGATATCATCGTTTAAGAGATCTCTTTGCTTTTTGTTTTTGACGCAGATTCCTGTGATACAAAATGGAAGTTGTGGTGACTTGTCTATGATCTCTAGCAGCCCTTTTCCTACAACGCCTAAACCAATGAGGCCAATTTTTATTTTGTTTTTCATGATGTTACTTTTTATTATTGAAATGAAATGCTGAGGCAAGATCCGCTATTAGATCTTCTGGATGTTCTAAACCAACAGAGAGGCGGATCAGACTATCCGTGATTCCACTTTGGTATCTCGTTTCTCGAGGAATGGATTTATGGGTCATTTCGCTCGGCAAACAAAGCAATGATTTGGCGCCACCTAGGCTCTCAGCAAGTTTAAAGAGTTTGGTGGATTGTACAATTTGTAGTGCTTGTCGGGCTTGGTCATTGACCAAGTCGAAACTGATGATTCCTCCGAATAGTCTCATTTGCTTTTGGGCGATTTCATGGTTTTTATGTTGTTTCAATCCTGGATAATAGACGTTTTTTACCAATGGATGTTGACTTAAGTACTCCGCTATTTGTTGAGCTGTGTTGCTGTGTTGTTGGATTCTGAGCGGAAGTGTTTCGATCCCTCTTATTACAAGCCAACTTTCAAATGGCCCCAAAATTCCTCCGGATGCATTTTGGTTGAAATGAATCTTTTCACCAAGTTCTTTGGTATTGCTTACGACGATTCCAGCAATAAGATCACTATGGCCCCCAAGATATTTTGTTGCAGAGTGAATGACCAAATCAGCACCGAGTTCAATGGGCTTTTGCGCTATAGGTGAAGCAAAAGTATTGTCCACGCAAAGGAGAATATTTTTGTCCTTAATGACATTTGATATGGCTTGAATGTCTGATATTTTGAGCGTTGGATTGGTTGGGGACTCTAGCCAGATGAGTTTGGTTTTTGAGTTTATAGCTTGTGCAATGGTAGACAGATCTGCTGTATCAACATATTTAAAGTTGATACCTAATTTGGTGTACACATGGGTGAAGAGGCGATATGCACCGCCATAAATGTCATTTACCGCTATTACTTCATCTCCCACGGATAGGAGTTTAATAACGGCATCAATGGCCGCAAGGCCGCTTGCAAATGCAGAAGATTGGGCGCCACCCTCTAGTTGGGACATTAAGTCCTCGAGTACCTTTCTGGTTGGATTGTTGGTTCGGGAATAGTCATATCCCCGATTAACTCCGGGTGCGTCCTGCACAAAGGTGGAGGTAGCATAAATGGGTGTAGAAATCGATCCTGTCAACGGATCTACAGGAATTTGCTGGATACAAAACGTTTCGTTGTGCATGTTTTTAATTGTTTTAGTTTTCGTTTTAGTTGAATTCGAAGACAATAAACAATCCAGGTCAGAGTAACCAACCGAAAAAGCCAAACGGGCTCTTCCGATAGGTCAGAAGAGCATTATTTGAATGGAAAAACAATGCTATGCTAACTTATCTGTCCTCCTGCGGAGGTTGAATGTACCACCTTCTTTCATTGCTGAAAGGGTTGGTAAGACTTCAACGGGTCAATTCCCTCTGTCTTTCTGGATAAGAATATTTCTAAGAACGCGGTGCAAATTTAGACATGGAATTTTGTAAACAACAAAAGAAAAAACAATTTTTTTTTGAAAGAATCAAATTTCGTTGATCTAATTCACGATTAATTTTGTCATGTAAATGTTTGTATTGATAAAAAATACTATTCAAAGTCTAATCGATGTCAACCCCTTTGAATGGGAGGCTTTCTCCTCGGGTTTTGAGATTAGAAGATTTAAAAAGCAGGATTGGCTTTCGCATAGTGGAGCACCTGCCGATGAAATTTTCTTCGTAAATAAAGGGGTTGTCCGTGTTGTTGCAAGTGACAACAACGGTGAAGAACATACGATACATTTTGCTGCAGAGAGCCAGTTCATTGCAGATTACGCAAGCTATTTGCGCAATCAAAAGGCGCAGTTCTCTATTCAAGCATTGTCGGATGTTGAGGTGGTGGTTTTATCAAGAGGAATTGTAGATTGGGGTTATGAGAATTTGACCAATGGTCAGCAACTGGGTAGGTTAATAGCGGAGTATTATTTTTCTTTTCACGATGATCACATCAAAAGTCTTTACCTACTAACACCAAAAGAACGATATGAACAAATAGAGAATTTATTTCCAGGTATTGTCGCTCGGGTGCCGCAGCACATGATTGCGTCATTCTTGGGAATGACTTCAGTTCACTTAAGTCGCTTAAAGAAAAATAAATAGTTTCGTAAACATATGTTATCGTTTAATCACTGATTTAGGTCGCATCATTGCAATAGGCATTAATCGCCTATGAATGAATACTAAAACAGACTTCATACACATCTGCAGCGAGGAATGGGATGAGTTTACAGCAGAGATTACAGTAAATTCTAATGCTGCTCGCTGCGCTTGCGGGACTTCAAAAATGGCGCTGAAAGATTTAACATCAATTCTTAATCATGTTCAAGAGAAAGTGATCAAGAGAAATGATTTTGATTTGCCTGAGAAAACCAAAACTAAAGCTGTAGATTTCAGTTTATTTAATGACCTTCATTTTCCACTCAATTTAAATGTGGATGTGCTTTTTAAATTGAATCAGGCATTTTATGCAGAAATTTATGTTTACGATTTAACGGGAAATCTCTGTCACAAGCGTTGCATTCAAGTATCCTAAGGCATATCATGAAAATGGTTTTTTACTATTTTCGTTTTGTTTTCTGAGACAAATTGAAGATAAGCCTTGGCCACGGGGTTCATTTTTTTTTCTTCTAACCAAACCAGTTGCCAAGTAGTTTTGATAGGCAGTCCAGGGATTGTGATGATTTCTAATTCTTTATTCTTTAGTTCATTTCTCAATCCTATCAATGGCATTATGGAATAGCCCATCCCAGCTAGTATGGCTTGTTTCACCGCCTCATTGGAGGTAAGCTCAATGGCTTTTATGGGTTGAATTTTTTTGCGTTCGATGAATTTTTCCATGGTCTGCCTTGTACCTGATCCGGGCTCTCGGTAAATCAATGGATGACAATCGCTCAACTTCATTGTCTTGAATTTATTCTTTTTTTGTGCTTGATGACGTCCAATCATGTAAAGCTTGTTTTCAACCAAATCCAATTTGGTCAGGTTTAATTTCTCTGGTAAAATGGAAACCAAGGCAAAATCAACTTCGTTGTTTTTTAACCGTTCAATGACCTGCTGTTTGTTAGATACCTCCATTTGCAATTCAATTCCTGAATGCTCGCCAAGAAAGTCACTCAAGAAGTAGGGCATGACATATTTGCCTGTAGATACAACGGCAATCTTCAATTGGCCCTGAAGTTCTCCAGTCGTGGTTTGTGTCATCATTTGTACATCCTCCAATTCTTTGATAATGGATTCTATTTTGCTACTAAGCAATGATCCAAATGAAGTGATGTGAATCTTTTTCCCTATCGTTTCAAAAATGGGTTGATCAAATTGACTTTGTAGATTTTTCAATTGTATCGAAATAGCGGGCTGCGTTAGATGCAATTTTTCGGAGGTTTTTGTTACACTCTTTGCAGCGCACAACTCACGAAATATGATTAGTTGTTGTATCGTAAAATTCATAACTTATTTTAATGAATGTTATTTCAAATATAAATATATGTAATTAATTGATATTGCTCAACTTTGCAGCCGGAAATACTGAAATGCGATTTCAGGATACAATTTAAATTCTTTGAATGATGCAATGGAGTGAAGTTTGTTTGAATCTAACCAACCCGACAATATTGTTCTTCTTGTTGGGTGTGCTTGCTGTTTCAGTAAAAAGTGATTTAGAAATCCCTCCATCTTCTAGTAAATTCATAGCGCTTTATCTTCTCTTTTCAATAGGATTCAAGGGAGGACAGGAGTTGTCGCATGCGCATATTTCCATGGAGGTGTTGTCGTCCTTGGTTTTTGGAATTCTGATTTCAGCCCTCATTCCGCTGTATACTTTCTTTGTTTTGCGATGGAAGCTGGATGTGCAGAATGCGGCTGCCGTTGCGGCTTCTTACGGATCGGTAAGCGCTGTGACTTTTGTGTCGGCTATGGCGGTAATGGAAATGCACAGTATCGCTTGCGGTGGGCACATGGTTGCGGTTATGGCAATGATGGAGGCTCCCGCTATCGTGGTAGCGGTTATTCTAATGATGCGTTTTGATAAAGAGAATGTTGGCACGCACAGTTTAGCCCAGACAATTAAACATTCTCTCACCAACGGAAGTGTGTTATTGATTTTAGGTAGTTTACTAATCGGTTATTTTGCAGATGCAAAACAAGCGGAAGGCATTCGACCTTTTACAACAGATATTTTCAAAGGGTTTCTTGCCTTATTCTTATTGGAAATGGGGATGGTAACAGCCAGGAGATTTTCAGCTTTCAAACAATATGGATGGTCAATGACATTATTCGGAATCGTTATCCCATTGGTCAATGGTGTAACTGTCGCTTATTTGAGCCAGTTCGTTACCGCTGATTTGGGAAATCGTTTTGTATTTGCAGTCTTAGCAGCTAGCGCCTCTTACATCGCAGTGCCAGCGGCTATGAAGATGGCTGCGCCCAAAGCCGATCCCGGCCTATTTGTTCCGATGGCCTTGGGTATCACTTTTCCTTTGAATCTAACCTTAGGAATACCTATTTATTTGGAAATAGTTTCAGGTTGATTACGCGCCCCGGATAGTAGCGGAAATCCTCACGCAGTGAGATTGAAGCGGATAGCCGGAAATGGCGCCCTAAATATTCTATTGTTTATTGTAATATTGAAGTATGATTTATAATACTCAGTTAGAGACCCCGCGGTTGAAATTACGCGGTTTTAATCAAGAATCGTATCATCAATTGTTTGGAGAACTAGAACAAGCAGCTATCATGGCAATTCTTGGAATAGGTACACAGGAAGAATTTGAGGTAGAGGAATTTCGGTACAAAGGGGGGTATAGCACGTATAATTTGACCATTCAATTTTTTCAGTTGGTTGACAAAGAGGACAACAGGATTTTAGGATGGTGTGGTTTTCATTCTTGGGCCAAGCAGCACCGAAGAGCGGAAATTTTTTATATGCTCAAGAGAGATGAGGACAAGCAAAAGGGATTGATGACAGAGGCGCTCAAGGCTGTTTTGGAATATGGAAAGTCCGAAATGAATTTGCGGAGGATTGAGGCTTTCGTGGCCACCAACAATCCAGCGTCGTACAAACTGGTAGAGAAATTTGGATTCAAAAAGGAGGCCGAGATTCAATTCCGATATCAATTTGGCGATGAGGTTGATTGGGATTTTATGTATAGCCTGATTTGGGCTTAGGCAATAAAACACCAAGCGCATCGTTATGGATTCGCAAAAAAAATGAATATGAAAAAAGTATGGTTATGTCTTTTTATTCTTGGATCAACTTCAGCAATATGGAGCCAGGAGTTACCGAAGAAAAAATTTCATTTTGACCATGTGGTTGTTACAACTGGCGGCGAATTGGGTACCGAACCTTTGTTGATGTCACGCCAAGATTTCACCAAATTGGCGCCCGGAGCTACTTTGTATCCGGCTGCCATGCGCGAGGACATTAGGATGGGTATGATGGTTTCTTGGAATGCCTCCATTTTCAATATTCAATTGGGATGGACTCCATTGGTTGCCGGAAGTACAGAAAAGAGTAAGCACCGTACTTGGCGTGTGGGTTTGATGGCCCAGGGTTTCCAAAGTAGTTTGTATTCCAATGTCAATGAGAATACTTTTAGGGTTGATACGTTGTATCAAGGATCAACAGGAAGTATTTATGGATTTTTGGATTCAACGGAAAGATATATGTCCAATGGATATTATCAAGCAACTTCAATCAAAGCGGACATTGCGCACATCTGGTCTACAGACAATACCAAGCGTTTTAATCTGTTTGCAGGATTGGGCATGAACGCGGGATTGAATATTGAACCCAAAACAGAAATCTTTAGCAACCGATGGAGTGAGTCTGTACTGAGAGATGCCAACGGTCAAGTGATTAGTTCAAACGGATCGTTCAATTCCAATTGGGATTTTAAGCGCGAGACTTTCCAGAACAAAACAGGATTCGCCTCTACAGCCTACATACCCATGGGGCTGGACTTCAGAGTAGGTAACAAACGCGAGTATCTGAAGAACCTTCATTTGTTTTCGGAGATTCGACCAGCGCTGAATGTAGTGGTTGTTCCCGAAACCAGAACATACATCTTCCCGACGATACAGAGTACGGTAGGGGTGAAGTGGTGTTGGTAGGTATTGTATTCTTTCACTTTCTCTTTCTCTTTCTCTTTCTCTTTCTTCATCGATTACTCGCTATCGCTCGTGATCACCTTTTTGAGGGTGGCTTCAGAAAACAATTCATGAACTCCGCGTTGCGTCGTTTTTATTTTCTCAAATTGATCATCCAAGCCTTCGGCTTGATTCCCAATTTGATGAAAATAAAAAATCCCGACATCGTCGGGATTTCATGATTGTTTTCTTGCGGAGAGTGAGGGATTCGA
>JACCDX011348540.1_pt1 | contig 10793 bp, 14 predicted proteins | sample 7449681 | NCBI WGS metagenome assembly JACCDX01 (sample SAMN15323450, study PRJNA562643) | freshwater metagenome | isolation source: river surface water | place: USA:Blue River Watershed | collected 2017-08-18
CTTTTAGACTTTCTTGTTTTTCTTCTAGACTTTCTTGTTCTTCTTTTAGACCTTTTTGTTTTTCTTCTTTTTGATTTTCGTCTTCCACCACTTAATCGTTGGTGTTTATTGTTGTCTTCTTCATCATCGTCATCTGATTCATATGAGCGTTTTAAAGTTGAATCACCAATTTCGTCATTATTATCATCTTCGTAAATATCCGCACCCCAATCAGCAAGTGTTTGTAAACTTTTATTTCCATCAGAGTCCAATATAACTTTATATTTTTTATATCCCAATTGATTGTTTGAGTTTACAACAATTGTGTCGTTAACTTTTACATCAGGTTTTTCTAAATATTCATGTGCACTCTCATGTTCTTCAATATCCCAATTAGTCATTATAATATATAAAAATAAAATAATATTTAAAATATATTATTTTGTTTCTATTCTAAGTATTCCAATTATACACTATTTATTGGTTAAAATATTTAAATTTATTTTATCTTTAACTATAATATAAATGGGAAGTCGTTTAGGCAGATTTAACTCAAGAATTTTTACTAATTCTTTTTCCGACAAAGAAAAATCAATGGCTTATCCATTTAAGCCTAATAATTATTTTGGATTTAATAATAAATCACTATATTCTTATAATGTTTACCATCAATTGGCAAATAATGGAGCAGGGTTTGGTTCACGAGGTGCTCGTTGGGCTCGTGTAAATAGAGTACAAATTGCATTTAATCCACCTAAATAAATATAATATAATGTAAAACCTTATAATATATTTAATCTAGAATTTTATTTACTGTTTTTTCAACAATTGATAAAATGGATTTAATTGTTTAGCAATTTTATCTTTTGTCTCTAGTTCAATGTCTTTTGTATGTATTGTTTTCTTATATTCAGCTTCAATATCTCTATAGTGAGAATCAGTTTCCAATACTTGGTCTTGTCTGCTCATGATTATGTTTGGAAACAATCCAAACAAAGGAATTCTCCATCCATAATATTTAATTGCTATTTCTTTTGATTTTTCTAACTTATGCCAATCTTCAACAGAATCCCATTTCCAATACCAAATAGAATTAGTTACATTATAATGATTATCATTATCATCAACAATCATAAATTCGGTAAATCCATTTCTATTAAATTTATATTTATCAGAAATTGTAATAATTTTATTTTCTGCGGTTCCTATTGCATAAACACAATGTCCTAAAACACTACCAAATGATATAGTTCCTACAATAAAGTTTGTAATGTTATTTATAATTCCGGGAGAAACATCCAATGTCGAATCAACTTTTTTAACAATTGCCTGTAAAACTCTTTCAAATGCCCTCGACATAATTTATTATATAGAACAAGCTTTATATTTGTTTTATTTATTATATTGGTATAGAAGCACGTGGATAAACCGATAAGTTTGTACTTGGATTATTGTATTGACTAACTTTTATTTGATTTTGTCCTAATTGTGATAAAAATTTGCCACATTGTTGAGATTTATTGCAAGATGTAGCATGAATCATTTTGGCACGTCTAGTAGCAACACTTGAAGCTCCTACACCTGCGCCTGGCGTGTATTTATTCCAAAATTCATTTGGTTGATTACAAACAGTAGTTCCTCCAGGTGTAAATTGTGTACTTCTTCTAGCTCCAACGCCGAGATTTTTTTTATAAAGAAAACCAGGAAAAGAGTTGCCTCCAAACCAAAATTGACCATAACTATTTGAACCAGTTCTAAATCCTCTGCGACTTGACATTTATATACATAGTTTATATTTTATTTATGTACTTTAACATAATAAAATAAAGAAATAAATAAAGAAAAATATATTAATTTTACGAAATTTTTCTAGTAGGAATATCACTAGCAACAATATAAATTGAATTTTCAGTAATAACAATGTATTCAGTCATTGACTTATAAAATTTAGCAATGGGTGATGTATATTCTTCAGCAGACTTAACTAACAATTTTTCACCAGAACCTTCTCTAACACCGATAAGAGCTTTTTTATCAAGAGAATCAGTCCAATAATCAAACATAATTGGTTTATCTTCAACAATTGATAATTTAGTTGCGTTTTGTAAAGTGGCATCGCAAGGAAGACGGTAATTGGAGTTATTTGCAGTAACAGATGGTCCTTGAATAGGTGCAGAATTTGTCTGAGATGTTGTCAATACACTTCCGGGTTTTTGTTCAAAAGAAGACATTTATAATAAAATTCGATTCAATGTCTTTAAATACTTATATTTAAAAAGTATTTTAATATAAAATATATAATCAATTATTATAATGAAAAAGTTCAAAAAAATAAAGGGAATACCAAAAGCCAATGATGTGAATGAAAATTCGCATGTTATTTTATGCAATACAGCAAATTACAAAGCGGTTATAAATAATTCTGTTTGTGAAATATTAACAAAATTTGTTAATATTGTTACAGAATATATAAAGCTTTTTTCGAAAAAAATAATTATGAAAAAAAAAACATATTACTGTTTTGTTTTAAAAAGGGGGTTTGAAACGTTGATTCATGTTTTTTCCGTGATTTTATACTTTACGAAAAATTTAGAACTAACATTTTATCATACTCAAAACGCATGCAATTTTTATATTGAATTTATTGAACAACTATCAGATGATAATGTCACATTTTTACATTTAAGTTCAAGAGATGCCACAATATATGTCTACAAAAAAACAATTTTCAATCTAAATAATGAATACAAAAAAAACATTAAAGAACCATCTTCTGAAGAAAAAATGATTTTAGACATGTTTAATACCTATACTCAAATTTATAAAAGTATTTTATTCTTCATAATTAATCATACAGATTTTAAATATGAAAACACAATTGAATATATCGATAGTGCTATTAATGAAATTAATTTTATTAGTGAAACATTAAATAATCATAAAATTAAATTAACTCATATAGAAAACATTTGTCTGTTTATAACACTATTACACGATAATAATTTGGGAACATCTGATTTTTTTAAATTATTGAGTGATTTTAACAAAAAAATAATTAGTAAAAAGAAATTTGACGAAAAAGTAATTAAAAATAAAATATATGATTTAGAACTAAGCAAATTCATTAATAACAATGAATTGCATAAGATTGTTGAATGGATATTTTCAGACTAAACTTCTTCAATTATTTCTAAGTTTGCTACCTTTTTCGTTTTTTTTAGGTTAATTGTTTCACATATATTTAGATCTTTATTATCTGATATATCACTTAATTGTTTGTACGTAATATCATCTACATCTGTAACAATATTAATTGTTTTTTTACGTATTTTCTTTTTTTTGTTTTTTAATTCCAATTCAACACTGGTGATTAATTTTTGACAAATATGTTTAAACTCAGTTTTCAATAATGCTTTTAGAAAAGTGTATATATCTCGTAACACAAATTCTTCACACATTCCCACAATTAAAACACTGCCAGTTCTAAATATCATAAACGATACCTCAGTTATATTTATGTATTTAGTTTTATTCTCAGTAGTTATCTGCATTCCTGTTTGAATACCAATATCATTGTTATAATAAAACTTGCATTGAATGCCAGGATATGAACATGGGTCGTAAATAGCTTGAATATTATATTTACTTCTAAGAATATCATACAATACTTCACGATTAATATAAAACCCGCAATTAAAATTGGAATTAATCAACACTGTATCACTATTTTCAGAACATGTTATGGTTTCTTTATAAAATGGTTGAAGAATATTAAGAATTGCTTTTAATAATGATTCAAACATTTCTTCACTTTGTACTCCAGGCATTTCTATTTTACCTGTGTTAAATACTTTAATATGAAATTCTCTATACCTCTCGTCAATTTTATATCGCAAAATCATTACAAAACAATTATAAAAGGCTTGTTTTTTCTTAGCACGATAACTCATTATATCTTTTGTTGATACTCCAATAGTTATTTTACGAATGTCTTTAAATTTAATACGTCCGTTGGGGTTATCAATGTGTGATATAATATGTTGTTCAACCAACATTTCTTTTTGTAATCTTTGTTGAATAAATTCTAATTCTTCAGGTGTTTTTGAGTTAATTTTAAGTTGTTTTTTAATAACACCATTTTGAGGGCTTGAGTATGATATTACTGGAATATCCCAAAATATGTTCAAATCAACAGTTTGTGTTAGATATGCTATTTTTGATTTGGTTGAAGTATAAATATCGGTTGGTTCAGGAACTAACAATTCAGATACAGAGGGTAAGTAATCAATCGTTTCTGATTTATTATATGGCATTGTCAAATCACCGAATTTATCACACTCTTTAATATTAGTATTTTCATCATCTGATAGATAATCATGTAAAATATCATTGTCATCATCAGATAAAGAATCAGTGTATTTATTGGTAAGGAATTTTGACCATTCATCATCAATATTTAAATCAGTTATTTTTAAAGCCATATGTATACTTCTAATTATACCTTTATATTATTTATATTATTTTATTTCAATTATTTTCTTTTAATATAGAATAATGGACAATTGTAGACCGCGTTTTATTAATGAAAGAAGTACTATTATTCCAATCCCACAAAAATCCCCTACAAATGTGAAGGAACGTTTTATAATAAATGAATATAGTTTAAAGGAGAATTTTTTTGATCCATCAAAAAGCTCTCCACCAAACGAATTTATGTTAAAATTGAAATTAAGAATGTCCCATTATAATTCTTTTAACAGTTTAGATAATTTAATTAATGAATAATCAACATAATAACTGTTTTTACAATCCTCAAAATGTATAATATTTTCAACAAAATTAAAATATTCAGGAACATTTAATTTTTCATGATTTCGAATAATATAATTTAAAAAATCTTTAATTATGTTTTTTTTATCTATATTATAACGTCGGCTTATATCATTTGTAAAAGTTTTTAAAGACTCGATTGTATCATTGTCTTTTATTTTTTTAAATAAATTATTCCAAACAACATCATCAATAATACATATATCTTCATTTTTGACATTTTGGTTTGATTGCATAAAATTTATCATGCTTCGTATGTCAGATTTATATAATTTTTGTATTAATTGTAACGATTTTTCAGTTAAATTGATATTTTCGCATACAGAAATGTGATTTAAAAACTTTATGATGTCATTTTCGGGAAGCTGATTAAATCTTAATCTTAAAAAATCATTTTGTAAACTTTCGTCAATGCGACTTATGTAATTACATATTAAACAAAAACGTACTGAATTTGAGAAATTTTGTAGAAGATAGCGTAAAGCTTGTTGAGCATTTTTTGTCATATAATCAACTTCATCCAATATAACAAATTTCATACCACAATTAAACATAGTCTTTGAATTAACAAATTGATTTATTTGACTTCTAATTATGTCTATTCCACGTTCATCTGAAGCATTTAAGTGAATCATCAATTCTTTGTTTTTTTGATTAAATTTTTCTTGATATGAATTAACAAGATTTATTATTGTTGTTGTTTTTCCTGTTCCGGGAGGTCCATAAAATAATAAATTAGGAAAATGTCCTGTTTCAATAATATTTGTTAGTATTTTTTTATTTAAAGGATCTAAAACTATTTCGTTAAATGATTTTGGTCTAAATAATTCGGTCCAAGGCATGCTATCGCTAGTCATTTATAGTTATATAACATATAAGATATATTTAATATATAATTAAACATATTAAAGATCCAAAAAACATCAAATATGTTTTTTAACGATTTTTATTAAAATTATATAAAAAAAATGAAGTATTTTATATAATTATATTTTATGACAAATATAGGAATGTCGTCTTATCTTGAATCTGCGTATTTAGAAATTATTCTTGGTGGAATGTATGCTGGTAAAACCAGTCGATTGGTTGAAATTTATAAACAATGTCATTTTTGTAATATATCAGTTGCAGTTATTAATCATTCGTTGGATAATCGTTATGACGAAGAACTCTTATCGACACATGACCTAATTAAAATTCCTTGTATAAAAACCGATAAATTGTTAGACGTATGGATGAAGGATTTTGATTTGAATTCGGATGTTGGTTTGGTACCTAGATTTAAAGACAAATTAAAGGTTATTACTAGTAATGTAATATTGATTAACGAAGGACAATTCTTTCCTGACCTGGAAGAATTTGTAAAATATTTGCTGTTAAATAATAAAAAGATTTATGTGTGCGGTCTAGATGGAGATTTTGAACGCAAAAAATTTGGACAAATATTGGATTTAATTCCACTTTGCGACAAAGTGACTAAATTGACATCGTTATGTAGTATTTGTAAAAATGGAACTCTTGGAATTTTCTCAAAACGTATTACTTTTGAAAAAGAACAAACAATTGTAGGTTCAGATAATTATATACCTGTTTGCAGAACATGTTATGATAAGTAATATGATTAGTGTATTATGTTTTATTTGAGATAGCATTTTGATTATAATATATATAAAAACTATTTAAATTAATTAATACATTGTTTTATATAAATGGGACCAAAAAGTAAAAATGAGGATAATGTTGATACAATTGTTACTACAGAAACTGTGAAAGCCAAAAGAGGCCGTAAGTCTAAAAAAGAATTGATGGCTGCATTAAATATGGAACCTTTAATTAAAGAAAAGTGCAAAAATCCAATTTCTAATGCTATTCAACATACGGTTGATTTACATAATTCGGAAATTAAATCTGATATAGAAATAGAGGTTAATACAATATCAGATATTCAAAACAATTTATTTGAAACCCCAAATGTAAAAGAATCAGATAATTTGAGTAATATAATTATTACCACTATGGAGAAGCCTGAAGAACAAAAGATTGCTAAAAAACGAGGAAGAAAACCAAAGGGTGGAAAAATAATTCAACATATTGAAAACAATGAACCCCAAAAAAAGGAAAAGCCCAATGTAATTTTACATTTAAAATGTTCGATGAAAGATTTGCAATCAAATTCTCAAAACAACAATTTTATAGAATCTTATAATTTGTTGGCAGGTAAATGTGATTTGAAATATGAATTAATTGGAAATGAAAATGGAAAAGCAATGAATATCTATGGTGACAATGATATTAATTCAACAACAATGACGATGAATGACGAATGTGATGATTATGATAATGACACAATTTGCAAAGATTCAACAAAAGAAATTTGGAAAAAATTAAAACAATTGGAACATAATTTGCATGTTAATAATGTGAATAATAAACGTTCCTCGTGTTTTTGGGATACATGTGAGTTTGATAATCCTCCAATTTATATTCCAAAACATTTTATAAATGGTACATATCATGTTTATGGTTGTTTTTGTAGTCCCGAATGTGGCGTCGCATATTTAATGAATGAAAATATAGATAGCTCAAGTAAATTTGAACGTTATCACTTATTTAACAATATATATGCAAAAATTTATGATTATAAAAAAAATATTAAGCCTGCTCCTAATCCGTATTATATGCTTGAAAAGTATTATGGAAATTTATCTATTCAAGAGTATAGGTCATTATTAAGAAACGAAAGATTATTTTTAATTGTTGACAAACCACTTACGCGAATTTTACCAGAACTACATGAAGATAATGATGATTTTATATTAAATAATAAAATTATACCTTCAAACAATTACAACGTAAAGTCTCGATTACAAAGAAAAAAACCAAATAAAAGTTCTATATTAAATGAAAAATTTGGAACCGTTAATTCTGTTTTGTTGGAATAAATAATTATATTTACAACTTAGATATAATTATCTTACAGGGTTTAAATTTTTACAAACATTTCAATTAAATTTTTTCCTGTGTAAAATTTAATACAACATACGACAAAAGTTCCAATTATTAATGCTTTTACATCAATTGTAATATTTATAATTAAATGTGATGCTAAAGATTGTAGTCCTAAATATAAAGTTTCAAACCAATTATTAAGCATCAATATAATTATGATGTCTTTAAATTGCTTTTCTATTTAATTAATTTCTCTGCATTTACGTTCATCTGATTCTTTAAAATTTTCTACAACTTGATTTAAATTAATTGGATTTTTTTCTCTATACTCTTTCATTGAACCATCCAATTTTGTTCTAAGTTGTCTATAAATTTCTTGATTAATGGATTTTACCTTTTTCTCTTGTTGTTTCTCAGGAATTCCCATATAATCTCTTATTACTTTTGTATAATCGCAATTAAATAATCTTAATTTTTCCATTGCCTCTTCTTCTGTGTAATTTGTTTGAGACATTACTTTTTTAACATTGGGAATTAGGTCTTCATTACTAAAAAAACTTATTTTGTCTGACATATATATTTATAATAAATATTTTTTAAATCATATTAAACGAATTGTTATATAGTATAGTATCTATAAATGTCTCATACAATGGATAATCTTGAAAAATTGATTCAAATCGCTACTATTGAACAGATGTATAATATGTTACAAAGATTGAAGACTGATAATTCCATACATGTTAAAGAATGCAATTTATCTGATGGAATTAATGCTGGAGACAATTACTCTTGTATTAATAGCATATTACAGGAAATAAAGACGGAAATAAATGACATAAAAGTAAAAACAAATAATAGAGAATTCTTTGAGTTGCCAGCTGATTTGGTTAAAAAGCAAATAAAAACAACAACAACGAATTTATTGGAAAGAACACATAAATTGGAGTCTGAGTTAGAGCATTGTAATGAACGATTTGTAAAATCGAGTAAAATCAACGAAGAACTATTATGGGAATTAAGTAATACAACAGGTATTTTATCGGAAAGAATAAAACAATTAGAGACTGAATTAAATGGAATAAAAAACAATTCAGACAACAATAGTAAATTCCTTTGTCAACAAATTAGAGGTCAGCAAAAGCTATCAAGCTACCCAGGATTTTCAAATGGTTCTCAATCTGATAATACTATTGATGAAAATAAACATATTCAGTTAAAAATTGAGGAAACTATTAATTTAGACAAAAAATTAGATAGCAGTATTCATGAAACTGAAGATAATTTTAATGAAGAAAAAACAAATTGTTTAAAAGTATTGGAAACAGATGAAGATGAAGAAGAAGACAGCGAGACAGAAGTGTGTACAGATAATGAAAAAGATATTTTGATGAATATTGAACGAACACCAGTTGAGTCTCAACAAGACGAAGATGAAACAATGAAAATTAACAAACCTAATGTAGAAACCAAGGAAGAGGAAGAGGAAAAGGAAGAGGAAAAGGAAGAGGAAGAGGAAGAAGAAGAAGAAGAGGTATTTGAGATTGAAATTGATGACATAACATATTTTGCAAGCGGGGAAGAAAATGGTATTTTGTATGAAATGACATCCGATGGAGATATTGGTAAAAAAGTAGGAATAATAAAGGATGGAGAACCAATTTTCAATTGAGCGATAAACTCTTTTCTGTATATATTATAAGCAAATGGTTGGTTTATGTGCCCCAGCATTAATATATGTAGCATTTTCATTAATACAAATAATAATAGATACTTTTAAAGGGCTATACAATACAGCATTTTTAAAAATAATAGTGATGGTAATAATTACAATACTTTTAAATGCGTTATGTCAAGCAGGTATGGGTATAGTTTCTTGGATAATTGTATTTATTCCATTCATTTTTATGTCGATAATTGTAGCAATATTATTATATGTATTTGGGTTGGATCCAGCAACAGGTAAATTAAATATACAGTGTGATAACACAAATGCAACAAAAAAACGTGGTAATTTAATATATACATCGACAAAAAATTCAAATAAGCCTGTTAAATATGTAGATGTAACTTATGCAGAAACACCATCGGAAACAATTGATATATCTGATAATATCCCGCAATATATGTCAAGTGATAAACAATATGAATAGTATAATAAAACAATTTAAATAAGTCATAATTACTAATATATGATTTATTTAGCAATGATGGGTTTAACAGTAATAACCAGTTTGAAACTGATAAATTTAATGTATAACATTCCACAAAAGCATAATGTTATGGAAAAGTTGTCAAATATAAAAAATAACATAACGTCGATAGCGATAAACATGAGTTATAATGTATTATATCGTTTCAGTGCATGTCAAATATGTTTTAATAAAACCTTGAGATTTATTGGTCCTTATATAAAAGATGTTCAAAAATATTTAAAGGATAAATGTTTAATAGAAGGAGAAAAACAAGTAATAATAAAAATAATAAGAAAAGATGGGGGAGTTGAGAGTTCAATATTATCCAAATATAATAACAATGTGCAACTTTCGTTTGATGCAGTTATAGAGAGTGAGTTTTGTGAAGAAAAACATGCTGGTATGTTAATTTATGACAATAATGAGGAAACGGGATGTATTAATATGATATTTTACGATAAAATTCCGATGACGTTGGATTATAAAGAATCTAAACTGAATTTTTTATTGATACAATTAGAATGTGAAAATAAGGAGTATAATATAACATTAAGAAATGATAAATATAACTATTATATTGTAAACAATTCTTTAAATCAAAATTTTTTTAAATATTATTTAAAAAATGAGCTTAAAGCCCAATTTGATGAAAACACGTTTAGTTATACAATTTCAATCATTGATCATAATGTTAATATGATTACACTTTTGCCACATCAATATATTGTTTTTAACGAACATGATTATACCATTTTTCCTATTTCTGAATCTGAACCTGTTATTGAGTCCGAACCTGTTATTGAATCCGGACCTGTTATTGAGTCCGAACCTGTTATTGAA
>JACCDX010316763.1_pt1 | contig 10792 bp, 11 predicted proteins | sample 7449681 | NCBI WGS metagenome assembly JACCDX01 (sample SAMN15323450, study PRJNA562643) | freshwater metagenome | isolation source: river surface water | place: USA:Blue River Watershed | collected 2017-08-18
GATCGATATATCGCAAGATCGTGTGCACGCAATAGATCGTGCACACCATGCTCCAAACTTCCGAGACTCTACAACTTCCCACTCGCCGAGGCCATCGCACCTACACTGCCCAATTCAAGGTGGAGATGGTCGCCGCATGCCTCAAGCCAGGCGCATCCATATCTGCCCTGGCACTCAACCAGGGCATGAATCCCAATGTCGTACACCGGTGGTTGCGAGAGTATGAGCGTCAAGGATTGCACGATGTCAATGCCATGGGTGCGTCCCAATCCAAGGCGAGCGCCTTGGTGAGTGAGTTTGTGCCACTGCCATTGCTGACAACGGCTTCCAAGAACAAGACCACCACGATTGAAGTTGAGTTGCGCAAAGGCGATCTGTATTTGAACGTACGCTGGCCGGCCGATCTGTCGGCCGAGTTTGCGACCTGGGCGGCTGCGCTGCTTCGATGATTCGCATAGATACTGCCTGGCTGGCCATCACGCCACTGGATATGCGTGCCGGGACCGACACCGCCCTTGCACGGGTGGTAAGTGTCTTCGGTAGCGCTCAACCCCATACCGCCTATGTCTTTGCCAACAAACGCGGCAACCGCCTCAAGGTGTTGGTGCACGACGGCATTGGCATCTGGCTGGCTGCACGTCGTCTGAACCAGGGCCGGTTTGTCTGGCCATCGCCGGGGTCTACTCGCGTAGCCATTGAACGCGTGCAACTCGATGCCCTGGTGCTGGGGTTGCCCTGGCAACGCGTGGGCCAGTCGGGCGTGATCACGATGCTGTAATCCTTGAGCTCAATTCATCGACGCGCAATGCGTGGATATGCCGATATTTCGCCATGGCTGAATCGGCGATGATTAGCCCATGGATGACGTGATTGATTTACCTAACGCAGACGAGAGCACCCGCAAGTTGGTGCAACGCCTGTATGGTGAGCTCAAACACAAGCAGGCGCTGATCGACAAGCTGACCCACGAGAATGCGGTGCTCAAACGCCTCAAGTTTGCTGCCCAGAGCGAGCACTTCAGCGCCGAGCAACGTAACTGGCTGGAAGAAGCCCTGGACGAGGACACGCAGGCAGTGGCCGACGAAATCGCGCAACTCCAGCCTGTTAAATCCGATGCACGCCAGGCGCCCAAGCGCCAAGCGCTGCCTGCCAACCTGCCACGCCAGGAGTTCCACCACGAGCCTGAGTCCACGAACTGCGGCTGCGGCCAGCCGATGAAGCGCATCGGCGAAGATGTCTCGGAGAAGCTCGATTACGTACCAGGCGTCTTCTCCGTGCATCGCCATGTGCGTGGCAAATGGGCCTGTGCCTGCTGTCAGGCACTCAAACAAGCTCCTGTCGATGCGCACATCATCGACAAGGGCATCCCCACTACCGGATTGCTGGCTCAGGTGCTGGTGGCCAAGTTTGCGGACCACCTGCCGCTGTATCGCCAACAAGCCATCTTCGGCCGTGCTGGGCTGGCCATTGCCCGCTCCACGCTGGGTGAGTGGGTGGGTAGTTGTGGCGTGCAGTTACAACCCTTGGTGTATGCCTTGCGCGAAGAGGTCTTGCAGCACAGCGTGTTACACGCCGATGAGACCCCGGTGCAGATGCTCAAACCCGGTAACGGTAAGACCCATCGAGCCTATCTCTGGGCCTATACGCCAGGGCGCCATGAAGCGCTCAAGGCTGTAGTCTATGACTTCTGCGAGAGCCGTGCAGGCGGCCACGCCAAGCAATTCCTGGGCGAATGGTCTGGCGCATTGCTGGTGGATGACTTCAGTGGCTACAAGCAGCTGATGACTGGCCGCGTCACTGAAGTTGGCTGCTGGGCCCACGCACGTCGTAAGTTCTTCGAGTTGCACGCCGCCAACCGCAGCCAGATTGCCGCGCAGGCACTCCAATTGATCGGTCGTATGTATGACATCGAACGCCAGATCGAAGGCAACGACGCGCTAGAACGATGGCGAATACGACAAGAGCAAAGCCAAGGCGTTATTGAAGAATTGCACCACTGGTTGCATACCCATCGGGCCAAGGTTCCCGAGGGGTCAGCCACGGCCAAGGCCATTGATTACAGCCTGCGGCGCTGGGTGGCGCTCACCCGGTTCCTGCAGGATGGGCGACTGCCACTAGACAACAACTGGGTGGAGAACCAGATTCGCCCCATTGCCATCGGGCGTAACAACTGGTTGTTCGCTGGCAGCCTACGTGCCGGCCAACGGGCCGCGGCCATCATGAGCCTGATTCAATCAGCCAAACTCAACGGGCACGATCCGCATGCCTACCTCAAGGATGTGATGGAACGATTGCCCACGCAACGAGCCAGCCAGATTGGTGAATTGCTGCCAAATCGTTGGGTAAACCAATCTCCATAAGCATCGCCTGCTGCTAAGCTTGCAGGCATGGTGATATCTCTGAACCCATCCACCTCGGCCAAACGCATCTTCGTGCTGCGCATTGAGTTGCAGTATGTCAAGCCACTGGTCTGGCGTCGTGTCACAGTGCCGGAGACGGTCAAGCTCAAGAAGCTCGATCGCATCATCCAGGCAGCCATGGGTTGGACCAACAGCCATCTGCATGCCTTCACTATCAGGGACAGGCGCTATGGCGCCAAAGACCTGGATGACTGGGGCATGGATCCTGAACTGTTGGACGACAAACGCTATGCCATCGGTGACTTGCTGGGGGAGACAGGCTTCGAGTTCGAGTATGTGTATGACTTCGGCGATGACTGGGTCCACCGCGTCACGGTCCAGGGCATTGAAGAGGCCACGCAGTTGAACAATTGGCCCATGTGCATGGCAGGTGCAAACGCCTGTCCACCAGAAGATGTGGGTGGCTCACCTGGCTATGAAATGTTCCAACAGGCCATGGCAGATCCTAGGCACCCGGAGCATGCGCATTACTGGAGTTGGGTTGGCGGTCCGTTTGACCCATCGGCGTTTGACATGAATCTGGCCAATCAGCGAATTCGCAAGTTGCGCTGAGCGCCGTCAATATGGCGTGACCGGGCGCTTACGCTGCATTGGCATCAAAGCTTTTCTCTGAGCACATCCTGCAAAATGATCTTGTCTAGGCTCAGGGCGGCTACGAGCTACTTAAGTTTGCGATTCTCTTACTCGAGTTGGCGCAAGCGCCGTAACTGCGAGACCCCCGTGCCACCATACTTCTTCTTCCAAGCGTAAAACGTGGCTTGAGAGATGCCAATCTAACGACACACCACTTCAACATTGGTACCTGTCTCGGCTTGGTGTAATGCAAACGCAATCTGCTCTTCTGTAAATTTGGAATTCATCATGGCAAAACTCTCTGAGGTAGTTTTGCCGGAATTCTCTAGTTCTCCAATGTCTAATTTTTTGGGGGAGGTCAATGATCCTCAGACGCGCTAATGCAATTACTTGATCTTGTCTCCACATAGAGTCTTCATAACCATGTGCCCAAACATCAAGTGCACATCTTCACAAAGTTGCATGTCAAAGGACTGGACCCAAACGCTATGGTCACACATTGGCATCATCTTTCCACCGTCATAACCTACGACCCCTAATACTTTACCCTCTGCACGCCGCGCAGCTTCAATCGCTTTTATGACGTTGGGTGAGTTACCACTACCGCTGATTGCAACAAGCAAATCCCCTTCGTCCATTAACGCATCTATTTGGCCGGCAAAAACATCGGCATACGATAAATCATTCCCATACGCAGTAATTAGACCGATGTTGTCACACAAAGACACTCCACGAAATTTTTTACCGGTAGCAAGATTCACCATCTTGTTCCAATCGGTAACGTAATGTGACGAAGTAGATGCACTACCACCGTTGCCACAAGTGATAATTTTCTTGCCAGCATCAAAGGCCGCCTTGATCATATCAATGCCCTTTTGAAAGGCATCTGTATCAAGTTGCTGAGCAAGCAGTGCATGTGTCGCAAAATAATTTGAAACAGAGAAATTGGTTGACATAAAATCTCACACAGATGGTTGATAAAAAACGATTTGAGAACCGGTCCGATCAAATCGGAACTTAACTAGCTCCAGATCTGCAAGTGCGGTGGTAATCTGGGCATGCTTGTCTTTGGGAGCGTAGAACATTATGAAACCACCATTGCCCGCTCCAAGCAATTTGCCGCCAAGAGCACCGTTAGCCAGCCCGTTAGCATACCAGGCATCAATTTGTGGGTCAGATATGCCCGACGCCAATTGCGCTTTCAGCTGCCAGTTTTCATCAAGTAAAGCTCCAATATGATCCAGTGTTCCTGTCTCTAATTGCTCTTTCATTTCAAAAGCTAATTGCACCATGCGACGCATAAGTGCGCGTCTATCACTAACTTGCATGGCAGCCGATTGATTGGCCAAAACCGCCGAAGCACTACGAGTACGCCCCGTAAAAAACACCAATGTCGAATCCTCCATTTCTTGGAGGAGCGACGGCTTGCAAATGACTGGGTCTACCGAAACCGAATCGTCTGGGTGAAAACGAATAAGGTTTAGGCCACCGTAAGCTGCAGCATATTGATCCTGTTTACCTATCGGCTCACCGCAACGAATAATTTCAATTTCGCAGGCTTGGCTTGCTAATTTTTCCTTGGATGCAAACTGATTTCGGTATGCATAGAGCGCATTCAACAACCCAACGGTGTAAGTACTAGAAGAACCCAACCCCGACCCTTTGGACGGGATATCTGCCATTGAAGCGATTTCGATCCCCCCATCAAGCCCAACTAAATCGAGGGCCTCGCGGACCAAGGGGTGCTCAACTTGCAGACGATGTTCAACATCTTCAGTACGCGTATAGCTAACTCGGATCCGACCGTCAAATTTTTTGTTCACGCAGATGTACATGTACTTATCAATGGACGTTGAAAGTACGGCACCCATTTCATCACGATAGAAAGCAGGCAAATCACTGCCTCCTCCAACAAAGCTCATTCGCAATGGGGTCTTACTGACAATCACTTTAATTTCTCTGTTTTTGTATCTGGGCCAATGACGAAGTCCGCAACTATTCTTGAGTGCTCAACGATCGGAGTTTCATCCAACTCCCGGGCGCCCAGAGTTGCGGCCAGTTGCGCTGTCTGCGTGCCGCGCCAAGCATAATCCTGTTTCAGGCGCAAAATGCGCGTGTCGGACTCTACGTCCACGTAGACTTTCATTGAACCCGGGAACGACAGAAGCTCTTCCATCAGCAGCGCAGGCACGCCCTCCACGATGATGACGTCAATAGGGCCGACGGAATGCTCGATGCACTGCCTACCGGAATTGCGGGCTAAGCGGTCATAGAGCGGTTCAGACAGAACGGTGCGGGTATCAGAGCTCGCGGTTGCCGAAATGGTGGCAGCCGCTGCGGCAAGGTCGAAGCGTTCACGCACGCCTTCGCCTTCCACTCGCTGGGACTTCGGCTTGAGCCAGCCGTCCAGCGAGACTACGTGAGCTTGGATGCCAAGAGCGTGCAGCAGTTCCTTGAGGACCTGGGCAGCGTAGCTCTTGCCTGCGCGGGCGAGTCCACCGATCAGCACTAGGCGTCGGCCTTGGCTGGCCTCGACAGCGATCAGCGCAAGGCTTCTGGTCAGCTTGGCGTGTCCAACCAGAATCCATTCAACCGCATCTGCAAGGTCGCAAGCTGTGTAGTCTGGACGAACGACGTGTTTGGCGTCCGCACCCGCGTGGCCACTGCGCAGCAGCACGGTGCGCAAACCGGCACGCCGGCCCGCTTCGACATCGGCGGTCGTGTCGCCAACCATCCAGGAACTCTGGCGTCCGATGCCCAGTTCACGGCAGGCTTGATCGATGAGGCCGGGCTCAGGCTTACGGCAGCTGCACGGGCCCTTGAGTTCGGGCACCTCGCCTTGGAATCCCTTGTCAGGATGATGGGGGCAGAAGTAAAGCCCATCGAGGAAGGCACCACCGGCGCCGAGTTGGGACTCTAGCCGAGCGTGAATGCGATTCAACCCCTCTATAGTCACATCGCCACGAGCGACAACGGGTTGGTTCGTGATAACGACTGCCAGAGTGCCACTACGATTGAGACGGCGAATTGCGGCGGCGGAACCAGGCAGCAGTTCAACCTGGTCAGGCAACTTGAGGTGGGTGACTTCACGGTTGATGGTGCCATCGCGGTCGAGGAAGACAGCGCGGCGCAGCTGGCGACCGGAGAGATACTCGGGAAGACCGACGACGAAGTCACGCTCGACCTTGTCCAGTCGTTCAGGGGTACCCATGTCCTTGATGTACTCGGGCGAGACGTAGCCATGCAGACGCCGCCCAAGTTCCAGCATGCGCGGAAACATATGTTTGGCAATATCGGCCTTGCCATCGCCCGGCGTGACGTCCTCAAGGCCGGAGCGGTCAAGCACGTAGAGAGCAGCATTCACCAGGTTGCGAACCTCGCGGCCTTTGGGATGCGGATACGGAAGGATAGATCGGACAGCACCATTTTCGTCGATATCAACGAGGTCAGAATCCTGCGGATGATCGTTGGGATGCAGAAACAGCGTTCCGACTGCATCGAAGGTAGCGTGCGCGTTCCAGAGCTTGCGCAGGTCTACGTCCATGAAGGTGTCGCCATAAAGCAGCAAGAATCGGTCAGCGAGCATGGGTAGTGCGTCTCGCAGGGCGCCAGCGGTGCCGCGGGGCGCTTCCTCAATGGCGTAGCTCAACGTGATGCCAAAGGCCGAGCCATCCCGAAAGTATTCGGAAATCTTTTCATGGCGATGCTGGACCAGCAAAGCGATGTTGGTGAAACCGTGCTTGCGACAGAGCTCGATCTGGTGTTGAAGGACGGGCTTACCGAGCAAAGGAACCATAGGCTTGGGTAAATCCCCGCTGCGCTCTCGTAAGCGCGTGCCCATCCCGCCAGCGAGGATAGCGACCTGGCTTTTCGTGATGGATGTGTTCATTTGGAGGGCTCGTGACGACGGCGTTGCAGAATCAGTAACTTAAAGATCTGCTCTTGGACAATCTTCGGAACTGCGACCCAGGTCGCGATACAGATAATGCCGATGATGCGGCGTACCGAATACTGGCCGCTGAAATTGGAAGTACGAGCTCGCAGATTGAAGCGCCAATGGCGCTGATCACGGCTGGTGTTGTCTTGGCGATATTGGACCAGCACCTGGGGCAGGTTGGCGAAGAGAATACCTGCGTTCATCCAGCGCAGCCACATATCCAAGTCTTCAGAAAAGCGGAACTCAGGTTTATAACTGCCATGCCGCGTGATCACCTCCTTGCGGTACATGACCGTCGGATGCGCAATGGTAGTAGTCAGCTGCATTCCCTTAACGATCGCATTCGAAGTCTGCGGGTAGTGGCGGTGCGCAAGGAGCTTGCCATCGGAGCTGATGATGTCTAGCGCACCACCGACGACCGATATTTTCGGATGCATCTGCAGGTAAGCCACTTGGAGCGCGAGCCGATCGGGCATGCAAAGATCGTCCGAATCGAAGCGAGCGATCAGTTGACCGCGAGCCATACCGATCGCCAGGTTCAGGCTTTTAGGAAGACCCAAGCGTTCCGTTGGATGAACGTAGATAAAACGGGCATCCTCGGCACAGACGGCGCGGCAAGCTGCCGCCAATTCAGGTCGAGTGCTCTCATCAACGACGATGCACTCGAAGTTGGCGAAGGTTTGGGCGCGTAAGCTTTCAAGACTAGCGCGGACGATGTGAGGGGCCTCGTTAAACGCAGGCACCACGACCGTGACAAGAGGAGTGTGAACGCTCATCCGGACCTCAAAAACCTTCCTGCCGGGCGATCTCGTCAATTGCGCGCAGGACCGCCGCCTCGGAACCGAGCGCAGGCTTCCAGCCGAGGGCCTGCAACTTGGCGGTTGAGTAGTGGAACTTGGGCACATCGCCAACCCAGCCACGGTTACCAATACCGAACTGAATGTCGGCTGTTGGTTCCACGCGCTTAACGACTTGCTCGGCGATCCAGCGCACGTAGACGCCTTCATCGACTGGGCCGATGTTGATGGGGAGCGGTTTCGGAATGTCGGGGCAGGAACGCACTAAAAGCATGGCCGCGACCAAATCGCTGACATGAAGGTAGGCCTTGCGTTGGCTACCGTTACCAAGGACCACCAGGCGCTTGCCCGCATTCTTGAGCTTGCGGACAAAGTCCAGTATCACACCGTGAGTGGCGGGTACACCGACTACGTTTGGGAAACGGAAAAGGCAAGCGGTATTGAGGTGGCTCTCGGCGGCGGCGCTGATTAGGGCCTCGGATGCCAGCTTCATAGCGCCGTAGTTTGAAATAGGTAGCAAAGGGCCGATCTCTTCGTGCAGAGGATGTTCGCCCAAGTCACCATAGATGGCAGAACTGGAAGCGAAGTAAAGTTTGCCGATCTTGTGCGTCTTCATGCAACGCAGAATCTCAGCAGTGGTAAGAAAGGTATCCTTGAAATCGACGTCTGCGTCGGCAACGCCGGCGGGGATGTCAGAGTTTGCGGCCAGGTGCCATACTTCGTCGATTTGACCAAAGGCTGCTGCCGTAGCAAAAGCGGTCTCTGCTGAAATGCGGTGCGCAAGGTCTGTTTCGATGAAATGCAAGCGAGAAGTGGCCGCAGCGGAGCTGAGGTATGTAAGGCTGCCCCGAAGTAGGTTGTCAATCACAACAATATTACGATCCTCCTTAAGCAGGTGTTCACAAAGATTTGACCCAATGAAACCAGCACCACCGCAAACAACAGAAATTTTCATGGTCTTTTCGAATAAAGAGTCACGGATTAAAACTATTGAAAATAACGAATGAATTAAAAATTATTTATAATTAATATTCAATCCGCTTTGAGAACATCTCTCAACAGTTTATCAACATTTTGCTCGTTTGGCAGAAAGAAATCACGTCGTTCACCTACCGTAAAGCTCGAAGGCGACCAGGTTGGTGCATCTGCGGCACCAAGTGCAACAGCCCACCAAGCAAAAGTACTGTTACCTATAATCCTGCATCTTGCACTACGCAAGGTATCAAAATCTTCGAGTGTAGTCGCGTCCTGCTCCAAAATACGAATAGACGCTTTCTTGCAGTGAAATCGAATCTGCTGACAAATGTGCGAAGCGTAGGCATGGTCGTCTGTTATCACCGCAAAATTCTCAAAACCTAATGAAACACAACCTCTCACCGCTGAAATATAGTACGAAGCGTCGACAACTTTGAAACGAGGTAATCCAAGGAAATCACCTCCTCGAATATGAATAGCCGCCTCAGAATTCAATAGTCGTTCGGCAGCTCTTACATTTACTGGCTTAACAGGCAGTCCGGAAATTGCGCGAGAAAAATACTCTTGTCTCCATCCTCTTTGAAAGTATCCGTCTGCATAAAGTAGTCGTTGACTCATACCGTTTTGGATATGTGACCAAAAAGTGTTATCGTTGACACCCAAACTGAGTGCCCAGCGTCCCGCGCGCGCCGTCACGGCTAGCCAGCGGTGTAAGTTCCTATCATGTGAAGATGCCACAGAAAACCATGAATCAGTACTCAATAATTTTAAGATGTCCGGAGGACGTGAAGAATGGTATTTCGATAGCGCATCGGTAAATACGACAACGGGCATCCCACTGCATTGAAAAAGTAACGACATTGCAGAGAGTTGATAAAGCTGGTTTCCAAGTCCGCCAGCCAACCGTAAATAAATCACTTTGATCCCTAAAATACTACAAAGATTTCTTCAATGCCACAACGTGATATCCCATACAAAGAGTGTTTTTGGACTCAGGAGTGGAAGACTTAAAAAAATACCATAGAAATGCCGGAGCTAAAAATATAGCTGAGATGAAGGCGTGGTGTTTCATTGTTCTTGCCAGCTCAACGGCAATCCAGGAATAGTAGTCTCCGACGACTTCCATGCTTTCTAATACCATTCCGTTATCAGTCAACATTTTGACAACATAATGATCGCTAAATCCAGAGTAATAATAATATGGATCCATGTGTCGAAGACAGTTAGAAGGAAGAGTTAAAATAAGTTTACCTCCTGGCTTCAGAAGTCTGGAAAATTCCTGAACTGTCTCATTAGGGAATGGAATGTGCTCAAAGACCTCTGTGCACAAGATTGCATCGAAAGCACAATCCGCTTCATTGATGGACCATATGTCGCCAATGTAGTCAAGATTGCCATACTGATAGCCTGCTTCGCCACCCATTTCAGATGCAAATCCTACAGATGAATCTGAAATATACTGACCAAAGTCCTGCGCCCGGTATTCAAGATGACCACAGAATTGTCGGTATTGTTGACTTCCACAGCCAGCGTCGAGAATCTTTGTATTTTCAGGAAGCTTTTCTAATTGTTGTCTAACAAAGATTTTACGAGCGTTTGCATTGTCCAGTTTATCTTTAATAAATGATATTATACTCATGATTGAAAATATTTGAAGTGGTTTGAAGATTTATACCATTAAATAACGGAATCAAGGCTGAAGTTGAGCACGGTTTAAGAGGGTTGAAATACGTGTCGCGGTGTCTTAAGACCGCTTAAACGGACATCTCCATGAGAAAAAGAATTTTGGCGTGAAGATCAAATAGTTTGCGGATTTACGTTCGGTCTGTTTGAGCAGGGACTCATACCTGTTGGCCCTTATGACATTCGTGGAGAGGGATCTAATCTGCACACCGAGCTTGATGCCCCACGTCATAGCCGGAGTGTCCCTTTCCTAGTTTGACCATTTGACTCATCAATACGCTTTGGGCTTGCTCTCGTTTAAAAAGGGTTAGGTGAACTCGTCACGATTGTCCAGCCACTTCTGCAGTTATGCCAGTGTAGCAATTTCTGCAGGAATCTACTTGATCGGGTCAAAGCCTTGCCCCCCC